>Ga0074195_1002684_pt1 | contig 18956 bp, 15 predicted proteins | sample EPASupsiteHSE623_FD_64525 | JGI IMG/M metagenome (GOLD analysis project Ga0074195, IMG submission 64525) | Bioremediated contaminated groundwater from EPA Superfund site, New Mexico - Sample HSE6-23 | ecosystem: Environmental > Aquatic > Deep subsurface > Groundwater > Contaminated ...
TCTTTCGATGTCATGACGATTATGTCTTGTTCCATGGTATGGGGTTAATACTTAACCTCATATCTTAACAGGTATGACATTTCTACTAAACGCTACTATGACATTACTACTAATTTATGACAGGATCCATTAACATATCCATCCCCATTCTTTCAAAAGCTTTTGGTCTTTCTGTATGAATTTCTCGCCGATGTCTGTCCGGTAGAACATTTTAGGGATGGAAATTTTTTTGACAAGATCATAAGCCTGCTTTCTGGCTGATTCAACATCTTTCCCCACTCCGGTTACATACATGATAAATCCATTGCTTCCCGCCACGCAATAATACGACTTGCCATTTTTATTTTCAAGGCAAACTTCCTCAAAATGCAATCTGTTTTTTTCCTGCTCGGTTAGTTTTTGAGTAAAAAATATTTCCACTCCCTTGGGATAATACTTATTAGAAATAGCTTTATATGGAAAAGGAGGAATAGAAATTGACACGACCACGCCAAAACCTTTTTTATGTTTAAGTTTATATTCTTTTCCCAAAGCAACACTGTTTAAAAAATCTTTCCATGGAGACTTGTGCAGGGCGACATGAAGCTGTGTTGAAGGACAACCAAAGCGAGTCGTTGCTTCAAGCGGATAAGCTTTGTCTTTGGTAACAATACAATTGATATCAATGTCCCCCTTAAAATCTATTTCTCGAAGAAACGGCTTTAATTTGGCAAGCGTTTCTTGAAAAAGGCGATTGTTTTCATTGTTGTCATGCCACATAACGGTCCCCATTTCACCGGTCATCGGCCCAAGGCCTCCATTAAACAGACATTTATGTTCGATATTCAGTTCAATTGGCCCAACCCAATCCTTACCGTTAAAATATCTCGCTACCCCAATCTCTACTCCACAAACTTTTTTTTGTAGCGATAAGTTGCTAATTTTTTTCAATCTATCATAATTTTCCAAAACACTAACAACATCGCTCCCGTCTTTCATAAAACCCACGTGATTTAGAGCGCTAATGTGTCCATTTTGCTTTATAACCCATGCCCCTCCCTTTTCTTTTACGAAAGACAAAGCATCCTTCACGTTTTTAAAATTAAAAGTTTTTATAGCATCAAGGCCATATTTAGAAAAAATATCTTGAGCGAACTCTCTGTCTTTCTCCAACTTATCCCCTCCCCGGCTTCCTCCAACCACATTGTAGCCATCCGCCCGCAGTTTGTCCTGGATTCTTCCGTATCCCACATCATCAAAAACGATAAGCCCTTTTTTCCCCACCCACTTGAGTTCTTTTTTCCAATCATCGGTTTTTTCCACCATGCCGTCAAAACAATCCCGCCGGCTTTTGTCCTCGATAAACAACTTCACCTGGCATCCTTCTCTTTTTAACCGCAAACACAAATCCCCCGCGATAAGCTCTCCTGACACAAAAAGTACACGCATATAGTAATCAGTTAATAATTAACCCCCGATAACAAAAAGGCGGGATGAAACCCGCCCGAAGATTGACTCGCTAATGTGAATTAAGCATATATACCCCCAGCGCCATAACCGCAGTCGCCGCCACTTTGATCCATTTTCCATCAAGGCTGTCCGCAAGCATCTCCGCCGCCACTTTCGCTTTGTCTTTTTTGAAATACAAAAAGAAAATCGAGATAATGAGGCAGTGAATAATGATGAAAACCGGAACGAATGTCTCAATTGTCGCGACATACGAAACCGACGGAGCAAGAGAAATCGCTCGTTGCGACGCCATTGTTCCGACAAAAGAAAGCCCTTCGGCCAAAGCAAAAATCTTGTAGTGCTTTCTGACCAAAGGCAAGATATTCTTGCCGGAGGAAATCCAGAAAAGCGCCCCGGCAAAAAAATCTCCCAGCGAGAAGAACAGAAATCCCGTCCAGAATCCGTCGCTGTTTCCCGTTGAGAGTCCAAGATAAGCCCGATCTTCAGTCACCATACTAAGCGACAAAAGAATAATCGCGCCCGCCATGATCCAAAAATATTTCGAAGAAAGCTTTCTCCTGATTTTTGAACTGAATGACAACAAAGTAGCACCAAAAAGGACTACTCCCATTCCGCCATATTGGGCAAAGAGCAGTTGTTCCCCGTAAAAAAGAAAAGCCAAAATCGGCACCACAACAATCGCCAAGTTCCAAAGCACTTGAAGAAGCGACACATCACTGTCGCTGAAAAGCGCCTTGAAATAGAAGAAAAAAGACGCCGAGAAAAGCATTCCCCCGAGAAAAGCCAACCACACGTGCAAACTTTGAAAAATGCTTTCCCCTTCCCCGAGAAAAGAAAAATCAAGAGTCACGACAAACGGCAAAAAAATCCAGGGAATCATCTGAAAAAGGCTTGAAACAATGATCCCGTCCATTTCGTCTTCATAAATTCCACGGACAAAATAGATATCCAAAACATTAACCGCCGCCCAGAAAGTCGGCGCAAAAAAAGACACGATCATCCAACTTGAAACAAAAAAAACAAAAGCTGCCTCCAGCATATTCATGACATCCCCCCGGATCAATAATTGTTTAGTTGCGCATATACGCTATAAAATGTGCAAATTTTTACCGTCCCTCACGATAAAAATCTTTCAATCATATACTATAAAAATAAATCCGTCAAGTGCATGCATTAAAAAGAACGCCGTGCGGCGTTCTTTACTTAAGTATTCAATTCAAATTAAAATTAAAAAACAAACTCCCACCCGCAACCGATTCACCGGCCGCACTAAAATTTACGTACCAAATTTTTTTCGTATCTTCCATAATAGTATATCCCCTCGCTTGATAATTTGATTGTAGCATAAGATTTAAAAAAAGAGAAATTTTAAGAGGTTCTGCGGAATCCGCAAAACCTCTTATCCTGTAATACTCAGAAAACAGGAAGTAAGCATGTCTCTCTGGCAACCTTTTCGTTTTCCTGAAAAAGCATATAGAAACGGTTGAGACCAAAACCTATCCCAGCCATCTGCGGAAGACCGAATTCTAAGACGCTAAGATAATCTTCATTGATTGGTCGTCCTGTCTTGCTGGATTGTTCAAAAAGAAGTCTTGAAATCTTTTCGACATCATTCTCGTCAGTTGAGATAGTTGCCATATTGACTCCCAGAGAAACGAAGAAAGCACTTTCAGACAATTTTTTGTTTTGAGGATGCTTTTTGGCAAACGGAGATATCCCAGACGGAACATCTGTTAGAAAAGTAGGCTCAATGAGATTGGGAGTAAAAATTTTATCCACCAATTTCATTGTCCAAGTAAATTCATCCATTCCAGCGGAAAAAAGATTTGGGAATCTTCCTGCCAACCATTCGACTGTACATTTGCGTCCTTCAACACCTAGAAATTCAATGCAAGCATCATCAAAGGTTCGTCTCTTAAAAGGAGGACTAAAACTAACTTCCTTCTCTCCATGAAACAAGGATGCTTTACCGACAGTTTCCACCAGAACAGCATAAGTCATCTGCTCCAATAGTTGCATCATGTCTCGATAATCCTTATTAACAGCATAAAGTTCCAGTAAGGTAAACTCTGGAAGGTGAATCCTGTCAATTCCTTCGTTTCTGAAGGACTGAGAAATCTCATAGACCTTCTCGAATCCTGCCACCATAAGCCTCTTGAGCTTCAACTCGCTGGTTAAGCTGAGATAAAGCTGTTTGCCGTTAGCTCTGCACTGCGTTTTGAACGGCTCTGCCTGACCGCCTTCAAAATATTCCTGAAGAATACCTGTCGTCAACTCCCTAAATCCATTAATTCTCAAATACTGCCTCAGGACGTCAGTAACTCCAGAAATCGTCAGCAGATAATCAAAAAGCGGCTTACTGGCAATCATGTCCAAAATCCGATTACCACTCCTACTTCTATGATTTATTCCTCCAAGTTTATTCTGAAGAACTTCACAACCTTCCTTCTCAATTCTAACCAAACCAACCGCAATGGATGGCTCTCCTTTTTTTGTTACAGTCTTCTCGCCCTCTATAAAAACTATGCTTCCTAGGGGGCACTTTTTTACTTGGCAATAATCAGCAGTTATTCCCTCCTGAATCAACAACTGCACGTCGTTCTCGCAAAAGCGAACTTTCCAAAAAGATATTTTCCCAAATTCTCTCTTTCTAAGAACTCTGGCATAACCAGAGAACTTTCTGCCATCTTCGACTTTTTCAAGAAAAACCTTGCTTTTCATAGCATCCCTCCAGTTTCTTGAATGTAAATGAACTCTTATCCTATTTGAACTTCCTTATTTTTAGGTATAAACATAAACTCTCCACATCCCGCTCCAACATCCTTTCCTGCCGTCATGAATCTGACTATTTCGTTTTTTACGCCATATTTTCTTAGCTTGGATTCAAATTCCAAAAGATCCCTATATCCAGCCTTTTTAAAATCGTCGAGGTTATTATTAGGCTCAGTAATTATAAATTTAAAAATATCTTCCTTGTCTTTTAATAAATCAGCAATTTTTCTGGCATCTTCATCGGAATCATTAAAACCTAAAAATAACATATAATTAAGCCAGATAAGCCTCCCGACCTTTCTATAATATTCTTCGGCTGAGCTAATAACTTCGGCGATAGAGTATCTGTTTGCAATCGGCATTATTCTTTTTCTTTTGTTATCGTCTGGAGCATGAAGAGAAATCCAAAGGTCAATCAGGAGATTTTCTTTTGACAATTTATTTAAAAACTCAGGAATTCCTACTGTCGCTAAGGCTAGGCTCCTTTTTCCGCTATATAAATCATTTTTTTCAATAAGTTCCTTTATACAATTTATAACTTCGTCATAATTGTCCAGCGGCTCCCCTATTCCCATAAATACGATGCAGTCAAATCTTTCGATGTTCGCTTCACCACATAGAATTCTTAATTCCTCTTTCATTTCTTCTCTGGATAAATTCCTCAGATATCCATTTTTTCCAGAAGTGCAGAACCGACAGCCGTATTTACAACCTACCTGCGTTGAAATACATGCATGCTCTTCGACTCTGTCATCCATAATCATATGGAAAGCTGCACATTCAATCATGTTTCCATCATCCAGTTCCAATCTTAACTTTAAGTCAGAAAGTGGCTGGAAAGTCTCTTTTTTCCACGCGTCTGTCTTTTGGCTGGGATAACTATATTTTTTTCTTCTAACAACATTCATGGTTTTATTCGGTTACGCCCTTCTCCTTGATTTCAAACGTGTTCTTTTGGGAATCGAGCGTCACTTCGGCTCCCAATGGCAAGGTTATTATTGGAGAAACATGCCCTATATTTGCGTTAAACAAAACCGGGTAATTATAATCGCTCGTGAAATAATCAATGATTTTTTTAAACTTCTTATTATCTTCTTCTTCGTAAAAATATGGCCTTCCTATTATAAGCCCTCTTATCTTCTTAAAAACTCCGAGGTTATCCAAATCTGTCAAAAATGAATCCAAGTCAGCCAAAGAAAACTTTTCTCCTGGATTCGACTCTGGGATATCAATAAACATAATTTTGTCACTAAAATCTATCCAATAATCCGTCCCAGCAATATGATTCATTGATGGAATACAACCTCCAAAGATTGGACCCTGCGCTTTTCCTTCTTTCCACCACTCATAACCCTTGGACATGTTCATGTTTCTAGCCCTGACTTGGTCTTTTTTCTCGCTCCAATCGAGGAATTCCCAAGTCCATGAATCGGATTGGGACACATTGCCAATATGTTCAACTAACATTAATGCTTTTTCAAAATATTCCAACGTATATGGCAATATCTCTGGATATTCTCCAAATTCGGAAATAATGCAAGGGCCATAGTATGTTCTGAGTTCACTTTTAGTTGCAAAGGCAAAGTGCAAAACAGTAATATCAGAATAGCCAATAAAAATCTTCGGGTTATTTTTGATAATATTAAAATCCAGATATTTTAAAACTTGATTGGAATGGTCTCCTCCAATAGTCGAGATTACAGCCTTTATTTCCTTATCTAAAAACATTTCATGAATGTCCTCCGCCCTTTCCTTAGCTGAGGCAGAAACATATCCGTCGTTTTTCAAAGAATTCTTCGCATACTTAACCTTTAATCCCAGCCGGGATAGGTTCTTTTCCGCCTGCTCTATACGATGCGGAAAAATCGGTCCCAGCCCTGCCGAAGGAGAAACTACTCCGACAACATCTCCTTTATTTAATTTCCTTGGAATAATCAATTTCATTTCCTTATCGTTAATTTTAATTTTTAATGGCTACCGCAAACATATTCATCCCCCTATTTGCAATAGTCGGCAAGCTGTTATATTTCATCTCTAACTCAAATACTTCATTGAAAAATTCCTTCTTTTTCAAGGCATCTGAAATTCTGCTCCTTTTTGAATTTTCGGGGTCGAAATCTTCAGCACCAGGCTGAACAAAGACGGGAACGCCATAAGTTTTATCTGGTATAAATCCTGCTTGTTTCAATTCATTTTCCAGTATTTCCTTAGAAAACACATTCAACTTTGGCACATGTTCTCCCCATTTAACCATTTTTTCCTTATCAAGAGCCTCGAGCTCACTTGCTCCAGCACAAAAATTATTGATCTTAGAAAAAATCGCATTACAAAAACCATGCCCCATAATGATAATCTTGCCACCTTTCTTAAGAACTCTGTGCATTTCAGCAAAAGCTCTTTCTTTTTCATAAATAAAACTAATGGGACTGTAGACACTGATAATATGGTCTACTGAATCAGATTCTATTTTCTCCATATTTTTCAAATCTCCCTCAATGAGTCTCACTCTTTCTTCCAGACCTGCATTTTTGATATTCTCCTTGGCTTTTTCGAGCATGTCGCTGGATAAGTCATATACAATAAACTTTGACTTATAAATCCTGCTCAAATCGCAAGCCCATCTTCCCGTTCCTCCACCAGCATCCAAAATTACTGATTCTTCGTTGGTATCAACAGATATGTTGTCTTTTATTATCTGCGTAATCAAAGCATCAGACAATTCCCAAAATGCATGATTGTTAGCGCTATCAACATTTTTGGCATAAGGCTTAAAAAACTCATCAAATTCTTTTTTGTTCATCTTATCTAAAATTAATACTTATGGAAAAGTTACGACATTTTTAATTCGGGGATATAAAATCACGTCTCTGATATTATCTTTTCCCAAGCTCCAGGCAATCAATCTTTCAATACCCATGCCAAATCCTGAAGTAATCCCATATTTGGGATGCCTCCTTAAATCTATATACCACTCATATGGCTTTGGAGGAATATTTTTCTGTCTTTTCAGCGAGCTATACATTTCTTCCGCATTATCTTGACGTTGTCCCGAACCAACCACCTCTCCACCAAATGAATTTTTAATTATGGGAGGGAACAGTAAATCGGCATTAAGAGTTTTATCTGGATTTTTTGGATTGGGTTTTTGATAAAAAGGAACCCTATCTCTATCAAAACTAGTCAACCAAACAGGAGTCTTGACTCCCAATATATTCATAAGCTCAATTTCGCCATCACAACGGATATCATTGCCATGTTTGGTAAAATTTATTAAACTCTTCTTGCCGCTTTTCACTAGTGCATCAACAGCTTCATCAAAAGAAATTCTGGGAAATTCTTTTGTTTTTAATATATCTTTCAAATATTTTCGAGTTTGCTCTGGATTTTCACTTATCTTATTGATTATATTCTCCATAAGTAAAATTGCTTCAGCTAAAATTCTGATATACCCTTCAATAATCGGTAATAACTTATCCAATCCTCCTTTCATCTCCATTTCACAGTGATAAAACTGGTTTAAGTGGCGTTTATCACAATCTTCTCCTCTCATGGATGGCAAATAGCAATAAACTTTATCAAATCCATTAAGAAGCAATGGTTCAAAACCAAACTGGGAAGAGTCAACCAAAAAAGTTTTCAGTTTTCCAAACTTTATAGAAACAGGCTCCGAATCGGAGCCTGGTCCCATAGGGGAAGAAACGCTGGAAGTAAACATAAATAAATCGATATTCTTGGCTTTCTGTTTTTCACTAAAAAAATAATCAGAAACAATTTTAATGTAATGCCTAAAGACAATAAGGGCGTGATAATAATCACTTTCGCTTAAATGTTTCCAATGGTTATCAGGACAATAAGCAGGGATTTTACATCTCACGTTTCCATCGACAAATTTCTTATCATCTTCAATAATGTCTTTTTTGAGTTTTTCTGATAGCATATTACGCTTAAGAGGTTAACATATTTAAACAGCACATACATTTGATTAAAAGCTAACCGCTTGAATTAACACATACATCCAAGCTCTGTTTTAAAAAATTAGCTTTTTCACCAAAAAAACGCCTAGCGGCGCTCTTAAACACTCCACCTAATTTAAATCGGAAAACAAACGCCCACCCACAACCGATTCACCGGCCGCACTAAAATTTACGTACCAAATTTTTTTCGTATCTTCCATAATAGTATATCCCCTCGCTTGATAATTTGATTGTAGCATACCATTGAATAAATGGCAATTTTAAGATCCTCCCAGGTATAAATTTCTGTCAATCTCACCAAGCAAAACCAAACTTACATTTCCCCTTTTTCCGTAATCCCGATTCCGTCTTGCACCTCGCATTGATTTTCCTGAGGTTCTTCGAGACCATCCGCCTTTTCTCTCTCAAGAGGAAGAATTTCTCCGGAACCTTCCGCCCCGGCTTCGCTATTTTCTTCCAAATCACCATCATCATCTCCCAATTCGCCTCCCGTTTCCGCATTTTCTCTCGCATATTGTCCCGGGTCATTGCAAGTCGTTCCCTCATCCACTGTTTCTTCGCTGCAAAAAATTTCTTCACAATCTTCATCCGCACTGCATTGCAAAGACGCGCATTCTTCGTTTTCCGGATCACAAAGAGGAATAGCAAAAGCTTTTTTGTTCACATATTTATAATAACTAACTCGCTCTTCCACTTCAGCCGGACACTCAGGATCGCTTTCCGGATCACATTCAAAAACAAAACAAACTTCGCTCATCGGATCACATTCCGTTTCCATTTTGACAAAATAGTCCTTGGCAACAAAATATTTATAATAACTGGCTCCCACCGCAAAAATGATAGCGGCGAAAAAAACGGCATAAAGTATTTTTGTTTTTTTGTCCATAGGCTTTTTCTTTTTTTCTATTGTAGCACGATTTTTTTAAAAACAACACTAATGTTACTTCAAATAGTGCTCCAAAGTGAAAATCCAATTCTCATCGTTTTCATCACCTTCGGAGCGGGCGCGCAGCTTTTCATTGAGGAGCCATTCCAGATATCCCCGATCTTTGGTCGCCACTTCTCCCACAAACATACCCGCGTATTTCCCAAAAGAAAACTTCTTGACAAAAACCGGCCGCGCGGAAATTTCCAACATTTTTTCAATCACCCGTTCTTCATCATCGACTATCATCATCATCTTTTCAAAAAAAACTTCAAACAACTGCTCCAAAACCCGAACATCTCCCAGTGCATTGTGCGCCGGAGCATTTTCCACTTCCAGATCGAAATAGTAACGGAGATATTGCAAACTGTGTTTGGGAATTTCCGCTTCGCCATCAATTTCATGAGCCAGCTTGAAAGTATCGATAAATTTTTCCACTTTCACATTTTCCCGCCGAAGCATTTCCACATCAAAAGCAGCGTTATGCGCTACTAGGATGTTTCCGGAAGAAAGAATGTTTTCAATTTCTTTTTGCATGGAAGAACCGACAAACGGTTCCTTATCCGCCACCATCTTGTTGGTAATGTGAGAAACCGCCATGGCTTCAATTTCAATCGGCAACGACGGTTTGAAAAGCGACTCGCGCTCTTCCCCTTGAAATTTGTATGCCACCTGGCACAATCGATCATTGGGTCCCCGCCCGGTTGTTTCCGTGTCCAAAAAAATCAGATTGGATTTATTCATAAAATTTTAGCTAACTAAAAATGTATTGCTCCAGTTAGTTTTTTTTAAAATAATTATCATCCGGACATACCTTACCAACCGCCGCCGCCGCCGCCACCGCCGCCGCCGCCAGATCCTCCCGCTCCGCCCGACCCTGAAGGAGAAGAGGTGCTCGCTGCAATGCTGGAAGACAAACTGTCTATGGTCGAGCTGAAACTTTCGGCGCTAAAAGATCCCAGCGCTCCGGAATACCAAACCGGACGGTAAGCGGAAAAATATTCTTCTCCGTAGATTTCTTTCATCCGGTTGATCCAAATTTCCGTGATACCAAAAACAATGGCATAAGGCAAAAATTTTTCAAAAATATTTTCTTTTTCATAAAAAGCCGCCCGATCTTTGTCCACCGTTTCCATAAACATTTTGAATCCTTTAATTTGCCAATTAAGCGCCGCGCCGGCTGGAGTTCTTTTGGGCATAAAAAGACCAAAAATAATAACCATAATGCCGGAAAAGAAAAGGCCGATAGAGAAGAAAACCGAAAGAGAAAAAACAAAAAAAGATACCACAACAAGAACTGCTCCCACTGCCAAAAAAACGCCTTGAAAAACTAGGCCGGATGGAACAATTAACTTTTTCCCCGCGAGAATATCCTTGGCCTTTTTGTCAATGTCGCGAATGGATTTATAAAACTTATTCTTAAGAGATGATAACTTAACAATCGCCCCTTCCGCAAAAACACTGTCCATAATTGATTTTTGCGCTTTGTTCAAAACTTCCATTTTGATGTTCTCTTTTTTATTCAATTCATAATCCTTATATTTAAAGAACAAAATCTTTTCTTCCGTCTCCCGAATAGTCAAAAAACCTTGAACCGCTAAGTTGATGATTTCCGCAGTGACAAATTTATTATTAAACGCCCCATTCTTTTGAAGCATTCCCAGTTCCATAGGAGAGAGATTTCCCGGCGCCTCATATTCCGGAACAATGGACTTGTCCATCCGAGGATCCTTGCCAAATCGCCACCAAAGGTAGAAACAAACGAAAAAAACCACAAGCGGAACAAGCAGAAAAAAATATTCTCCGTAAGCTTCAAAAAAACCGGGGACATACGGAACAAGAATGTTTTTTGGAAAAACAATCGAAACGGTGATGCCGTTTCGCATTGGCAAAGTTTTAGTTGCTTGAAATTCTAAAACATTAGACGCAGTCCAAGAAAAAGTCGCCAAGTCTTTTCTCTTTTCGCCAAACGTCCCGGTGTAATATTCCAACCCTGAATTATGCTCAGTTATTTCCGAAGGAAAAACAATTTTCGCCGAAAAAGCATCCGTTTCCAAATCCCAAAAATTGCCATTTAAATTCCAATAGAGTTCGTCAAAATTGGGATTACTAAAACGAATAGCGTTTTTCACCCGATAGTGAATTTCATATTCATTGACTCCCTGAACCGTTTGATTGGGATCTCCGATTTTCCATGTCACTGTCTTGTCGGAAAAATTTCGCGATTCCACAAACTTGATCGGCCGACCGGAAAAATCAGTGATGCTGAGAAACTCCACTGGTGTTTCGATCTTTTCTCCGGTGGAAAGATTGGCTCTCTCTGGCAAAATTCGAAAAATTCCGTGTTTTCCCGCGGCCAGACCGCAATCGGCCGTGATGCGTTCCGTGATGTCAAGCGACGAATCCTTGTTCACCACAATTTCGGAACGAAAATCCTGGATGTACCAATCCGTCACGTTTTCCCTCGCCAAAACAGGAAAAGAAACAAGAAAAAAGCCAGCCAAAAACACTCCCCCGATCAACATTATTTTTATTTTTGAGAAAGACAGGCTCATGAGCAAAAAAGAATTTATAGCCGTTAAAGTTATACCCCTATTATGCCATGAATCTATTGATAATAAAAGACTATTTTGTTTCATTTTTCTCCGCACTGAGGAATCGTTTTTCCGGCCGGACGTCCGGCTTTTTTCCAAGAAGCAAAAGACACAAACTTTTTTCCGTCAATCACAACTATTTTCTCTTTTTCTTTTCCGCTTTTGGAAGAGCGAGAAAAATAGATCAACCAATCCGGACGTTCCAAAAAACTAACCGCTCCCGCTAAATCAAACAAATCCGAAACAATTTGATCGGAGTTTTTTTCAAAATCCAAAAACGAACCTGCTTCAAAAATCATTCGCGCGTTTCCCCGCTCATCATTGACAATCGCATCCGCTTCAATGTAATGTTTGCTGCTTTTCGTTCCAACCCGGACATACCGTCCAAACTCCACCCAATTGACCGGATAACCATATTTTTCAATCAGTTCGACATAAAGCTGGGCTTTGATAAGATTTTCTTCCTGATATTTTGAATTTTGATCGTTTGCTGACAGATATACCACTCGCGATTCATCGCGAATGATCAACGGCTGAGAAATCCTTGACCCGGTTTGACTGCGACGAGAATAAGTTTCTCCGCCGCCATCAAAAATCAAACTGCCTCCATACCGATCTTTTTCTAAAATCTCGAAACGTTCTGCCGAAAGGATGACTACTTTGGGAATGCCCCGTTCTGTGAGCGTATACACTTCTCCTTTTTGCGCTTCTTCAGCAATAAGAAAAATTTTTCTTCGGGCTGTCGTAATGGGCAACACATTTTTGGTTTTCATTTTTTTAACATTATCAATTATGCGTACATTATAGCGTACGCATAGCTTTAACGCAACCTGCTGAAATACCGTCCCCTTCTCTAGCCAAAAAATATAATAAATGCTAAGCTAAAATCAGTCAGTCTCAAAATTATCTGAATAAAAAACTATTCCAACACTTATGAAACAATCACAACTTTTTACCAAAACTCAAAAAAACGCTCCGAGCGACGAAGTCAGCCGCAACGCCCAACTTCTCATTCGCGCCGGATTCATCGACAAAGAAATGGCCGGCGTCTATTCTTTCTTGCCATTGGGCCTTCGCACCCTCCAAAAAATTATTGAGATTATTCGAGAAGAAATGAATGCTATCGGAGGACAAGAAATCAGTCTCACGGCGCTTCAAAATCCGGAGCTTTGGAAAAAAACTAATCGCTGGGACGATGAAGTTTTGGACGTCTGGTTTAAAACTGAACTAAAAAGCGGCGGAGAACTCGGTCTTGGGACCACCCATGAAGAACCGCTGACTAATTTAATCAAAAAACATATCAGCTCTTACAAAGACTTGCCCGTTTCGGCTTATCAATTCCAAACCAAATTTCGAAACGAAAAAAGGGCCAAATCCGGCCTCATGCGGCTTAGGGAGTTTATCATGAAAGATCTCTACTCCTTCCACCTTGACCAAGCAGATTTGGATGCCTACTATGAAAAAGCAGCCGTTGCTTATGAAAATGTTTTTCAAAGGGTAGGACTAGGAGAAAAAACTTACAAAACCTATGCTTCCGGTGGAACTTTTTCCAAATATTCCCACGAATTTCAGACCATCACCGAAGCCGGCGAAGACCTGATCTACATCTGCGACAAATGCAAGATAGCTGTTAACAAAGAAATTATCGACGACTTAAGCCACAAATGTCCAGAATGCAGCAGCTCGGATCTTCGAGAAGACAAAGCGGTTGAAGTGGGAAACATTTTCAAACTCGGCACCAAATTTTCGAGCGCCTTGGGACTGACATACAAAGACAACGAAGGCAACCAGAAAGACGTCATTATGGGTTGTTATGGCATCGGACCTCAGCGCGTCATGGGTACTATTGCGGAACTGTTCAATGACGAACGAGGACTCATCTGGCCGGAATCAGTGGCGCCTTTTCGAGTACATCTTATCAGCCTTGAAAAAAACGAAGAAGCGGAAAAAATCTATCGAGAACTGCTTTCCAAAAATATTGAAGTGCTTTTCGATGACAGGGACGCTCGGGCTGGAGAAAAATTCGCCGATTCCGATCTCATTGGCATTCCCTACCGGATTGTCGTCAGCGAAAAATCTCTCACCAGCGGCGGAGTGGAAATCAAAAAGAGAAACGAGAAAGAAAGCCGCATCATCAAAATTGAAGAGATTGAGAAAGAATTAAGAAGTAAGGAGTAAGAAAGCAAAAACGACAAAAAAAACGGATTACCAATCCGTTTTTTTATTTTTGCTTTTCGCTTCCTAATTCTTCAAGAGTATCTCCAGTTCTTCTTCTCGCTCCGGGTGGCAAACAATCTCAGTGATTGTCCCAACAGGAAGTGTTCGAATGTATCCAACCAAATCCGGCGACCAATCCAGGCTGACCAAAAAATCAGTCGTTTTGAGATTGGAAATTTGAAACAATCTCAAGTTTTCTGCCCGTTGCCAATTGAGAATTCTCGCCACATTGTTTTGATGGTTGGTAGACCGCGTCCCCATTCGAACAAACGGGATCTCATATTTCTTGGCCAGTTTCAAAACTGCTTTCATGTAGGGCGGAAAAAAATGAATATATTCGTGCGATCCGATTCCGTCGGGACTTCGTCCAAAAAGTTCTCGGAATTTTTCAATCTGAATCGCCCACTGAAGTTCCACTTTGTCAGCGCTTCTTCTTCCGCTAATGTAATTGAGCAAAAAAAGGATCAACCGTTTGGCGGCGCCTTCGTAGAGATGCCGATTGCCTTTCCAAAAATCCGAGTCATACTTAACCAAATGCAAATGAATGTCGATTTTCACTCCGGATTTTTTGAGTTCCGTGACATCATCGTCGTCCAAATTTTCACTGATCATCACTGACACCCGATCAATTTTTCCCTTTCTAACCAAGCTCAAAATATTGGCATTAGCCACACTGCTAATCCCAAAATCATCAGCCGAAATAATAATTTTTGCCTTTTCCTCCGGACTCATAGGAACGTGTTAGGATTTACTAATTTATGATACTCCAAACAATTGAAAGTTCAAAGTTTTAGTCTTCTATATCCCCCATCTGCTGCAACTCTAAAAGTTTTCGGTATAATCCGCCAGAAACTCTGGCTAGTTCCATGTGACTGCCTTCTTCCACGACTTTCCCTTTCTCTAAAACCACAATTTTGTCCGCCTTTTTAACCGTACTAAGTCGATGCGCGATTACAATAACCGTTCTGTTTTTAGAAACCTTGTCCATCGCCTCTTGAATAAGTTTTTCTGAGCTTGAATCCAAGTTGGAAGTTGCCTCATCAAAGATGAGAATCCGAGGATTGGCCAAAATAGCTCTGGCAATTCCAATTCGTTGACGCTGACCGCCGGACAGTTTTATCCCCCGTTCTCCAACCACCGTGTCATACCCGTCTTTGAGCTGAACGATAAACTCCTCCGCATTAGCAATCCTCGCCGCAGCCCGGACCTCTTCCAAACTAGCCTTCGGTTTGGCATAGGCGATGTTATACTTCACACTATCATTAAAAATTTCCACTTCTTGCGGAACAATAGCTATGAATTTTCGAAAAGCATCAAGTTCATAATCCTTGAGATTTTTTCCGTCTAACATAACATCTCCTTTGGTCGGATCATAATGTCGATAAACCATTCTGGCCACGGTAGTTTTTCCACCACCCGAAGGTCCGACAAGAGCTGTCGTGCAGCCGGAATTGATCTTGAAGCTAACCTTATCCAAAGCTTTTGCTCGACTTTCGTTATAGACAAAAGAAACATTTCTAAATTCCACTTCGCCTTCCAATTGCTTTGGTCTAAGTCCATTCTTTGGACTCGTAATTTGCGCTTTCTCCTGAGACAAGTCAAAAAGCCGGGTTATCGCCTCGCCTGAATCCATCACTTTATCATAAAGCCGGGAAATTCGATAGAGCGAGATCAATGACTTTTCAGAAATCGTAAAAACAAAAACCAATGTCCCCACTGTCAGCTGACCTCTTGAAACTAAATATATTCCTGAAATGAGAATAAAAGCCCGCCCTAAGTCGATAACCAGATTCCGACTCAAATTACACTGAATGTATTTACCATATTCAAAAAGCACCAAGTCCAAAACTTTTCGGGTCATGCGGGAAAAAACACTTTTTTCTCGCTTTTCCTGAACAAAAGATTTGACTGCATTGATATTGATGATTGATTGGCTCATAAATCCCGCTGCCTTTTCCTGTTTGTCATAACGCTCTTTTCTCACTGGATAAGTTTCACGATTAACCCGAAAACTCAAAACCACAAAAATCGGCACGAAAAACAACAGCGTCAAACCAAAGCGCCAGTCCACAAAAAAGAGCGTTGCTGTGGTAAGGATTATTTGAAAAGTTGTTGGAATGACTTCCCAAAAGAAGCTAGTCATCAGTTGGTCCAATTTATCCACCCCTCTTTGCACCTTGAAAACCTTGCTGCCACTATTCTCTTTTTCATGATAACCTAAATCCAGACTAAGCAATTTTTCGAAAGAACCAGTGTTTATGCTCCACTCGACAGTAGTTAAGATGTCAAATATCCGGTTGTTGTTGAAATAACTCATAACCGACCCGGCCTGATTAGCAGCAATCATAAGAGCGACAAAGGCAATGATTCTGTTGATATCTTCCGGTTTGAAGTTGGTGATGAGGTCAATGATAAACTTCAGAATATACGGTCCGGCCAGATTAATAGATTCTGAAACAGCGATAAAAAACAAAAGATAATAAATCTTCTCCCGAGCAGGCGCCACAAGACTCCAGAGCTTTCTCCAAAAAGACCAAAAGTCGAACGCCACGATGTCCTTATCCAATTTTTCCGTTAAATTTTCCATAAAAAAAATCCAGGGATTTCCCTTAATTTATCTTACCGCCGTTTGACTAATTTAGCAACAAATCAAAGTTTCACTACCCAGTCACTGTTGTTGATCAGTTCTTCCCTATTTTCCGCAATCAAGACAGTATTGTTTTTATCAATTATCTTTTGAAAAACTTTCACCAGAACCGGCAAATCACTCAGGTGCAGTCCTCGCGAAGGATTATCAAGAATATATATACAACGATCTCCCAATTTTTTAGAAAGTATTTTAGCCAGTTTCACTCTTTGCGCTTCGCCTCCGCTCAAAGTATTAGATCTTTGTCCCAAAGTTAAGTATCCCAATCCTGCTTCCTGTAAAAAACCCAACTTTCTTTTTACCAAAGGAAAATCGTTAAAAATTTCCACTGCATCATCAATAGTCACTTCCAACAAATCCAAAATAGAAAATTTTCTGTACTTTATTTTGTCAACTATTTCCTTTTTTTCTTTTCCTTCTTTAGTGTTGAAACTAAAATGAGATTTTTTTAATTTACATTTTTTACTTTCCGGCAAACCAACATACACTCCTCTAATCACATCCCAAATGCCTAAATAGGTTGCCGGCGTGCTGGTAGGAGTCGGACTAAACGGTTTTTGATCAACCAAATATGATCTTCTAACATTGGTCTTGCCTTCAATGCTTCTAAACCCGGTTCTCATTTTCCAAGCGTCCTTACCCTTAAACAAAGCGCCATACACCACGCCAAGCAAGGTTGATTTCCCTACTCCCGATTTACCAGAAACACAAACCAGGCTTCCCAAAGGAAAAGAGACTGTAAAATCCCTTAAATTATTTTTTGTTATGCCTTTTATAGAAAGCACATTCTTCTGCATTCGCTTAGCTTTCTCGTTTGGTTCTCTTTTATAATTTACTTTTTCCGCCAAATCTGTAAACGCGTATACCGAAGTGAGAGTTTTAGCTTTCTTAAATCCAGCCAGAGCTCCTTCGAAAATAATTTCCCCGCCCCGTGATCCTGATTCAGGGCCAAATTCTATAACATAATCAGCCTTAGCGATAATGTCCTTGTTATGCTCCACCACAATCACTGAAACTCCTTTCTTTACTAGGCCCCTGAGAATTTTTAAAATTAGCTGTCGTTCTTCATGAATGAATCCCGCGCAAGGCTCGTCAACAATAAGCAATTCTCCTTTTTTTATTTTTCCAGTAATCTCGCTAAGCAGTTTTAGATTGGTTTCTCCCAGTCTTAACCCTTTGGCAGGAACAATCTTTTGTGCCATCACATACACCTTTGGAAGATTGCTAATTTCCGCCTTGATTTTCTTTCCTTGGGAAAAATTATAGAGCACATCATACACCAAAGAGGACTTCCCACTTCCGCTTTTTCCGACAACAGCCACCAACTTTTCCAAAGGAATGTTTACTGAAATATTTTTCAAGTTATTTTCCTTTGCATTTTTTACTAAAATATATTTTTCCATATTTTTTATCTACCTTACTGTTTTTTCGAAGCAACTCTTGCCTTTTTTAAGTCTGGCTTTTTAAAAAGAAAAAAGATAAACGTGGCGAAAATAGCCCCGAAGGTGTCTGCCAACATATCCTTCTGGACGAAGATAATAAATTATTTCTTCAATTGTACCAAACATACTTTCCCTAAGCAATAGAGACCAGCGTCCAGCTAGTCTCTTTAAAAAAAATCCTCCTTAAATATGAACAGCGCTCCTCCCTATCATTTGTTTTTCCGCTTTCGTATAAGGCGCTTACACCCTCGGTGAGCATTCTGCCGGAAACAGCGTTGCTCGGCTTCTTCTCTGGTTACCTCTCTTTGCTTTTTTGTGCACCAGAACCTCATCACTTCTCCTTTCAGAAGTTGTGGATGCAGCTCTGAACCACCGTTACCATCGTTTGGAACTGGTGGCTCATGTGATAGCCTATTTCCTTTTTGGCAAGACTGTAAAACTGATAATAAAGCCCTGCACCCATTTTCTGGTAGTAGGAAATGTCCATCAGCCGCTGATTGCCTCGCTCAGGGAAAACTCCGCAGAGAATAAAACAAGTATCGCCTCCTTTCTTGAGAGTCATAGAATCATCAGTGTTGGCATAATCAATCGCCCACCAACTTTCGGGAGCGTTTGAAGCCAGCTCCGCCAAGAGATTAGACACATAGATTCCGCAAAGGAAAATATCACTGCTAACGAGCTTTCTGGAAAAAATTTCCTGAGTTATCTTGCCCTCGAAAATACTTTTGAGCCGTCCCTCCTTGGTAACGCTCAACTCGTTTTGAGGAAAATCCGTTTTTTCTCTGCAAATAAGAGAAGCCCTTTTTATAAGGTCAGTCAGACACCACCGCCACAGGCGGTGGCTTGATGAGTAGGGTCCCGCAAAGCGGGATTGGCCTGCTTCATCACCTTTTACTTAATTGTTAATTATTCTTACTTTAGTTAGTTTTACCGTTT
>Ga0074195_1002685_pt1 | contig 18947 bp, 12 predicted proteins | sample EPASupsiteHSE623_FD_64525 | JGI IMG/M metagenome (GOLD analysis project Ga0074195, IMG submission 64525) | Bioremediated contaminated groundwater from EPA Superfund site, New Mexico - Sample HSE6-23 | ecosystem: Environmental > Aquatic > Deep subsurface > Groundwater > Contaminated ...
GATCTCGGTTGGACAGCAGGTATTCTCACTGAACTTCTCAGCCGTTTACAACCTCAGTGCACGGTTCAATGTCCGGTTCTATTTCGATAAGGTGATCAATACACCCTATGTTTCCAACCAGTACCGTACTTCCAATACAAGAGGCGGTATCGCACTTCGATTCACCCTGGCACAATAGAAGATACTTGAGGCTGTATCGCACTGCGGTTTGCCCCGGCACAATAGCAGTCCCTGATAATTTAGCGATTTGTGAAATTATTCACCGCCGCCTGATAATTCGTAAAAAAATTGTAATTTTGAAAAAATCTTAAACACACATTACCTATGAGCGTTCCTGCAAATCTGAAGTACACCAAAGACCATGAATGGCTGAAAGTTGAAGGGGATCATGCATTCATCGGCATCACCGATTTCGCCCAGCACGAATTGGGAGATATCGTTTTTGTTGAGGTTGAAACCGTGGGCGAGTCCCTGGGCAAGCATGAATCATTTGGTACCATCGAGGCCGTAAAAACTGTTTCTGACATGTTTATGCCGGTTTCAGGTGAAGTACTGGAATTCAATGAGGGCCTTACCACAACTCCCGAAATCATCAATCAGGATCCCTATGAAAAAGGATGGGTGATTAAGATAAAGATCTCCGCTCCGGCCGAGATCAGCGAATTGCTCGATGCCGCCCAATACGCGGCGCTTATCGGGGAGTAGCCTGAAAGTATTCAAACACGGTCTTCCCTTTTGCCTTGCCGATAACCTCCTGCAACTCTTCAAGGGAGGCCAGTTTGATATTTTTCACGGATTTGAATTTCCAGAGCAGTTTCTGATTGAAGGAGAACCCGATTCCGGGGATCTCCATAAGTTGTGGTGACATGGTCGCCTTTTCCCGTTTCCTGCGGTGGTGCGTGATCCCAAAACGATGGGCCTCATCGCGCATTTGCTGGATGATCTTCAGCGTTTCTGATTTCTTATCGAGGTACATCGGCAGCGAATCATTGGGATAATAAATCTCCTCCAGCTTTTTTGCAATGCCAATCACGGTCATTTTCCCCGAAAGTCCAAGTTTGCTGAGGCTTTTCAGGGCTGCGCTCAACTGGCCCTTCCCGCCATCAACAATAATGAGCTGGGGCAATGGTTTCGCTTCATCCATGAGCCGTTGGTACCGGCGCAAAATGATCTCCTCCATCGAGGCAAAGTCATTGGGCCCCTCCACGGTTTTAATATTGAAATGACGATATTCGCTCTTGTCGGGTCTGGCGTTCTTAAAGCATACCATGGCGGCCACAGGACTGTCGCCCTGGATGTTCGAGTTGTCGAAACATTCGATATGTGCAGGTAATTCGGCCATGCGCAAATCCTTCATCATGGTGTCGAGGATGCGGCGCGATTTGTGTTCCGGATCCACCAGTTCCTTCTGCTTCTCCTTTTCGAGCTGGTAATATTTCACGTTTCGCTCCGAAAGTTCCAGTAATTTCTTCTTGTCGCCGATTTTGGGAATGGTGAAACTGACCCCGGGGATTTCATAATCCAATGAAAACGGCACGATGATTTCAGGAGAAACACTTTCAAATCGCTGCCTGATCTCTGTAATGGCCATTTCGAGGAGCTCTTCAGGACTTTCGTCTAGCTTCTTGATCAGCTCGATGGTGTGTACCTGGATGATGGCGCCATTCATCACTTTCATGAAGTTGACATAGGCATGCAACCCTGCGGAAACAATCGAAAACACATCTACATTGTTGATGGTCGGGCTGACCACAGTTGACTTGCTCTGGTATTTGTCGAGCAGCGCCAGCTTCTCCTTCACGAAATGTGCCTTTTCAAATTCCTGGGTGGAGGCATAATGCATCATGAGTTCCTTAAGCTGTTTTGCAACGGTTGTAATGTTTCCCTTGATGATCTCCTTGATGGCCGCAATCGACCGGTCGTAATCTTCAACGCTTTGATGGCCTTCACAGGGACCTTTACAATTCCCGATGTGGTATTCGAGACACACCTTGAATTTCCTGCCCCGGATGTTCCGGTCGCTTAGCACCAGCGAACAATTTCGCAGCGGATACAACTGGCGGCTCAGCTCCAGCAGGGTATGCATCAACCTCACATTGGCATAGGGGCCGAAGTAGGTCGACCCGTCGCGGATCACATGACGCGTGGGGAAAATCCTGGGAAATGGTTCGTTCTTAATACAAATCCACGGAAAGGTCTTGTCATCTTTAAGGGCGACATTGTAGTGTGGCTGGTACTTCTTGATCAGGTTGTTTTCGAGCAGCAGCGCATCCTGCTCGGTTTCGACCACGATGTATTTGATGTCGGCAATCTTGCGTACCAGCATCTGAACCTTGCCGCTGATGGAGTTGATCTTTACAAAATAGGAACTCACCCGCTTCCTCAGGTCCTTTGCCTTGCCGACATAGATGATCTTGTTCTTCTCGTCAAAATACTGATAAACCCCCGGCTTGTGAGGCAGATTTTTCACGATTGATTCCAGTTGAGAGAAGTATTTGTTCAAGGATCCGGCCATTTTTTGAACCTCCTGGAGAGGGTAGGCAAATATAAATCAAATCCCTTGATTGGATTCGCAATCCTGGTGAGATGCAATAAATATATCATGGGTGAAAATCACTGAATGGATCTTCAGGGTTTCATGCAGCATTTCTTGTATTTCTTTCCGCTCCCACAAGGGCAAGGGTCATTACGTCCGGGTGTTTTTGCTACGGTTGCCGGCATCTGAGGTATATCATTGAATGATCGGACCGAACTTGCCAAACCTTTTTCCGGTATAGGAAGATCATAAGAATCAGCCTCTTCAAAGGCATCCTTCTCATCATCGCCGTCATCGTCATATAGCTCTTCCATGTCATCCCGGAAATAATCGTATTGCTCAAAAATTGTCAGGAGAGGCTCTTTGTCATTATCGTTTATCGACCCTGATAAATCTGCCTCTACATCTTCAAAAGGGCCGCAAAAATCAATGGATAACAGATCGTGTTCAAACAGGGTCCTGATGGTCTCCAGCAATTCAAGCGCCTTTATTTCGGTACAATAAATCACCATACAACCGATCAGATTAGTATCAATGATCCGGTCATCTTCATGATGGTCAATAAAATAGTGAAAAACCTCCTCAAACCACTCAATAACTTCGCTTCTGCGTTCAGGCTGATGCAAAGCGATATATGACACTGCATTTGAAACAGCATCACGGGCATAAAGCGTCAGATTGGGTTCCAATATAAAGCTTTTCAGCTTTTCAAGTTGATTATGCCCCAACTGGTAAATTGCAGGAACCATGCTTTCATTGAAATATTCGTCGAACCAGTCAAAATAAAAGGATTCATCCTCTTCAAGTAAACCCAGGATCAGAGGAAGACTTCCCTCTGCCCTGCATTCCGTTAAGAACAACAATGCATGGATCAGGCAACGACTGTCGGCGTTATCCGGAAACATTTCCTCGTCATCATCATAAAAAAAATACTTATACCGTTGACGGGCATCTACAATAACCCTTTCAAGATCGCGGATGAAAGATTCGCGGGGTAAGACTAAAAAACTGTTTATTTCCAGGCTGTTAAAGGAGAGATTATTGTGATAAAACTCGTTGATCTCAGGATTTTCGAATATTGGCCAGTCTTGAACCTGTGGCAAGGTACGATCCGTATATTCTACACTCCTTCTTTTCGGTTCCCATTCCTTAAACAGTTTCACATTTCGGTTCCTCCGCGCATGTTCTACGATCCTTTGAGCAATGTCTAGGAACGGATAATCAGGATTCCTGGTTTTTAAGGTCTCAAGCCGCCTGGCTGCTTGTGGAATGTTATGGACGGAGGCAAAGTAGGTGATTCCCATGAAAAGATAATCATCTTCCTCTGTTGAAAGGAACCCGGTTCGTTCGAAAAATAACTCCTGGAGTGCAACAAACCCGTTAAACAACTGGAGCGCCTTATCGCTCTCATCATGCAAAACATAATGATTCCCAAGATAACACCTGCCAGCCAGGTAACCGGGATGCTCATTTACAGTTAGCTGGGCTGTTTCAAATGATTTGGCGTTCCGTCCCTGGTTGTCGTAAACCAGAAATAGTAAAATTTTGTATTCGGGAATGTCCGGGTTCGATGAAACAAGTTGTTCAAGTTCAGTTGCGGTTGCCTTTTTCTTCAGGACCTTGTTTTCAGTTTCGAGTATTTCTTTTTGTAATTCAATAGGATAGCTGTGAAAATTGCCTGACAGGATCGAGAAATACTGTCCCATGAATTTTAAAGGAGTGTCATCTGTTACTGATGGTTTCATTCTTTATGGTTTCGAGATTCCTTTAATAATTTTTGTAAAACGGCTCGGCAGTAAACTTCACGAACTCTTCAGTTTTCTGAGAGCTGCGACTAATCACCTGAAATGGCTCAAGTCGGGCAACTTCAGTTTGTAAGTCTTTTGCAGTTCTTGAACTGCAACCTAAAATGTCCTGAATTGCAGCAGATGAAACACCATCGCATTGAAATATGTAAGCGAATTCCAGTAACTCCTGAAAATTGAATTCTTTCTGTTGGTAATCAGTAGGGGATTGAGAGGCAAAGAAAACAACGATGCCCTTTGATCTTCCTTCCCGGATAATCCGCTGAAGAAAAATATTTTTTTGTCCAAGATAATTGTGAGCTTCGTCAATTACCAGGATTGTTCGTAAGGTTCTTCGTCCATCCTTAATCTGACTATCAGGTAACGAAGCCATTTCTTTATAAAGCCTTTCGATAACCAGGTATCCGACCAATTCTTTAAGGACCGGCATGGCATGAACATCAATGACCATGGTGCGACTCGCTATTTTTTCGATGGGTTTTATAGCGCTGCCATGCGCCCAGAAAAGATGAAATTTGGCCAGATCGCGTAGTACTTCAATCAGCGAATCGTCCCGTTTTCCATCTTCCTCATACATTAAATTGGTAATTTCCAGAACATCCTGAAAATCAGGATAAGGTGTCTCTGAACCTTGTCTTTTTGTATAAGCAGCGACAATCGCTTCTGTTAATGCTCCTTTTTGTACAACACCAAATTTTGAGTTAATAGATGCAAAACTCTCTGCCTTTTCACGTGCAGAAACCAAAATCGATTGCTCGTCATAGGATGCCAGAATGAACGGATTTATCGGTAAAGATTCACTGTTTTGCAGTAATTTATAACACTTAGCCCTGGTTGATTCAATAAATGATTCGTTATCAATGACATCACCTTTATAATCAAAAAAGATGAAGTTAGTTTGAAATTGCGATTGAATCCTGATATCGGCCAAAATCTTTAGCAAAAATTGGGTTTTACCTACCCCAGGTTTCCCCATAATCGCCATATGGGAATTGGCATGTTTGGCTGTATCGTTGATTTCCATGAATAACTCTTCACGGGTGAGAATATTCCGGCCAATGAAAATATCAAGTTCTTTTCCTAATGGATCGCGAACATGCTCAAGTTCAACAAACGTCAATAATTCCTTGAACCATCTGGTGATGTCCCGTCCGTTTGATTCATAAAGGTCCCATAAGATACCGGTGCCTGCATCAATGTGGTCTTTAATGATAGATTTATTGGAGTAAAATTCATCATCTGTGAAGTCGGATCGCTGATAAACCTGGCTGATCAATGCTTTGATAAAAACCTCCTCATCCTTAAAAAAAGTAGGTCGCTTGAGCTCCCCACCGCTGAAGTTTGTGCTTGTCAAAACAGAGGGGCCATTTTTAATTAATGACATACTAAGTGCAATCCTTGTCAGGATTGATTTCTCGAGTTTTGATTCCATGCGCAGCCCGTTAATGAACTCGTCGGCTTGCTGTGATGTATATAACCTGTCGGCCATAGCTTCTTTTGCTTAATTCCAGAAATAACCTTCCTGATATGTTGAGAGTTCGTTGATGTCACTGAATATGAGTTTCCCGGCGCCGCTTAGATGAGGTTCAAGGGCTTTGAAATAATTGTTGTCAATCTCAGTATCCGTTGATAGAATGATCACCTGTTCGGCCGCATTCGGGAAATAATTATTCACAATGTTATCGCGGTGTACACTATCTAAACGAGATAGAGGAGTGTCAATGATAATCGGCAAATTGAGTTGTGATGTTTGGGCAAGCCCCCATAATAGCGAGACAGCAAAAATCTCTTTTTCACCCGCTGACAAACCCGATTTCTTCATCTCATGACCATTCCGGTCATTGATGGTAATCTCATAGGTTTTTTCATCAATCCTGAGATCTTTGATCAAACCGCTGCGGCTGGATAAAAGTTTGTACATGCCAAATGTCTTCTCCTGTAGAAGATGGATCTTGTTTTTTCGCAGTTTGATGATAAAAGCGTTTAAAAGATTGGCAATCGTATCACATTCTTTGATAAAATCCACCTTCTCTTTCGACAGGTGATGCTTGTCATACAATTTGCCAAGTTCCAACTCAATTTCCCGAATACGATTTTCAATCACTATAATATCCTCATTTAGATTTTGTATTTTCACAGTTAACCGGCCAATTTGATTTTGACAACTCTCCATTTGCTGTTGAAGATCGGTAAAAAGCTGTTTTTCACTGTCACTAGTAGCGCCCATCATGTTTACATCAAGTTTTCTGATCTCCTGATCCAACTCCTCCTGTTCTGAAAACAGATCACGCAATAAAAGGATTTCGCTTTGTTCAATTTCTTCCAATTTATTCATAATCCGTGCAGCATCCCGGTCGGATAAATTAAGCCATGTTGTAGCGTTAGTTTCGCTATCAGCCTGTAAAACAGTTAAAACACGTTTGTGCAGCGTCTCTTTTTGTATGTCATTTAATGAGGTGGGGAAAATGGGTTCAGGATAATCTACCGCCGAAACAATCGACTGCGCCAGTTCATTTGCCTGATCTCCAATGGCTCTCAGCGCAGCATGACTCCGCTCGTTTTCAATCTGTTTTCTGATAGGTTGAAACAATTTTCCCGATAAGGCCCAAGGCAAATATTTTTCCAGCAGATTTTTAATCTGAAGATCCATCTGCCCCTTTTTACCCAGAAGTTGAATTCGTTTTCGCTCCCGTTGCCTTGTCTCGTCCATGCTTTCGGGTACGTTGTTAAAGGCGGATTGAAACCGGATTTTAGCCTCTTCATATTCAGCTTTAAACCGATCCAACTCCACGTTGAGTTCGTCTCGCTCACCGTACTTTTTCCCAAGTTTTGCCTTTTCACGTTTTAATTCGCTCTCCTTGAAATCAATATCCTCATCGGAGATCTCCACGAAATTCTTCCGTTCTTCCTGCTTGATATGTAATATATCGCCTGATAGCCGTGAAATATATTGGATGCCCAACGCAACCTCCAGGGAGTTTTTCAACCTGACTTCAGAATGGTCATCGGCAGCGATCTCCTGGATCTTTTCGCCATCAAAAAAGAAAAACTGTGTGATGCCCTTAGGAACAGTGGCATTGATGTAATCCTGCCACATCTCTTTGTTCTGAACAGTTACCCTTTTCCCATCCTTGACCACCACAAGCTTTTCCTCCAAATCCTTCACCTTCGGACCATCCACGGTACCGGCTGACCAGCTTCGTTTGATCTGTATCTCTTCACAGTCGTCGGTTTCAAGAATCAACTCGAAGGAGATAAAAGCATTGCCCTTGGCTAACTCTTTCCGGTTGATGAACTTGAAGATGAAATCGGGTTTTGCGCCGTAAAGGCAGATGTTCACACCTTCCATGACAGAGGTTTTCCCTGCCCCGTTCATGCCTCCGATCAGGAAGATGCACTTCCCTTCCGAACTGTCAGGAAACTGAATCGTAGTCGGGAACTGGAAGCTTTTATAATTTTCGATGGTTAATTTTCTGAATTTCATATTACCCGTTCCTTATAGTTTACTTGGCAAGTGATTTGATCATTCATATACCGGCCAATTCGGCCCATTACCGGCCCATTACCGGCCAATTCGGCCCATTACCGGCCCATTATCGGCCCATGAATTATTGCAACTCATATTTTGTTCCCCTTCCTTTACTACCGGTTTGCTTTAAAACGCCCTTCTCTATCATGATGTGCATGTCTTCTGTGGCAGAAGATTTTCCAACTCCATTTATTTGTTGGTAAATCGAATTATTTATATTTCCATTTTGCTTCAAATACCCAACCGCTTTGATCTGTCTTTCATTCAGTCCCAGTTGAATCAGATCATTTTTCGAAAATTTATCTTTTCGCAAAGTAATCTGTATTCCTCCTGCAACCTCCTCAATGAGCGGCTCCGGTAGTCCTGCTTTCAGACAGGTATCCATCATCACAGCAATTCCTCTTCCCCAGGCTTCAATGAAGCCGGCCTTAAAGAAAACTTCTGCAACATTTTTATTCCTTGGAAAAGAAGGGTGTTTCCCTTTGAGTATCTCTATGTTTAGCTCCTCGGGCAGGGTACCTGGATTCCAAATTGATAACCTGTCATTATAAATGCTGAGCTGAATGGTTGAACCTTTATAGTCTTTATGAACGATAGCATTCAGGACGGCTTCCCGTAAAGCCGGCTCTGGAAATTCAGGTTCTTCTAATCGTTGAACGCCGTCAAAACGGATCGATTTATTGAGGTACTTACCTAACAGGATATCCAAGACTTTATCGACGATCTCAATCAGGTTTCCTTCAACCACATCCTGATATTTCAAGTCGGCATCCGATTCACCGAATCTTCCGATCTTGACATAAGCGGAGGTGAAATATTTCAAAGGATCCTTCCCGAAAAGCAGCAAGGCAGCATTTTTAAGTTTACCGTTATGATTGATAAGATGCAGATTGCCTAATATTGTTCTGGTATTGTCCTCCATTACAGAGGGCGCAATACGCAAGCTTTTCAGCGCCTTTTTAATGAATGACTTAATAGCAGTTTCATCAATATCATCAAACGTAGCCGATTCAACCGGAAGTTCATCCCATGACTTGCCGGTTCGCTTAAGAATGAACTCATTTAATGCCGGACCCTTCAGTTCCTGTAAGGTGCTCCCCGTCCTCACAAAATATTTGCCTCTGACCGAAATGGGAACATCATAACGAGGAATTATGATTTCCAGATATTTCTCTCCTCTTTCCTCCTGAAGATTTATATCGGCATATACGCCCAGAATGTCTCTGAATTTATTTGGCAGATCCTCCAGCAGTTTGTCGTATTTGTCAATGCCTGTGATAGCGCCTTTATCATCAATGCCAATGAACAACCTTCCGCCCTGCGCATTGGCAAAACCGCAAACCCATTTCAAATATTCGTCGCGCCAGCCGGGCTTCCATTCAATATTCTGGGATTCCTTGTTCATTTCAAATCCGATTTGATGATTTCCGTTAATGCATCGTACACGCCGGTACGGCGGTCTTTGAACTCATAATCCTTTATGGTTTCGAGCAACCGGAGCACCTTTTCATCCGAAACCTGGAATTGCCGGCATAACTCTTTTAGAAGTTCCTTATCCTCTTCCTTGAGCTTCATGATCTATATAAATTTTACGATAATAATCCAACGTGCGTGTTTGATTTTCGCTGGTCAAACTCCACCATTCCCAGCCGTCCTGGCTTTTGCCGGAGGTAGCAACGGCTGCACCGCTTGGGCTGTTAAATACCTCAGGTTTTCCGTTCAGGTTTACAAGGATGGTTCCATCGGCCTGGATAACCGCCTTATACCATCGATTGTTGTATTTGCTCTGAATCTCCGTTCCAGGTAAAATCAAACCTGATTTCAGCAAATCAGCCAGTTTTACGCGGTAGGATTTTTTTGATTCCCGCTGTCTTTCTGTTGGTTTGGCTTCTGCTGCTTTGCTTTCTGCTGCTTTGCTTTCTGTCGGCTTGTTTACAATTTTGGGAGTCGTCATCCGGGTGGTTTTGACAACAAACGGATCAAGCAAATTCGATAGTTCCCGCTGAATGGCCCGGTACTCTTTGAACAGGTCAAATTCATGCACCAACTTGAATTTTAGTTCCCGTAATTCATCCGGAACCGGCGTATTGAGTTTTTGCAATTCGATGATCGAACGCTCCACCGACTTCAACTGTGAATGCTTCTCTGTTCGTTTCTGTTCATCCAAATAGGGTTGTAGCCCCTCCTGAATGGACTGAAGCAACTCCTTCAACTGGTCAATTTTTTGTTTTAATTCGTTCATGATCTGTTCGCGGCTTGTTCAATGAGGGTTTCAACTTCGGTTTTGGCTTGCTCAAGGAGTCTTTTGGATTCTTTCTTTGCTGAATTTGCAGAAATGATCATTTCTGTAATGGTTTTATGGAAATCATCAGAAATTATTGGAATAACCAATTTGGCAATATTAAAATTGGTAATATGTCCAACAGTAGTAGCGATAGTCATGTCCCTTAATAACTGCGCCTGACCAATCTGGCTGTTGATTATAAAAGACAGATATTCTGGCGAAATAGCTGAATACGATTTGGGCCTAAGATGACAAACGCGTTGATTGACTAAACATGGGGTTTCGATAAGACTGGAATAGAAATATTTAATGCCATCCATGCCGATAACAATGTCACCAGTTTGTGCCTTTAGAAAACCAACTGAACTGGCATAGGAACTCACTAAACTTGTAAGTTTTTCATTGTCAATGTAACCGGGCCGGATATCTCGAATCCTGACTACTGGTTCTCCCGAATTGTTATCAAGAAACTTTTGACTATCCCATGGGTACCCATTTGTTAAATCAAAATTTTGCGAAGTCGTTGTATGGTTTAAATTTGAAATACGTCGAACAATTTCTTTTACCTTTGGGCTAAAATATTCAGGATCAATTCGCCTTGCACTAATCAAATCATCAAGAGCACAAATATATTTGTTTTGGTTTTCGAATGTAATCGTCAAATCCAACCCCAACTCCTTCTCTAAAAGTTGGGTGGCTTGGGAATAGAGATTAAATGAATGGTTTAATTTATTAGCGGATTCTTTGACAATATAATGAATTGTTGTTTGAATTGAAAGTTCCAATAATGGTATTAAAATTTGTCCTGTCTCAGAAAGGTTTAAATTAAATTGGCCGGTAGGGCGAGCAAATCTTTTTATCTGATCCTGAGCAAATTTGGTTTGTAAATAGGCAAACAAATAGCCTGATTTTAATTCAGGAGACTTTGATCTGAGACTGACCATTGCCTGGGTGATATTGGCTTCTTGGACAAAATCAATAAAAAAAGCAGATCTGCCAATTACTTCGAGAGTTGCGCCAACAATGTTCAACAGAACATCTTCATTTTGAAGTTGAGTTGTGAACATTCTATTGTGAATATCATTGGAAATATGATAAAAATCAGAATATGGACATAAAGTATTGTTGCGGATATCTTTAGTCTTAAATAGAATTGGACCTTCTACCAGTCCATCTATTCTGTCAGTCGGAGTTGTACCACTTCTTATATTGCATAAATCTTTTAGACGCGTTAAAGGAACATTTGAAGAGACAAGGTTTTGAAGTGAAACTTTTAAATCAGGATTATAAAGTTCGCTGTCTATTCGATTTATGAATTCGAGTTTGGAAAAATTTGTCTTTGTAAGTATTGCCATTCCTTATTCCCCCCAAAAGCTAAATCTCTCTTCCTTTGCAAACTTCACAAACGCCTCGGCAATGCAGGAATGTTCTCCATACATTTCCATTTTCTCGGCAGCCATGCCTAATTCTTCTAATGTAGGATCAAAGCTGAGCAGTTGTTCTTTTGTGATGGCGTAATTCACCAGGTCCTGTTTGTATACAGGATTTCCGTCGCGGTCTTCCACCAGATTGCCGTCGGGGTTCATTCTGTATTCATACTCGCCGCTGTTGTCTTTGCCGCCATGTTCGCTTACGGCCATAAAGATGGAATAGTCGAGCCGCCGGGCTACCTCGGCATCGATAAAACGGTCGGAGAGTTTCTGCAGCAAATCTTCATCTTCGAGGATAAGTTGCAGCTTGCCTTTGGTGGTTAACAGCTTAAAGTCGTATTCTGCCTGTGGGATCTCCTTTTCGAGTTGCTTCAGTTCCGATTTCAGCCACCGGGTTTCGGTTTTCAGTTTCTCTTTCAGGATCTTTGCCTGCAATTTATGTTCTTCCAGCGCCTGGTTTATCTGAACTTTATCGGCTTTTTGTTTTCTCAGGATTTCGAGTTCCGTTTTTTGTTTTGTCTGAAGGGCCTCCAAGAAGTCATCTGTTTCGGTGAGTTTGGTTTTGACCTTTACAAGTTGCGATTTAAGTTCATGAATGCGTTCCTGCGCGGTTTCGATTCGCTCTTCGGCATCGGGTTCCGGGCCGGTGGCTTCTGAAGCTCTTGTTTCGGAGTTCTCCGTTGAATCCTTTTCATCCGAGACTTCAGATTCAGCTTCTGCAAAAGTTTCAAGCAACAATTCCAGGATGTTCTCAGGGATTTCCTTGTCGGGTAATTCAACAATATTCTCGTATTTCCTGAGTAAGGTTTCGATCTGCTGTTTGTAATCGGGGCAGGCGGCCTTCACCTCATTTTGTACCTTGAGGATGTTAGCCAGTTCCTTATCGGTATACTTCTGAATGAAAAGAACTGAGGTTTTGGTACCGGTATGGGGCTTGAAAGAATTTCCGTGTAATCCTACAACAGCCAGCAAACGTGCTTTGCGGAGGATCCATTCACGGATGAAGGCCAAGGATGAGTTGTTGAATTTTCCCTGTGGCAGCACGATGGCTGCCCGGCCGCCGGGTTTCAGCATTTTAACAATCCGTTCGATGAAGAGTACATCCCTTTCCTCCTTGGGTTGTTTGTCTTTGGCGCGTTTCAATGCCGGTTTGGCAAGCTGGTAATGCGAAAGCTGGTCTCTCACCTTCACTTCTCCGGCAAATGGCGGGTTGGAGAGGATCAGGTCAAATTTCATCTCTTCAAAGTATTTCCAGGCATTGTCTTCATCGGTGAAAATCTCATCGGCAGGGATGGGCTCTTTGGTGAGGTTGTAACGTTTCAGTGATTCCATCAGACTTTTACCGGATGGACTCCGATACCAGGTTTTGGGATTGAGTGTGTCCACATCGGGTCCGAAAATATTGGTGTGGCCATCTCCGGCGATAAGCATTAAGGCACGGGAAGTCTTGGCTGCCTGCTCTTCAAAATCGACACCCCAGAGATAACGGGAAGCATACCTGCTTTTGCGCAGTTCCATCTGATCGAAGCCTTCGGCCGGATAGGCCCATTCCATGGCATGAACCAGAAAACCTGCCGAACCACAGGCCGGATCCAGCACATATTCTGTTCGCTTTGGGTTGAGCATCCGCACACACATGTCGATGACAAAACGGGGCGTAAAGAACTGCCCCTTCTTTTTCTTGGCTTCGGTGGGAAGGAGGTATTCAAAGGCATCATCCATGATCCTGAGATTCGATCCGAGGAAGCGCTTCCGTTCCAGTGGCGCAATACAAACATTGAGGTGTTCTTTCTGGAGCTTGATCTTATCATTGTCATCAAACACCCCTTTCCATTCGTCGGCTGCCTGCCTGAAGAGGTGGTTGATGCGTTCGTAGGTCAGTTCCGGGTCCTTGAACCATTTGAACTCCAGCGACTGGTCGGCCCGAACTTCAATCGCCTGCTTTTCATCCCAGATCTTGGCAAAGATGATTTTAAAGATCTCGTTGAAAACATTTACCCCGGATGATCCAAGCACCAGCTCCTCCAGGTCGAGCAGAATCTTTTTGAAGTCGAAATTTTTCTCCAGGTGAGCAAGCGTGAGCTTTGCTGCCTGGATGTCATCAGCCGTCTGGCCTTTCCTGGGAATTTCAGGAAGTGCGTCGAAATCCTTGGGATATGGCCGGTACAGAATTACTTTGTCGCTTCCATTGGACCAAACTCCGATGGGCGACCCTTCTGCATTCAGATAACTCCGGAGTTGTTCGATGCCATCCTTGCGTTTTGGTTTCTTGATCTCCAGGACAATTTTCGGCGTAGTCTTCTCCGTGTTGGTATATACAATGATATCGGCAAATTTTGATCCGGTATCTGTTCCAAATGTGATCGGCTTTTCAAGTTCAATTTCATCCCTGGAATATCCATAGTGGGTGATGAGTTTATAAACCCACAATTGACGTACGATCTCCTCGGGGTTTGACTTTCCATCTTCGATAAAGATCTGAACCTCTTCCTTATCGGAATGGAAGGGAGCCAGTGTCTTTATAAAATAGATGGTTTTCCCGGTGTTTTTTCCAGTTCCCGGTTTGGTGACCAAGGTTAGTATTCTATTGTAGTCAACTTTAATACTGTCGAACTCAGCAAGTTCGTATTTTGTGGCCGGATCGCGGAAGATTTTATCAAGGAGGTCGTGAAGAGTCATTATTTTTTACATTAAATGAACAATACAAAGATATTCAGATTGCGGCTCAATCAACGTTCTGACAAAAAAAGTTTAAGAAATTGGCTATCTTTCTAATTCACTATTTCATCAGTTCACCATTTATTATCCCCAACCACCTGAGCGCCTCCATCGTCACCCTCTTCCTGGCCATGGCAAAATCATCGACTTTTTCCTGGTTTTTTGGTTCCACATGGGTTGCGATAAAAAACACTTTCCCCTTGGTTTCGATCCATCCCACGAACCAGCCGTAATTGTTCCCGTTGCGGATAGCCCATCCGGTTTTGCCGCTCAGGGTGTATTCAGGGGTTGTTTCATTGACCATGATGGCCTTGATCGCTTGCATGGTGGATTGCCTCAGCGGAAGTTTTTCATCATACAGGTTTTTCAGGAACTCCATTTGCTGTCGCGGGGTGATCCTTGAATTTCCCTCGAGCCAGAAGAGATCGATGTTCCCTTGATTCACATCCATCCCAGGGTAATTGATTTTTTCAAGGTATGCCTTCATGCGCTCCGGTCCGATCATGCGGGCGATCTCCTGGTAGCAGGGAACGCAGGATACGCGGAAAGCTTCAGTCAGGGCAAAATCCTTCTCCCATTGCGGGAACCGGCGTTTTTTACCATCCCATTTGAAGAGGTGGCCGGTATCGATCACCCCGGCCTCAAGCCCGATCAGTGAATTCGGGATCTTGAAGGTGGATGCAGGCAGGTAGCCGCTGTCCCATTGCGCAGGATTGTATCCTATCTTTTCTCCTGTTTCGGGGTCAAAGATCAGGATGGTCCCATCCATTTCGTTTTGGTCGAAAACAGACTTTAGCCCCATCGATCGATCCGTGTTTTTAATCCCGTTTTTCAGATAGGGAATCAGAATTGAATCAATTCCTTTTTTATCCAGGGTAACCTGCGACATGATTTTATTGGGAATGGCAGCAGAAAGAACATATTGCTCAATTTTCCAAACCCCGTTTTTTTTCTGCAGGACACCGGAACCCCTGCATAAACCCATTTGCGTATCAAGCAGTTCGTCGAACCATGCAACGGTTTTCTCATCACTCAAAAAGATATTTCGGGTCACCATTATAAATTTCCAGGTGCGTTTGCGTTCGAAATAGGGTTTGCTCCATTTACTGAAATCGGAAGCATTCCAGTTTTCAGTGGCATCGGTTCCAATAAAGGTACCGTTGATGTCCATTGCCCCGATATATGCTGCATGATTGGCTTCGGCGGCATCCAGGTGCCATTGATCAATCAGTTGATTCAGCATCAGCTTAATGCTGTCATTAGGTGAGACAGATGCTGATACCTTAATCAGTTGAAACGGACATATCAGGATGACAAACAGTAACAGGAAATTCAACCGTCCCTTTTTAAAAGTTGGGCAAAATTCATCCTTTTCGTCAAGTGGCGAGGAGCCATGACTTGACATCGGTTTCCGGCTATCATTTTCGTTCATAATTAGTTTCATTATCAGTGTTTTGCAATCATCTGTCTCAGGCAAAGGTAATTATTTTCAAGGATTGCACCCAAAGGATTGTCTTCAAAAGGATTGTGTTGTTTTAATTGTTATTTTTACAATCGTTTCATGTATCTCAATGGTGTACTTAATTATGCTGCATGCCTGAAAACACCCTCCGGTTGCTTGCCATCGATGACAACACCGACAACCTCATTACCATCAGGGCCCTGATTGGGGAAGCCTTTCCATCAGCAAATCTATTTACCGCTACTACCGGTGCGCAAGGTATCGAGTTAGCGATTTCGGAAGATCCCCATGTCATTTTACTTGATGTTGTCATGCCCGGGATGGATGGACTGGCTGTTTGCCGGCAGTTGAAGTCAGATGAACGCAGCCGCCATATTCCGATCATCATTCTGACGGCGCTGAAAAGCGATCGCCAGATTCGCCTTGAGGCTCTTGAAGCTGGTGCTGAAGTTTTTCTTACCAAACCCATCGATGCAGTCGAACTGATCGCACAGGTCAAGGCCATGATCAAGATCAAAGATGCGATAATTGCACAACGCATCGAGAACGAACAACTTACATCCCTTGTAAATGAACGCACGCTGGCCATTGAAAAAGAGCTTGCTGAACGAAGACAAACGGAAAAGGAGCTTCAGGAGGCCAATTTAAAACTGAAACAAACCCAGGCTGCCACCCTGAACCTTTTAGAGGACCTGAAGCTTGAAATGTCGGCTAGGGAGAAAAGTGAGCAGGCATTAAAAAGCAGTGAAGAAAAGCATCGGTACATTTCGAATACGATTTCGGATATGGCCTTTTCCTGCAAATTGGACGATAAGGGTAATTATTTTATCGACTGGATGACCGGAGCTGTTGAGAAACTTACCGGTTATACGATTGAAGAGATCTTCGCGAAAAAATGCTGGCGGTTTTTAGTGCTCGAGGAGGATATTCCACTGTTTGAAACCAGCGTAACAGGCGTTTTGCCCGGATCGTCGGGCCGCACAGAGCTAAGGATCAGGAAAAAAGATGGAAGTGTTTCCTGGATCGAGTCGTACGTTGAATGTGTTGCCGAAGGTAATTCCGATAGCAATTTTATGCTGTACGGAGGCATCGTGAATATTTCAGAGCGGAAACGGTATGAATCTGAGATTCTGAGCGCCAGGGATAAAGCCGAGGAGAGCGACCGTCTTAAGTCGGCCTTTCTGGCAAACATGTCGCATGAAATCCGTACACCAATGAACGGAATCATCGGATTTTCAAGCTTACTCAATGAGCCAGCCCTGGATGATGGTGAACGGTCCCGGTTTGTGAAAATCATCAACGACAATTGCCAGCAATTGCTTCATATAATAAATGATATTATTGATATTTCCAAGATCGAGGCAGGATTGATAGATATTGAAACTGTCGATTTCAGCCTCAATGATGTGATGGACTCCCTGCTTGAAAACTATTTGCCCAAAGCCTCCAGGAAGGGACTCTCCATGTCGTTGCACAAGGATTTGCTTTGTGATGAATGCATCATCGCGGGCGATCCCTCCAAAACAAGGCAGGTGCTCGAAAACTTGCTTACCAATGCGCTGAAATTCACCTCACAGGGAGAAATCAATTTTGGCTACCGGCTGGTTAATGATCAGCTTGAATTATTTGTAGAAGATACTGGGATTGGCATTGCGCCGGAGCACCAGGTGGCGGTATTTGACCGGTTCTGGCAAGTGGAAACAGGACTGGCAAGGCAGTATGGTGGAACAGGACTAGGATTGGCCATCTCAAAGGCCTTTGTCAGGAAACAGGGCGGGGATATTTATCTTGATTCAATGCCGGGACGGGGTTCTAAGTTCCTCGTCAACTTACCATATCACCCTCCAATTCGTGCGATCAGTGCTTTGCCCGATGAATCGGATCAACCCGGTCAAATTATCGGAAAAAATATTCTTGTGGTTGAAGATGAGGCCGATAATTTTGAATTTCTGCAGATTATTCTCCACAGGCTTAAGCTCCAGATCCTGCATGCGTGGAATGGGGCAGAAGCTTTGCAGATCTTTAAAGAACACCCGGAAATAGATCTGATCCTGATGGATTTTAAATTGCCCGATTTTCCCGGCCAGGAGGTAACCCGTTCTATCCTGAAGCTCCGGAGGGACATGCCTGTGATTGCAACAACAGCCTATGCCATGTCGGGCGATCGTGAAAAGGCCATCCAGGCAGGTTGTATTGATTATATTGCAAAACCGATCCGCCTGGAGGAGATTGTCGGCATGTTGCATAAATACCTGGCAGGTAGCATGAGGAGGGAAGTGACCAATGACAAATGACCAATGACAAATGACCAATGACCAATGACCAATGACCAATGACCAATGACAAGTATGGGTGGAGAAAAACTATCGGCCGGCCAGGTTTTAAGTGAGCTGAATCAAATGGTGATCGGAGATAACGAGGATTTTAAATTGTCGGATCTGATAGATGTTGCCGCCATCCAGTCACTTATGGATGATTTTTATGAAATTACCAATGTCGGGGTCGCCATCGTTGATCTTGACGGGAATATCATGGTCGCCACCGGATGGCAGGATATATGCACCAAATTCCATCGGATTCATCCGGAGACGGCGAAACATTGTATCGAAAGTGATACTGCACTCACTGAAGATATCAAACCCGGCGAATTCAGAAGGTATAAATGCAGGAATAACATGTGGGATATTGTGACACCCATCGTGGTTGGCGGGAGGCACCTTGGAAATCTTTTTCTTGGGCAATTTTTATTCCTGGATGAAGAACCCGACCTGGATCTTTTTCGCGAACAGGCCCGGAAATATGGATTTGATGAATCATCCTATGTTGAAGCATTGCAAAAAGTGCCCAGATGGAGCATGGAGCAGGTCCAGGATTTCATGAGTTTCTATACCAAATTAACCACGATCATTTCATCGCTGGGTCATAAGAATCTGCAGTTGCTCAAGACCATTTCACATCGGGACACCATCCTGGATGAACTTCGCGAAAGCAGGGCCATGTTTTCGGGAATACTCAACTCCGTGCCCCAGTCAATCTTTTGGAAAGACAAAAGCGGCATTTATCTCGGATGTAATGAGTCCTTTGCCCTGACTGCCGGATTAAAAGCACCCGGGGAGATAATCGGAAAAACTGATTTTGATCTTCCCTGCCCCCATCCTCACGCGCCGGCCTACCCCCCACCTT
>Ga0074195_1002686_pt1 | contig 18937 bp, 19 predicted proteins | sample EPASupsiteHSE623_FD_64525 | JGI IMG/M metagenome (GOLD analysis project Ga0074195, IMG submission 64525) | Bioremediated contaminated groundwater from EPA Superfund site, New Mexico - Sample HSE6-23 | ecosystem: Environmental > Aquatic > Deep subsurface > Groundwater > Contaminated ...
ATGGTTCCCGACGAGGTTTACACCGGGATGACCATCGGTGAAAAAAATCCGGTACACGGGGAAATGGATGCTGTCTTCAATGCATATGTGGATGCCGTACTCAAGAATCCGAACAGAAAACTGTCACCGGTCTGGCACGAGGGATTCAATGGCATGCTCGATGCATATCTTGGCAAACTGCCTGAAAAATTCAACTACAAAGGCACGGAATACACTCCCAGGTCATTTGCCGACATGCTTGGTCTAAATCCCGATGATTATGTTGAGCTTACATCTTATACTCATCATCCCTATTATTCGAAGTTTATTATCGAAATCCCTGATAACTGGGCCCTGGATGAGGTTTACAACCTTCCGCTCGATGAAATGATCCAGGTAATCGACAATTCAATTAACGAGGGCTATACCGTTGTATGGGGCGCCGATGTCAGCGAAAAGGGATTCTCCTGGAAAACCGGGGTTGCCGTGGTCCCTGATAAAAATGCCAGTGAAATAACCGGCAGTGATCGTGACAAATGGACGAAAATGTCGGATGCCGAAAAGGAGAAACTGCTGTTCAAATTCGACAAACCCAATCCTGAAAAAAAGATTACCCCGGAGATGCGCCAGGTTGAATTTGATAACTATCAAACTACAGATGACCACGGTATGCATCTTACTGGTATAGCCAAGGATCAGAACGGAACCAAGTATTACCTTATCAAGAATTCATGGGGTACCGAAGGAAGCCCTTACAAGGGGCATTTCTATGCTTCTGAATCTTATGTCAGGCTGAAGACAATGGACATCATGGTTCACAAAAATGCCATTCCGAAGGAGATCAGGAAAAAGCTTGGAATTAATTAGTTATCTCCATGGACCGGTATTTGTTTTTCCTCCCAAGGATGAACTTAATAGTTCCATGTACTTTTCGCGCTTAAGAAGTGATGCTCCCAGTCGCAATAGGTGCGGTGTTTCAACCTGGCAATCAATAAATTTGAATCCAAATTGCCGGCAACGCTCCACCAGGGCATGAAATGCCACTTTAGAAGCATTGTTAACGGTAAAGAACATGCTCTCTCCAAAGAATGCCGAACCAATGGAAACGCCATAGAGGCCACCCGCAAGCACTTTACCTTGAAATACCTCCACTGAATGGGCAAATCCTTTTTTATGCAGTGCCGTATATGCTTCAATGAAATCGGGGCTGATCCAGGTCCCATCCTGGCCGGGACGTGGCGCTTCTGCACAGGCCCGGATTACCTGTTGAAAGGCGGTATCAAACCTGATGCTGAATTTCTTACCTCTGATGATCCGGTTCAATGAATCAGAGATCTTGAAATCTTCCGGGAACATGACCATCCTTGGATCAGGGGAATACCAGAAAACATCCTCCTCTTGTGTGAACCATGGAAAAATGCCATGTGCATATGCCTGAAGCAGCCGTTCCATTGAGAGATCCCCTCCGACAGCAATCAAACCATCAGGATCGGCTTCATCCACAGGCGGGAAAAAGGGTTCTTCGGGTAACAGGTATACAGTCAATGGATTTTATAGTTTGAAATTTTCATCAGGATCATTTCACTGAATCCAGTGCCTGGGTCAGCTTATGACATGCCAGTTCAATTTCCTCATGCGTGATGGTGAGGGGAGGGGCGATGCGGAAAGTGGCAGGTTTAAAAAGATACCAGTCAATAATCAAACCCTGGCTCAGGGCTGATTCCATGAAGGCGCTCCTTTTATCCGGTTGGGCAAGGTCAACACCAAGAGCCAGTCCGGCCCTTCGGATTTCACAAACACCAGGATGATCCTTTAGTGTCTCTTCGAATTTTCTACCTTTTTCTTCGGCAAGCGGAATCAATCCGCCATCTAGCAGAACCTCTAGTCCGGCAAGGGCCCCGGCACAACTCACCGGGTGACCGCCAAATGTGGTTATATGACCCAGTTCCGGATTATATGCCAGGGTATCCATCATGTTTTTTGGTGCAATAAATGCTCCCAATGGCATGCCCGCGCCCAATGCCTTGGCCAGGACGAGTATGTCAGGGACAAAATCATGATGCTCAAAACTGAAAAGCTTTCCTGTCCGCCCCATACCCATCTGCACATCATCCACAATGATTAAAACACCCTCCCGGGCACAGCGCTTTTTGAGACGGTCCAGGAAAAACTCCTCCACAGGGATAATCCCTGCTTCGGCCTGTACCAGTTCAATGACAACACAGGCAGTGCGGCTGGATATCTTCTCAAGATGACAGTAATTGTTGAACTCGATCTGTCTGATATCGGGCAGCAATGGCCTGTATGCATTTTTAAGGGTCTCATTTCCAAGGATACTTAAACAGCCATGCGAACTCCCATGGTAAGAGTCTGTAAACGAGATGATCTCCGTTCTACCGGTGAATCGTTTTGCCAGTTTCAGGGCTCCTTCGATTGCCTCACTGCCCGAGTTGACAAAATAAACCGAATCAAGCTTGTCGGGTAATAAATTCGATAACTTTTCGGCCAGACGGACCTGTGGAGATTGAATGAATTCGCCATAGACATTCAGGTGCAGATACTTGTCAAGTTGCTCTCTGATTGCTTCCATTACCCTGGGATGACGATGACCGGTGTTGCTGACCGCAATCCCTGATACAAGGTCGATATACTGCTGTCCCGATTTGGCATGCAGGTAAATCCCTTCAGCCTTAACGATTTCAAGCCCCATGGGAGTAAATGAAGGTAATCCCAAATGCCGGTAGAAGATTTCCCGTTCAGTCATATTGAAATTTTAATCCACGAATATACTAAATGGTTCAAAAGCAAATTGTATTAATTTCGCCTTTTGTATCTTGAGCCCACTCCGAAAAGTCCGGCCAATTGGATTCTGAGCGTAGTCGAAGAATCCAATCACCTGTTAATGAGGACACTCAGACTTCGCTCAGTGTCCAATTTTCTTTGAATTTGACTTTTCGGAGTGGGCTCAAACCTTGGATATTTAAATTTGCAGATAAATTTGTGCTTAATGGCTAACTATACCCGTTCACCCGATAATCAAAATTCCTAAACACCCATAAATACATCATGAAATTGCCATAATACAACGTCCATGCAAACCGTGAATGATAATTTATGGCTTTCCATATGGCCCGAAAAATAAAAATTAACATATGAAATTAACATATGAAAAACAAAATCATTATAATCACCGGTGCATCATCGGGCATTGGAAAAGCGCTTGCTTATGAATGTGCCCGGATGGGGGCGAAACTGGTGCTTGCTTCACGCTCGGGTGCAACATCTCCGGAGTTATTACAGATCACTCAGGATGTACTGGATGTCAGGACTGATGTGACCAAAGAACAGGATTGTGAAGCCTTGATCCAAAAAGCCATCGAAAAATTTGGCCGCATCGATGTGCTGATTAATGATGCCGGGATTTCGATGCGTGCGCTTTTCAGCGAAGTAAATTTGGATGTTTTAAGGCAGCTTATGGATACAAATTTCTGGGGAACAGTGTATTGCACAAAGTTTGCCTTGCCCTACCTGCTCAAGTCACAGGGATCGCTGGTGGGTGTATCTTCCATTGCCGGATATAAGGGTCTGCCCGGGCGTACAGGTTATTCTGCTTCAAAATTTGCCATGCAGGGTTTTCTGGAGGTGATTCGTATTGAGAACATGAAGAAAGGCTTGCATGTGTTAATTGCTTGTCCCGGATTCACTGCCTCAAACATCCGGAATGTAGCCCTTTCCAAAGATGGCACTGCACAGGGTGAGACTCCGCTCGACGAAAGCAAGTTGATGACAGCTGAGCAGGTTGCCTTTTATATCATTCATGCCATAGAAAAACGAAAAGAGCGCCTGATCCTGACCACCCAGGGGAAAATGACCGTCCTTCTGAATAAATTCTTCCCGAAATTCATGGATAAAATGGTTTATAGTCACATGGCCAAAGAACCGAATTCACCATTTAAGTAACTGAAATGTAATTCTTATCGTTACGTTTTCCTCCCCTGTTTTTGTCACGCCTAACGTTGCGTTTTCCGTCACGAATTTTGTCAGGTTTTCACCCCCTCGGATGAAATTGAATAATTGTACTTCTAAGGAAATCGCGGTCCAGGTGGGTATAAATCTCCGTCGTTGTAATTGACTCATGACCAAGCATTTCCTGCACTGCACGGAGGTCTGCACCACCTTCAACCAGGTGGGTGGCAAAGGAATGCCTGAATGTATGAGGACTTATCTTTTTCTTAATCCCCGCAAGGATCACCAGTCGTTTAATTATGGTGAAGATCATCACCCTGGTCAAACCCGCACCGCGCCGGTTAAGAAACAAGATATCCTCATGACCCTTTTTGACTTGGATGTGCGGTCTGATATCGGACAAATAAAATGAAATTTCTCCCTGGGCGATGCTTCCGACCGGGACAAGACGCTCCTTGTTTCCCTTTCCTGTCACCTTGATAAATCCATCTTCAAAAAAAAGATTTGATATTTTCAGATTTACGAGTTCTGAAACCCGCAAACCGCATCCGTAAAGGGTTTCAAGGATGGCCTTGTTGCGTTTGCCTTCAGGTGTACTCAAATCGATCTTGCTGATTAATTGGTCGATTTCAGTAACATTCAGCGTCACAGGCAGCCGCATGCCCAGTTTAGGCGACTCAAGCATTTCGGTCGGATCACGGGTAATTATATTTTCCAGTAAAAGATAACGGTAAAAAGCTTTTAGTCCGGAAATAACCCGTGACTGTGTTCGGGGCGTCATACCCAATTCACTGATCCATCTTAAAAAATCCTTGAAATGCTGAAGTTCCAGTTTGTCCGGCCCCAGCGATATATCCTGTATTTCAAGAAATTGAGTTACCTTGGCCACATCATGAAGGTACGCCTCAACCGAGTTTTTTGACAAGGATTTCTCAAGCTGGAGATGAGCCTTAAAACCAAGAATGTATGAATCCCAGATATGCAAAACCTGATTCTATATGTTAACCGAATTTGCAATGATGAGTCCACTCCGAAATGTCTGATCTATTGGATCCTGAGCGGAGCCGAAGGATGCAATCACCTGTTAATAAGGACACTTCGACTTCGCTCAGTGTCCGGTTTTCTTTCAATATACCTTTTCGGAGTGGACTCAATGATGGAATAAAAGTACAGAATTTTCTTGATTGTGTAAATAAAAGTTAACTCAAACCAAACTCACAAATTCGACCTGTAAATCAAGTATTACTGGTGATTGGGGCGACTATCGCAATTCTTATTATTGCACATCATTAAATGGAAAAACCGGCAACTGAAATAAAAATACAATTGACCTGAAATAATTTTTGTTTTTTCGGGGAAATGGTTTAATTTTGCAGTCCCGAAAAATAAAGAAGTCATAAGATGGCAAAAAAGAGCAAAGACCAACGGATTCAGGTGATTTTAGAATGTACGGAACAAAAGACAAGCGGTATTCCCGGCATCTCACGATACATTACCACTAAAAATAAAAAGAATACGCCTGAGCGAATTGAACTGAAAAAGTACAATTCCTATTTAAAGAAAATTACAGTTCATAAAGAAATTAAATAACTTACGATATGGCAAAGAAAGTAGTTGCATCGTTTAAAGCTACCTCAGGGAAAGATTTTACTAAAGTCATCCGCATGGTCAAATCCCCTAAATCCGGAGCTTTTGTATTCAGGGAAACAATTGTGGCCAACGAAATGCTTAAGGACTTTTTGGCAAACAAAGAAAACTAGATCAATTTTCGTTCCCAATGGAAAGCTTTTTTCTCCGGAAAAAAGCTTTTTTTATATATAAAAAGTAGTTTTATGGGATTTTTCAGCATCTTCTCCCGCGAGAAAAAAGAACGTCTTGACCAGGGACTACAAAAGACGAAATCCAATATTTTCACCAGGATTTCAAAAGCAATCGCCGGCAAATCTACCGTTGATGATGAAGTCCTTGATAACCTCGAAGAGATACTGGTCACCTCCGATGTAGGCGTGGAAACAACACTTCGCATCATTGAACGGATCCAAAAACGCGCTTCAAAGGATAAATATCTTGGAACCAGTGAGTTGAACAACCTTCTCAAAGAAGAGATTGTTGCCTTATTACAGGAAAGCAACATACTTGATTTTACTGAATTTTCTGTTCCTGCCGAGAAGAAACCCTATGTGATTATGGTAGTTGGGGTTAACGGTGTAGGTAAAACCACCACCATCGGCAAACTGGCCTACCAGTTTAAGAAATCAGGCAAATCGGTGCTGATTGGCGCTGCCGACACATTCAGGGCTGCAGCCGTTGAACAGATCACCATCTGGGCCGACAGGGTAGGGGTTCCCATTGTAAACCAGGGCATGGGCGCCGATCCGGCTTCTGTTGCATTTGATACCGTGAAATCAGCGATCGCCCGGGATTCGGATGTGGTTATCATTGATACGGCCGGCCGCCTTCATAATAAAATCAACCTCATGAATGAACTTTCAAAGATCAGGAAAGTCATCCAGAAACTTATTCCCGATGCCCCGCACGAAGTTTTACTCATCCTCGATGCATCAACCGGTCAGAATGCATTTGAACAGGCTAAGCAATTTACAGCCGCCACTGAAGTCAATACCCTTGCCCTGACCAAGCTTGACGGAACGGCAAAAGGCGGCGTGGTGATCGGAATATCCGACCAGTTTAAAATCCCCGTAAAATATATTGGGGTCGGCGAAGGCATCGAAGACCTCCAGGTTTTCAATCGCGTCGAATTTGTCGACAGCCTCTTTAACTAATTCCCTGCTTCTTGAAAACTAAATCCGGGCCTCACAAAATCGGGATGATCTCGCTGGGTTGTGCAAAAAACCTGGTTGACGCAGAACTCCTCATGAAACAACTGGAAGCTAATAAGTTCCAGCTTGTATTTGATCCGGCTGATCATAAAAAAATAGATACCGCGATCATCAACACCTGTGGTTTTGTTAACGATGCAAAGCAGGAATCCATCGATACCATATTACAATATGTAAATGCCAAGCAGCATGGCCTGATAAGCCATGTTTACGTGATGGGTTGTCTTTCGGAACGATATAAGGAAAAATTACAGATGGAAATCCCCGAGGTGGATGCATTCTTTGGGGTAAATAACCTGAAGGAGATCATCACCCACATTGGCGGAACCTATAAGAACCTGCTTGTTGGCGAACGAAAGATCACCACCCCTGCACATTACGCCTATCTGAAAATTGCGGAAGGCTGCGACCGAAAATGTTCCTTTTGCGCCATTCCGATGATCAGGGGCAAGCATCTCAGCAGGCCTGTTGAAGATATCATCCATGAAGCATCCGCTATGGCAGCTGCCGGAATAAAGGAGATCAACCTGATCTCCCAGGACACTACCTATTATGGGCTTGATCTTTACAAAAAACGTCTTTTACCTGAGCTGCTTGCCAAATTGGCTGCTATTAATGGCCTGGAATGGATTCGGCTCCATTATACTTATCCAGATGGATTCCCCGAGGGATTGACAGAGGTCATCAAAGCCCATGATAACATCTGTAACTACATCGATATCCCATTGCAGCATATAAGCGACCGTATACTAAAATCGATGCACCGCGGCATGGACGGAAATTCAACACGCAGGCTGATCGATCAAATTCGCACCGAAATACCGGGCGTTGCTATTAGAACAACCCTCATTGCCGGATATCCTGGTGAGACAGCAAATGAATTCAGGGAACTGAGGGATTTCATCAAAGAATACCGCTTCGATCGCCTTGGCGTATTTGCATACTCCCATGAAGAAGATACGGGCGCCTCCAAACTGAAGGATTCCATTCCTGAAAAGCGCAAAATAGAGCGGGTAGAAGAACTCATGTCAGTGCAGGAGGGAATTTCACGGTCGCTTAACCAGGAAAAAGTTGGCATGACTTTTAAAACCATTGTCGACCGCCTGGAAGGAGAATTCTGTATTGCCCGTACTGAATTTGATTCCCCTGAGGTTGATAATGAAGTGCTGATCTCCGGGGCAAAAAACATTCTTCCGGGCTCTTTCTGCAATGTCACGGTTACCCGTGCCGAAAGCTTTGATTTATATGCGGAATTGCAATAAATTTGCAAATCAAAATCAATATCTCATGAAAATTCTTGCAGCAATTACTTTCTCATTATTCATGCTTCTTGTCAACTCCGGTCACGCACAGGTTGAAGCAAATGATATGAAAATTCCTGATACGGCCAACAAAATGGATGACCAGGGAAAAAAAACCGGATACTGGATTGAAAAACAGGGTGATCTGACATCTAAAGGAGAATATATTTCCAACAGGAAGGTGAAAAACTGGGTAACTTACTATTCTAATAATGTTATTTATAAAATTGAATATTTTACAAACGGTATAAAGGATGGCATTTCTATCCAATTTGACCGCAAAGGGAAAATGACCCTGGTTGAAAATTACAAAAACGGATTGACCCATGGTCAGACCATCTATTATGGCCAGTTCAGCGAAACTCCCCTCTCGGAAAGTGAATATGCATTTGGCAAGAAAAACGGCTTGTTCAGGCAGTATTACGAAAACGGGAAGATCCAGGAGGAATCAAATTTCACTGATGATCAAAAAAATGGATTTACAAAATGGTTTAACAAAAATGGCAGGATGATTGCAACCTACCATTATCTGAACGGTAATTTCGATGGCATTCAAAAAACCTATTACGAAAACGATTCGGTTCAGTCAGTATACTACTATCAGGACAATAAACTTTCAGGTGATTTTAAGGAGTTTTACCGTAACGGAAAACTGAAAATCACCGGGCAATATGTATCCGGTGAAAAGGAAGGTCCATGGACCGAATATGATGAGCTGGGTAAGGTGAAAGCGGTAGCCAGGTTTAAAAACGGCCAGGAACAAAAGAAAAAATAGCAATGAAAAGGCTGAAAAATCCTTTTACCAGGCTCGAAGGGTATAACTGTTTTGGCTGTTCCCCTGATAATCCTCTTGGATTGCATCTGACTTTTGTTGAAGAGGCCGACGAGATAGTGAGTCAATGGAATCCTGATTTGAATTTTCAAGGCTATTTCAATATGCTCCATGGCGGGATCCAGGCTACATTGATGGATGAAATCGCAAGCTGGACCGTTTATGTCAAGGTGCAAACTTCGGGATTCACCTCTAAAGCAGAATTTCGCTACCTGAAACCTGTTGGAATGGATGAAGGCCCGATAACCCTGCGTTCAAAACTCCACGGGATGAGGCGGAACCTTGCTGATATTGAGGTCAATCTGTTCAATAGTAATAACGTATTGTGTGCCAAAGGATTGCTTACATTCTTCACCTTCCCCGTCGATAAATCAAAGGAGACGATGTATTATCCTGAACATGAAGATTTTTACGAAAAATAGCTTACCTGCGATTGCGGATCACATAGGATTTCCCCACCGGTTTTGACTTGAAGCCATAAATTTTCCCATAGTTACTGCGGTTTTTCTTCATTTTTACCGATTTACTTTGGCCGTTCGAAACACAAACACCTTTCCTTGATTTGCATGAGGAGGACGCTACGGCAAGCATGAAAAAACACAGCACCAGGCCAATGGATATTACTCTTTTTGTGTGCATTAAGTCTTATTTTGCAGAATGGACTTATCAGGCAAATTTAATAAATTTATAGTAACGATCCGTTTTTTTTCTACATTTGTCCGGTCAAGCCAGGGAAAAATAAGAAAGAATGAAAACTGTTGCATCCAGGTTCTTTTTGCTGATCATCGTCATACTTGTATCATCACACTTGCAAGCCCAGTTCCCTCCTCCGGCAGGAAGGCCAGGGTCAACTGCCATTCATATGGACAGTTCCATTTTAATCGGCTGGGCATCCGATTGTGAAATTGTACGCGGTTATATCAACATGGCCGACACTATGGTCACGTACAATGAGTTTAATAAGGCGACTTACGGAAGTTATCTTTACGGGAGTGGGCCGGCCGATGGACTTGTCATCAGCCTTGGCGATCATGGAACCGCCTTGCTTAAATTTGAAATCCCAATCATTAATGGTCCTGGACCTGATTTTGCAGTATTCGAAAATTCATTTGGCGACTCCTTCCTTGAACTGGGATTTGTCGACGTCAGTTCCGATGGGATTCGGTATGTGAGGTTCCCATCTATTTCCCTCACTGCTGAAAACACGCAGGTTGGCACTTTTGATACGATTGATGCGACCAAAATCCACAACCTAGCCGGAAAATACAGGATGGGCTACGGAACTCCTTTCGACCTCGATGATCTTATCGATAGTACCGGGATAGACCTGAACCATATCACAGATATTCGCATCACTGACGCTGGGGGATGTATAGTCCCGCCATTTGTTACAACGGATTCACAGGGCCATATTATAAATGATCCCTGGCCCACACCATTCGATACCGGAGGATTCGACTTTGATGCAATTGGGGTTATTCATAAAACAACGGAGGGTTATGCCGAAGGATCCCACTTTGGCGCTATTAAATTTTACCCTAACCCGGTGAAGGATAAGATCATATTCGAATCAAAGGCTTCGGAAAAAACAAGACTGAAGATCACCGATATTTTCGGTAAGCTGCTTTTGGATTTTGACATTGCTGGTAATGCGGAACTGGATCTGTCATCATATCCGGCAGGTGTATATCTGGCAAATTGTTCGTTCCGGGATGGGACCTCCATCACCAAAAAAATAATTAAATATTAGATTTCTGAGCTGCACCCAATCGTTGATCAACCTTCTTAAATATTTTACCTTCATCCTGGTATTTGTAAGCTGCAATCAAATCACATCATCGCTACATGCTCAAAACCTGAATGATACTTTAAGCCTGCCTGAAGTAGAGATAAAGTCCAGTTTTATAATTGATAACCAGGGATTTAAAAGATCAAAGATTGACTCGTCGATCCTGATGCCCCAGTTGAATGCCAATCTTTCAACAATCCTTTCGCAACATTCCACCATATTTATTAAATCCTATGGTAGTAACACACTCGCCACTTCATCTTTCAGGGGCACTACCGCACAACACACCCAGGTTGAATGGAACGGGATCAATCTTAATTCACCCATGCTGGGCCAGGTTGATTTCTCCCAAATCCAGGTTTCCCAGTTTGACGGACTTGAGATTTTGTATGGCGCTGCGGGAATCTCACGTACAAGCGGTGCATTTGGCGGGGTCATCGACCTGGTCACCAGCCCCGATTGGAATAATCGGTTCAATGCTACTGTAGCCCAGACACTCGCAAGCTTTGACAGCTATACGACAAATTTAAAAGCAGTCACGGGTGGACGCTCATTCCAGTCGCATACAAAGCTTAATTATTCCTCGGCATTGAATGATTTTCCATTTAAAAATGATACCGGAGAAATCGTCCGGCAGCAGAACGCATCCAGTAAACTGTATGATATTTCCCAGGAATTTTTCTGGAAAATTCGTGATAAACACCTCTTCTCAGGAAAAATTTGGTATAACAACAGTTTCCGGAATTTGCCACCTCCCGCATCAAAGTCAGAAATCACCAACGAAGAGTCACAAAAAGACAATGCCCTGAGGGCCATTCTTGAGTATAAACTGGTTTCAAGGCAATACAACCTCCTGGTGAGGTCGGCGCTGGTATCTCAATATATGCACTATATCCAGGGATCGCTCATCGATGCCACCTATCAATGCAACTCCTGGATCAACCGGATCCGGTTTACTTACACCGGGATCCACAACCTGACTATCAGGCCGGGAATTGATTATACCCACGATTGGGTTTTAGCCGACTCCTACGATGGCCTAAAAACCAGAAGTACAACCAGTTTGTTTATGGAAGTTAACTACGATATTGGTAAAAAAATTAAAACATCCATGGTTCTGCGCGAGGACTTAATCGATGGTAAATTCATCCCGCTTGTTCCTGCAATTGGAATAGATTTCCGTCCGATAAACAAGGTTAATCTTGCTTTTTCTGCAAACTTTGCCAGGAATTACCGCGTTCCCACCCTTAACGACATGTTTTGGGAACTTTCAGGGAATCCCGATCTGAAACCGGAAAAAAATTATACGACAGAAATTGGATCAACTTACAATGTAACAACGAAGAACAATGTTTTTTTTGTTGAAACCAGTATCACCGGCTACTATTCCTGGATATACGACATGATTACCTGGCTACCCGTTGAAGGAAGCAGCCTTTGGAAACCCGAAAATGTCGATCAGGTTCTTTCGCGTGGGGTCGAAGCAGGGCTGAATTTCAGGATGGAGATATTTCATTTTAATATCGGCTTGAAAAACAACTACAACTATTGCCGGTCAACCTATGAAAAAACAAATAATCCCGAGGATAATAAAATTGGAAAACAGTTGATATATGTGCCGGTTCATACATTCAATACAACAGTATCTCTTGAACGCTGGAAGTTCTATGCAATTTATAACTTTTCCTACACAAGTGACAGGTACACAGGCAAGGATAACTTATCCTATATGCCTGCTTATAACTTATCTAATATTATTTTGGGTAAAAATATCAGTTTGAGAAATTTTATTTTATCTTTACAGCTTGAAATTAATAATCTGCTGAACCTGGATTACCAATCTATATCAAGCCGGCCGATGCCCGGAACAAATTATGCATTCACGCTAAAGCTCTCACTCCCTGACTCGCGCATTGAATAGTATGAATCAAACATGCTGAAAGTGACTAAAATACACCCAAAAATATATCATTACCCATTAAGCTGCGCAATTCTTGTCTTAACACTACTCTCTGCCTCATGTTCCAAAGAACCAGTTCGTGAGCAAATAATTGATCCTGTTGATACTACAACTGCTCCAGCCAGCTATGAAAACGGAATTTTCATTGTTAATGAAGGAAACTACAACTGGGGCAATGCCACTGTGACCTTCGTAGATAATAAAACCAACACCGTTATACAGGATATTTTCAGGAAGTCGAACGGCCGCAGCCTCGGTGATGTTGCTGAATCCATGAAAATTGCCCGCAACCTGGGTTATGTTGTGATTAACAACTCAAACCGGATTGAAGTCGTTTCACTCAAGGATTTTAAAGCGGTCAAGTCAATTACAGGACTCAACTCACCCCGCCATCTCGAAATCGTCGATTCAAATAAAGCCTATGCGACGAACCTTCAGAAGAATATTTCGATCATCGACCTGCAAACCAATTCAATCACGGGTACAATCACCACTTCAAGCTGGACAGAGAGCCTGATCAGGTATAATCAGTATATGCTTGTCACGTCAATTGGCAGTTTCAATGAGCCTAGTTCCCAGCGCAAGGCACAGGTTTATGTCATTGACACAAAAATTGATGCCATCGTCGACAGCATCGAAACAGGCAAAGAACCGATTGGTATTGTGATTGATAAAAAAGAGAAAGTTTGGGTGCTTTGTTCAGGCGGTTATGATAATTTCGAAGCGCCTACGCTCTTACGCATAAACCCGGAATTACGCCTGGTCGAAAAAGTATTCACATTCCCTAATCCCAAGGAGGTTCCCAGCCGCTTATGCATAAACGCCTCTGGCGATACCATGTATTATATCAAGGGTGGTGTTTATCAGATCCCGGTAACTGCCGCTGCTCTGCCTGAAAAGCCATTGATCGCTTCTGAAGGCCGGCTTTTCTATGGCTTGGCCATTCATCCCAATACGGGCAATATTTATGTCAGTGATGCCAAGGATTATGTGCAGAATGGCACAGCTTACCAATATAATGTGAGTGGTAAGCTTGTCAGGCAATATGTAACCGGCCGTATACCGGGTTCATTCTGCTTTACGACAGGCAGCACCAAGTAGGCTTATCTGGCCCTTATTTCCCCGATTATTTCTTTTAATTCACTTAAGATCATTGCTGTTGCACCCCAGATGACGTTGTCATCAATGAAAAAGGAGGGAACCTTAAGTGTTATTCCAAGCCGAAGCTTCATTTTCTTCATCTGCACTTTTGTATTATCCATCAGGTCAGAAAGCCTGATCTCGATAATGCGTGCCACCTCTTTCGGATCAGCTGTAAATACTGGCCTTGTGGCCTGGTAACCAACAACTGGGGTGACCAGGTAATGACTCGGGGGAATATACATCTCCGTGAGCTGACCTATTATTTGTACCATGGAAGGGGTTATGCCAATTTCCTCATTTGCCTCCCGCAATGCTGTAAATATCAGGCTTTCATCACTTTCTTCATATTTCCCGCCTGGTAAACTGATCTGGCCGCTGTGAATCCCTTTGTATTCAGGACGAAGCATCAGCACCAGCCCAATGTCACCCTCCAGCGGATAAAGCAGGATTAATACACTGCTTTGCCGCGCATCTGGCGAGGGCATAATATTTATCAATTCCTGAATCCTGGCCATGGATGACATCTTCAATTGAGCCGCCCGGCCAGGAAGGGTTTTTCTCAGGCGATCTTCAAGCAGAAGGATGAATTCAGTAAACTCCATAACCTTAAAGGGATAATCAAATCAAAGGTACAGGTTTGAAACCATTTTATTCGTAATTTTGCAGATGAAAATCATTCTTAATGGTCAAACAGAAAGACAAACTTTTACCATTCAGCCAGGACGGTGCGGACATTCTCAGGGACCTGGTCCTCTATAATGATGATGTAAATACTTTCGATTTTGTTATTCAGTCACTCATCGAAATTTGTAACCATGAGCCTGAACAGGCTGAACAATGCGCCATGATTGCCCATTTCAAAGGCAAGTGCAGTGTAAAGGCAGGCGGCTATTATGAAATCAAGCCCATGTGTGATGAAATGACCTTCCGCGGATTGACCGTCGCTGTGGAGTAATTAACAAGTTTCTGACATTTACTTCACACCCCCTCACCTTGATTTTTTATTAACCTGAATTCATGTTAGTTACAAACATAAAGTTATTAACATTTTGTTGATATCTTTTGTGTGTAATTTGTTCAAATCTGTCGCCTGAAAAACTTGCTTTCGACATTTCAGTAATGGTATATTTGGTCCGCAATCGAGCGATAAAAGGTCTGCATCAAAAATTGGAAGGCGAAAGTAGGATCCGAAAGGTACCAGGCACTCCCGACCACGCGATGAAGAGGCAAAATTCACAAGGTTTGGCCAATGATGCGCAGGTTTTTGAAGCAGGGTTCACCAGCAGAGTTGCCCGCAAAGGCAGCCGCGATGAAGAACCGGAACGAAAGGGCAGGGGGTCACACCCCATCGACTGAGTAAATCAACCAGAATAACCGTAGTTTGCACGCTCCGGTTGGCTAAGGCCAATAGGATAACGGGATGGGAACCACTTCGGCCAGAGGTGGTTCCCATCGGTGTTTTTAGCTACCGTTGAATTCGTATGAAATTTAGAGAATATAGGGAAGAAGTGCCTTTCGCTTTGATGGATATTCAGGAAAAGTGTCCCTATACCATTTGTGGTGATGCAGCGCCCTGGGCATCAGATTGACCAGCGTCCAAACCGCAAACGCCAGCGCCGGTGAACACCAGGTCATTAATGCAAAACCCGACCACTCTACAATTTCGCCAAAGTGATTAGGGCAGGATACAAACCTGAAAAAACCCTTCTGTGGTATAACATAACCCGTCTCTCCAGGTTTCCTTAAATGGATAAGGATACCATCGGACTGCCAGTTGATGAACATCCCGAATATAAATAATACAATTCCACCAATGAACCTTGGATCCGTCAGGTAGGCTATGGGATATTCAGCTTCTGTTGCCATGGAACCAAAGTAATATCCGTTGATAAAACCGTTTACAAAATTAAACCCGATGGCCATGAAAACTATGGCAAGCGGCATTCTTTTTCCCTTCGTACGAAGCCTGAATGGAAAAATCAGGGTGCGGTTGATATAATGCAATACCCACAATGCAAAGAAAATCCAGGTTACAAACGGGCGACTACCTGACCCAAACAGATAGAAGCTGGCAAATACGAGTAATGCCGGCAGTTCCATGAGTATCCAGCCCACGCGGTTGTCGATCATTGCACCCCATTTTCGGGTGGTGTGCCGGCCGTATGGTGCGACAACCCTGATGACGACAGGAAAGATGAATATGGCTATGGCGATCCAGGTATAAACGATCAGGAAAAAAGTAGATTCAGTCATGATATATTGCTTATTGAATGTGTTTGTTGGCCTTAAGCCAATCCAGGAAATCTTCAATGGTTGCTGTCAGAGGACGCGGATTAAAATTAAGTTCTTCCCGTGCTTTTGTATTGCTGATCATGCGGTTACCCTCGGTAATGATCGTCAGGGACTCACTGGTATATAAGGGTTTGGTACCTGATAACTGACTATAGAGCGTGATGAAAGGTAATCCAACTCTTGCAATCCACATCGGAAGCACGGTGTTCACTGTTTTTCTGCCTGAATGTTCCTGGATTAACCTGGAAAACTCCTGCAAACTATGCCAATGCCCCGAAAGCAGGTATTTCTCACCAGTTCTGGCCTTGTCGATTGCCGAAATGGCCGCATCCACAACATCCCGGACATCTACCCAGTCATAACCGCCAGGCACCAGCGACGGAATTTTATGATTATAAATATCAACCACCGCAGTGCCGATTAGTGACGGCTCCGGATCAGCAGGTCCAATGATGGCTGTCGGACTTAATACAAAGGCATCAAGTCCGTTTTTTGCAGCCTCCATCACAGTTCGCTCGCCTGTCGCCTTGGACCGGTCGTAAGCAAAACCCTCATTATCAACCAATGGCCTTGTTTCATCGAGAGGCTGGTCCATCGGGTGTTGCCGGAATGCATGAATGGAACTGAAATGGATGAATCGCTTTACCTTGAATTCAGCTGCTGCATGAACCATATTTTGGGTCCCTTCAGCATTGATCCGCTGAACCATACCGTCAGGATCACCGGTTATTGATATTCTTGCAGCAAGATGAAATACAACCTCCACCTCATCAAGCAACGGAGCAATCGACTGTTTATTCAAAACATCACCATGAACAATATGAACAGGAAGGTGCTGAAGTCCCTGTGAATGATGGTGAGTAAATGCTTTGACCTGGTGGCCTTGCTCTGTGAGGGATTTACAAAGATTTACACCAACATGCCCGTTGGCACCGGTTACAGCAATTTTCATTAGCGAGTTTTATGTTAGGGCACAAAAATAGGAATATTTCTGTTGAAGATTTGCCAAGTATTTTATTTGGATTAATTTTACATTGCAAATTGGTTGGTTCGATTAATATAAATTATTACAAATGCAATATCTAAAAACGCGTTGTTCATTCAAAATGTGAATGTTAATTTATGAGTCCATTCCGAAATTATTAACACTTGAAATCTTATGAAAACTGTGGTTAAAATTGTTTATTGGGCGATTGGAATAATTGCCGTGATAGTTGTTATTGCATATCTCTTACCAAAGACCTATAAGGTTGAAAGGAGCATCGTCATTCAATCGAATCCGGAAGTTATTTATGGTCTGACAAGCAATTTTGATCTTTGGCATCTTTGGGTTACATGGACAAAAGAGTTTGATACGACTGCCGTTTTTGAAATAACTGGATCAGCCGGTAAGGTTGGCACAACCTGGAAATGGACAGGTGAAAAATTAGGCCAGGGAGAGATGACAGCGCGGGAACTTATCCCAGGGCAGCTTGTTGCCTATGACCTCGCATTCGATAATGGGAAATACATGTCAAAGGGGAAAATTGTCATAGAACAACTTGGGGATTCATGCAAGGTATCATGGTTTGATGAAGGCGACCTTGGATATAATCCGCTGAGCCGCTACATGGGACGATTTATGGACCGGATGATGGGACCAGATTTTGAAAAAGGTCTTGCCAAGTTGAAAATGATTTCTGAAATCCGTGCAAACTGGCCAAAGATTGAGGAGGTCGTAATTCCTGCACAAACCGTGATCATGATTATGGATTCGGCAGGACCCAGTGAATATGAAAAGATCATGGGCAAAGCCTATACGGAGCTTTATGGATTTCTGAAGGAGGCGAAACTGGTTCAGAAAGGGTATCCATTTGCAACATACCTGAGATGGGATTCTGTGACGATGTTCTCCGTAATGAATATTTGTATTCCCGTCGAACAGGCAGACAAGGGGAAAGGCAGGATCCGGGTGATGAATCTTCCCGAGCAGCTGGTGGTTAAGGCAGTGCATCATGGAGCCTATAATAAAACCGAACCTGTTTACAGGGCGCTTGCTCAATACATAATAGAAGCCGGTAAAACGGAAGTCGGGGGACCATCTGAGATTTATATTACAAGCCCTGCGATTGAAAAAGATACCACGAAATGGGTAACCCACATTGTATTTCCAATAAAACAGTAACCTCAAATTAGAATTGGAAGGTTACTGTTTATAAACAAAATAACCTGTGTTTGCTGATGCAAGAAGGTGATTTATGCCAAGTCTGGATGGAGATTAACTATTTCCTGATGAATTGACCCGAGTACTGTTCCGAATGAATCCGGATCACAACAAAAAACACTCCCTGGCAAAGAGTCTCGAGATGAATACTGGCATCTGCACCGGTTACACCCGACAACACGATCTGCCCACTGATGTCTATGATGGTATAAGGTACGCCCTTACAAACTTCAAGTTCTGCAGAAATAAAAATCCGGTCGGAAGCCGGGTTCGGATGAATCTGAAGTCTTTGTGCATGGGATTCCTGTATCGGGATACCAGCAGGGTAGGAGGATCTCTTCCAGATTCCAACACCAGGAGACCACCTGTTATATCCTGCCACATAGAGCGTGTCGCCCGACAATGCCACTCCCCGGGCTTGCCAGTTGTAATCCTGAAAACCTTCATTATAGCTGCACCACGATTGTCCTTTGTCAGTGGAACGAATCACACCCCATAGGCCATTGGCGATAATAATACAGGAAGCATTGGCCGTGACATCGTGCATCTCGTAAATCGCGGTATCGTAAACCTGCTCCCAATCGGCACCGTTGTTACCTGAACGGTAGACCCCTTTGCCGGTTGAAAAGACA
>Ga0074195_1002688_pt1 | contig 18926 bp, 21 predicted proteins | sample EPASupsiteHSE623_FD_64525 | JGI IMG/M metagenome (GOLD analysis project Ga0074195, IMG submission 64525) | Bioremediated contaminated groundwater from EPA Superfund site, New Mexico - Sample HSE6-23 | ecosystem: Environmental > Aquatic > Deep subsurface > Groundwater > Contaminated ...
TTTATCCACAGGATGAGTATTAGCAGGACTACGCAGCGGAGCATAAGTCACGAGCGTTTATACCATTCCCCCGCTAAACGGCAAAAAGCAAGGTCAACGTTTTTTGTGCTTTAGATGAATACGGCGCCTGTGCAAGGGAAGGTCTTATATCCCATGTATTTCTAAATGTAGAATAATAGAGATTTACAAGGAAATACGGTCCCGGATAAAGAATAAATCATTATTAGTGGTATATTGACCTGATAATTTGTTGACTTTACTACTGGAGGAAAATCGTTTGGACAGAGGTTTTGTTTTAACTGACTACGGCCAAACAAAAATATTTGAGATACCTTCTTTTAAGGAGACGGGTCTGGTATGTCACGGTTTTACTACCCGCCTCGGGGGAATTGGGACCAAGCCATATGATACTCTGAACCTCGCTCTTCATGTAGGAGACCGGCCGGAGGCTGTTATTGAGAACAGGAAAACGGTGTGCCGGATTTTAGGGGCGGACATGGCCAATTTGGTTACTGCCCGGCAGGTGCACGGCTCCCGTGTTGAGGCAGTCGGTCCACATCATGCCGGCAGGGGCGCTTTTTATTATGATTCAGCCATGCCGGAAACCGACGGGCTTATAACTGATCGCCCGGAGTTGCTTTTAGCCACTTTCTACGCGGATTGTGTGCCCATATTTATCCTTGACCCTGTAAGAAAAGTCGTGGGCAGTATCCATGCGGGCTGGAAGGGGACCGTAGCCCGTATAGGAGCCAGGGCGGTGGGAAAAATGACTGAGGTATTCGGTACCAGACCTGCTGACTGCCTGGTGGGCATCGGGCCGTCTATCGGACCCTGCTGTTACATGGTCAGTGACCCGGTAACAGGACTTATTCCGGGAGAATTTGGTTCATCTACGGATATACTGGCGCCCGCAGAAAACGGTAAAGCCAGGTTGAACCTATGGGAAGCTAATAGGAAAGTATTGGTTCAGGCAGGTGTGATGGAGGAAAATGTCGAAATATCTCATATATGTACCTGCTGCAATCAGCAAATACTATTTTCATACAGGGCAGACCGGGGTGTGACAGGCAGGATGGGCGCCTTCATCATGCTGAAACCTGAGCCGCCCTTATAAGGAGAATGATATTATGGGTAAACCCAAGATTCTGGTCGTTGACGATGAGCAGCATATTCTGGAGCTGGTCCGGTTTAACCTGGAGAAAGAAGGCTACCAGGTCATTACAGCCCCGGACGGTCAACTGGCTTTAAACCTGGTTATACAGGAGAAGCCTGACCTTATTGTCCTAGACCTTATGCTGCCGGAGGTGGACGGTTTCGAGGTATGCCGCATGGTCCAGAAGAATGACGAAATCAGCGAAACACCCATCATCATGCTTACTGCCAGGGGTGAAGAGATTGACAAGATCCTGGGCCTGGAAATCGGCGCCGATGATTATATGACTAAACCCTTCAGTCCCAGAGAGCTTCTGGCCAGGGTAAAGGCCATGCTGCGGCGGGCTGCCAAAAAGCAGGCGGAACCCGAAACTGCTCAAGGGGTTATCAGAGTTGATGGGCTGATTATCGATCCCGAGCGTTTTGAGGTGGTCCTTGACGGGACAAGGCTGGAGCTAACGCCCAAGGAATTTGAGCTGTTGAGGGTTCTGGTCAGGAGCAGGGGAAAGGTGCTGACCCGTGATTTTCTTTTGGAAAATATCTGGGGTTACGAATATATTGGCGATTCCAGGACTGTTGATGTCCATATCAGGCACCTCAGGCAGAAAATTGAGCAGGACCCGGCAAGCCCCAGGTTTATTGAAACCGTCAGGGGAATAGGATATAAATTTAAGGAGAAGGTCAATGTTCAGAAGCATTAAATGGAGACTCACGGCACTATTTTTTACGGTAACCGCTATTATCCTCTTCCTCTTGGGACTCTACCTGATGAATTCCATGGGACAATACTCATATGGGAACATTCAGACACGGCTTCTCTCCAACGCCAGGTTGATGGGAGAAAACCTGAAAGGTCCCTTGATAAAGCCTTCTAAGCCGGATTTTTTTCAGGAATACGCCCGGAGTATAGATGATAAGATCAATGCCAGGATTACAATTATTGACGGGAGCGGCCAAGTTTTGGGAGATTCCGTTTCCGCAGCAAAACCAGAGAGAAATATCGCCGATCTGCCGGAAATAAGAAAGGCGCTGTCAGGTGAAACCGGTAAATCCGTGAGGGCAGGCGAAGGCTACGAGGAAAGGTGGTTTTACCTCGCTGATCCGGTAAAATCGGACGATAAAGTTATAGGCGCCGTCAGGGTAGCCATTCCATGGAGTGATATTGAAGCGGGACGCAGCCAAATCAGGTTAAGTATAGGGACTGCCGTACTGGTAGCTCTGATTTTGATGGTGATGGTGGTTGCCTCCTTTGCTTCGGAACTGGCTGATTCACTGCAGCAAATGACCAGGGCGGCCCACGAGATGGCCGAGGGCAAACTGGACCAGACCCTGCGGCTGGGTACAGATGACGAAATAGGCTCCTTAAGTACGGGTCTGAATTATATGGCCCAGCGCCTCCGGGATACGATTGCCCAGATTACCGAGGAGCGCAACAAGGTAAAGGCTATTCTCACCAGTATGAGTGACGGGGTTATTGCCGTCGACCGCAATGGCAGCATCCTTTTAATCAACCCCGCCGTGGAACGGACATTTAATATAAAATATGAGCAGATTGTGGGTAAAAGCCTGATAGAGGTAATCCGGAATTACGACCTGGACAAACTTGTCCACAAGGCCCTGACCAGCCCCGAGATTTTTAATCAGGAGGTGCAGATTTTCGCTCCCGACCCCAAGACCTTTCGCGTCAGCTTGGCTCCTCTGACCAATGAAGCGGGTGTTGTCGGGGTAGTTGCCGTACTGCGCGATATAACGGCTTTTCGTGAGGTGGAGAGGATGAAGACGGATTTTGTGGCCAATGTCTCCCACGAACTCAAAACCCCCCTCACATCTATCAAGGGATTCGTGGAAACACTGTTGGACGGGGCTCTTGAGAACCCTGGGACGGCAAGGCATTTTCTTGAGATCATCAATGATGAGGCCGAGAGGTTAAACAGGCTGATTATCGACCTGCTGAGCCTATCCCGGATCGAAGCCAAACAACCTGAAGTTCATAAGGCGTTTTTAAACATGGAAAAACTTATTTCAGGGGCAGTTTCTATCCTGTTACCACAGGCCAGGAATAAGAACCTTTCCCTGAATGTGGACTTAAAATATCCCCTCCCTGTAATTGAGGCCGACGAGGATATGATCGGCCAGCTGATGATTAACCTTATTGACAATGCCATCAAGTATACCCCGGCAGGGGGAAGGATAGATATAAGGGCAGAGGCGGCGGAGGAAGGGGTCAGCGTGTCCGTTTCCGACACCGGTATTGGCATCCCGGCCGATAGCATAGCCCGCCTGTTTGAACGCTTTTACCGGGTAGATAAGGCCAGGTCCCGCGCCATGGGCGGAACGGGTCTCGGCCTGGCCATAGTTAAGCATATCCTGGAAGTACACAATGGACACATCGATGTCCAAAGCGAGTTGGGGCAGGGAAGCACCTTTACTTTTTATCTTCCTGCCACAGCATATAAATAGGCCGCCCATTTGCATAGTTTTTCGTATTCTTCCAGTACTGATGCCATGAAAAAAGCGCCGCATATCTGATGCGGCGCTTTTTAACCGGTTGTTTCTACTATTCAAACAGGGGGTTTTTGATGATGTTGATGAAATTCAGGATGAGTTTCAATTTGGGTTCATCCAGGGTACAAACAGAACCGATAACGGCCTGCACCTTGGAGTCCTGCAGCATGGAGCGGAGTTCGGGGCTGATACCGGTCATAATCCCTTCGATGTCCCGGGTATCCATAATCAAGTAGCAGACAGATACTCCCAGGGCTTCGGCCAATTTGTTAACGGTTTTGAGGGAGGCGTTAACTTTACCCAACTCCAGTTGGGCGATAAGACCTGGGGAAATATCGGCTCTTTGCGCCAGTTCTTTCTGCGAGATTTTTTTGAGTTTCCTCATATACTTAAGTTTTGAAGGCAGGCTCGTTTTCTTCTGGCCGTTGATCAGTGTGCTTACAGGGACCTGGAAAAAGTCGGCCAGTTGTCTGACCGTATCCACTGCAGGGCAGACGCTGTTTCTTTCTATTTCACTAAGATAGGTAAAAGAAAGACCGGTGGAATTACCAACTTCCTTGAGGGTCATTCCGCGCTCTTCACGCAGGGTTCTCAGACGTTCCCCGAGGGTAAAGGCGCCCAAATTTTCTTGTTGCGGAGGTTTTTTGTTCTTCACATAAATCACTTCATTTCATTATTAACATTATATTAAATTACTTCACTCAAATTATAATTGTGTTTTATGTTAATTTCAACCCTATGGAAAACAAAAAAAAGTCGTATTTTTATTTAACATAAACTTAACATTACGATAACAATAAGCTAAAAAATATATGTTACAGTATATTCGGCGTTTTGTGTCGGTCTTTTTTACTTGTATCCGATGAAGACTGGGGGAAAATTGGCATGTCCACCAAGATTATGGTAAAGGATCTCGACCTTTATTACGGAGAATTCCAAGCCCTGAAAAATGTCAATATGGACATCCAGGCTAACAAGGTTACGGCATGTATCGGACCTTCGGGTTGTGGTAAATCAACGTTTCTGCGCACTCTTAACAGGATGAATGACCTGATCGAGAATATAAGGATCGAGGGTGAGGTTATCCTGGACGGGGAAAACGTGCTGCGGCCGGAAATAGATGAGGTTCAGCTGCGGAGGAAGGTCGGCATGGTATTTCAAAGGCCCAATCCTTTTCCCATGTCGGTTTATGATAATATTGCCTATGGTCCCCGGGTTCACGGGATGAAAGACAAGAAGAGGCTTGACGAAATAGTGGAGAAGAGCCTGAAAGCGGCCGCTCTCTGGGATGAGGTGCAGGACCGCCTCAAAAGACCGGCCCTGGGGCTGTCCGGAGGTCAGCAGCAGAGGCTTTGTATAGCCAGATTGCTGGCTGTGGAACCGGAGGTCCTGCTGATGGATGAGCCTTCATCTGCCCTTGACCCGATCTCTACACTCAAGATTGAAGAATTAATGGAAGTTCTGAAACGGAAATATACCATTATCATTGTTACCCACAACATGCAGCAGGCTGCCCGGGTATCGGATTATACCGCCTTTTTCCTGATGGGTGACATGGTGGAATTTGATGTGACGGAAACCATCTTTACCAAGCCATTGGATAAACGTACTGAGGATTATATTACGGGCCGGTTCGGATAAAAACGTTATTCTTTACGGGGTTCATGAATATCATTTATCAAGGAATCTACAAGGAGGAATTGTCATGACATCCACGCGTCATGCCTTTGACAGGGCTTTAGAAGAGCTTCAGCAGGAAATTCTGAGAATGGGCAGTCTGGTAGAACAGTCCATTTATAATTCCGTTCACTCCCTGGCCACTCAGAATGTTCCCCTGGCTGATGAGGTCATCAAGGGTGACAAAATAATCGACCAAATGGAACTGGATATCGAAAACATGTGCCTAAAATTGATTGCCACCCAGCAGCCGATTGCCGGGGACCTGAGAAAGATAAGCACAGGATTTAAAATTATCACCGACCTGGAACGGATGGCCGACCACGCCGTCGATATTGCCAGGATTACCAAGCGCCTGGCCGGGCAGCCCCTCATTAAACCGCTGGTGGATATTCCCCGCATGGCTGCCCTGACCCAGCAGATGGTGAAAGACGGGCTGGATGCGTATGTCAGGGGCGATATCGAATTGGCCAAAACTCTAAATGACAAGGATGACCAGGTAGACCATATCTATTCCCAAATATTCAGGGAACTCCTCACATATATGATGGAAGATCCCCGGACCATCACTCAGGCCACATATCTTCTCTTTGTCGGACGCTATATCGAAAGAGTGGCAGACCATGCCACCAATATTGGGGAGCGGGTTATTTATCTGGTGACAGGTGAACGGCCCGACCTGAATGACTGATTAGCGGCCAGTGGCCAGTTGACAGTTGACAGTTGACAGTAGGTACAGGTGCTTTATGAAAAGTAAAGGTCTAACGAGGCAAAAATCGTTAGGCCTTTTTTAGTTGACAGTTGACAGTTGACAGTTGACAGTTGACAGTTGACAGTTGACAGTTGACAGTTGGTAGTAGGTTTAAGGAGGGTTTAAAAAACATACCACAGAGATAACAGAGAGACAGTGGTATCATTAAATTATATTTTTCTATGCAGCTATTAGAGTTACCAAAGACCACAGTGCTTTATTGTTGATTTTATCCGTGTTCATCAGTGGTTATCCGGTCTTTTTATCCGTGGTAAAATCTTTTGATTAAGTACACTGGTTACTGGCCACTGGCCACTTCTTTTCCGGGCTTTGCAGGAGAAGTTGCGACTTATGTAGAATAATATTCCTGTTATAGCTTTTTCCGGGAGCTGCTGACAATAATGTATAAGACAAAGAACGAAGCAGAAATTAAGGTCAGGGTCAGAAGGAGCCCCAGGGGTTTCTTCCGAAAATTTATACTGGCAATAATAACTTTTTATATCGCATACATGATTTACGGGTATGTCCACGACATCGTTATAACCAGCCTGGCCAAAGCCGAACACATCAGGGAAGGGATCCTGCAGGTTGAGATTCCCGCCAGAGGGCTGCTCGTAAGGCAGGATCAGGTGGTAACATCTCCCCGCACCGGGCAGCTTAAAGTGGTTGCTGCCGAAGGTGAACGGGTCAGGGTCGGACAGGTAGTGGCCCAGGTCGTAGTACCGTCATTGACTAACTCCACGGGGGAGTCGGTAATTAACATCACTGCGCCCGGGGCGGGTCTTGTCAGCTACCACCTGGACGGCCTGGAAGGTGTGTTTACACCGGCTAATATAAGGGAATTGGATTTGACCAAACTTGATACAATAAAAGCCGAGTCAAGGCAGTTCCGGGCCGGCAGCCAGGTAGAGGCAGGAAAACCGGTCTGTAAAATCGTCAATAATCTCGAACCCCTCTTTATTGCTGCCGAACTAAGGGAGGGGAAACTTCCGGATAAAGTCGAAAAAATGCTGACAGTTTCCTTTGGACCCGAACAGAAGGATTCATATCAGGTTGCCATAAGTGAAAAGAAGTTTCGCGGCCGGGACGATCAGGTCCTGCTGAACTCTTCCATTTACGACAGGAACCTGATTGCGGCGCGGCAGATTGATTTTAAAATAATAAGTGAACGCTACGAAGGATATATCATTCCGGCTGCTGCCATTGTCCGCAAAGAGAGTAAAGAAGGTATCTTTACTGTTTATAAGGAACGGGTCAAGTGGAAGAGTGTCACGGTCAGGGGTCGGGTCGGCGATAAGGCCGCTATTTCCGGGATTACACCGGATGTAAAGGTGATTATGAGCCCTGAATATGTAAAAGAGGGGACTCTGTTCAGGTAATCTGACAGGCGGTGGATTTTTTGGGTATCATCAACGAAAACATCAGGGAGGTTCAGGAGAAGATTAGGCAATCAGCCCTAAAAGCTAACAGGGACCCTGCCGGGGTTAGCATTGTGGCTGTAACCAAGACGGTTCCCGTCGAAAAGATTGAGGAAGCCATTGCCTCCGGGTTAAATATTCTGGGCGAAAACAGGGTCCAGGAACTGATGGACAAGTATTCTGCCTTAAAAGGGGTGGAGTGGCACCTTATCGGTCATTTGCAATCCAACAAGGTTAAATATATTGTGGATAAGGTATCTCTGATCCACTCGCTGGACAGGTTTTCCCTGGCCGATGAGATAAACACGAGGATGTCGGCCTGTGGCCGGGCCATGGATGTACTGATCCAGGTCAATGTGGCCGAAGAGGACACCAAATTTGGGATGAAGTCTGCCGAAACCGCGGAATTCGTCGACGCTGTAAGCAGGCTGCCGGGTTTAAAGGTCAGGGGGCTGATGACCATTGGGCCATTCGTCAGCGATGCGGAAAAAATTCGCCCTGTATTCAGAAAATTAAGGCTCCTGGCGGAAGAGATTAAAACAATAGGGTTCCCGGGAGTGGAGATGAAGCACCTCTCCATGGGAATGTCCAATGATTATATGGTTGCTGTCGAAGAAGGAGCAACCTTGGTACGAATCGGCAGCAGTATTTTTGGTCAGCGCAATTAAGAAGGCGGTTATTTAACTGAAAAGGGGGAAAACTGATGAGCAAGATTATGGATAAGGTCCTCGGTTTTATGGGATTCGAGGAAGAAGAAGTTGAAGTCCTCGAAGAAGAGGAAATGACAATGGAGGATGATGCCGCAAAGAAAAAGAAAAGCGGTACCCTCTTCAGCCTCCATTCCCAAAAAAATATTCGGGTTGTTGTCTGTGATCCAAAGATTTTTGAGGACTGCCAGGCCGTCGCCGACAACCTCAAGAACCGCCGGCCGGTAATAGTTAACCTTGAAGGCGCCGATAAGGAACTGGCCAAAAGGGTTGTGGATTTTGTCAGTGGGACTACATATGCGTTAAATGGCTCCATGCAAAAGGTCGGCAACGGGATATTCCTTTTTGTACCCAGTAATATGGATATTGCCGGAGATATCAGAGACGGGGAGAAAGAGAAGGAAAAAGGACTGTTTACATGGGTCCGTTAATAGGGAGGATTTCTGATGCCTGTTGACAATATGGCCCTTGGCTTCATCGGGGCCGGAGCTATGGCTGAAGCCCTGCTGAAAAGTATACTTCGCAGTGGACTTATACAGGCTGATAATATATGGGTTAGTGACTTAAACCCTGAGAGGGTACGTTATTTCCGGCAAGAGTACGGTATTAACCCTGCGGCTGACAACAGGGATTTAATATGTCAGGTAAGAACTGTTGTATATGCCGTAAAACCTTTCGTCATGGAGGAGGTCCTCGCTGAGGTCGGGGCGGAAACCGGCAGCGGCGGGCTGCTGCATATTTCTGTGGCGGCCGGTATTTCACTGGGCTTGATGGAAAAACTCCTGCCAGCCGGAAGTGCGGTTATCAGGGTAATGCCCAATACCCCCAGCCTGGTTGGGGCGGGGGCGGCAGCTTATGCCTTGGGCAGCACGGCTGGACCCCGGGATGAAGCCGTGGTCAGGGCAATCCTTGATGCGGCCGGTATTTCTGTCAAGGTGCCGGAGCACCTGATGAATGCAGTAACGGGTCTGAGCGGCAGCGGTCCGGCCTATGTTTTTCTGATTCTCGAGGCCCTCACTGACGGGGGCGTTAAGGCTGGACTCCCCAGAGACATTGCTGCAAAACTGGCCGTCCAGACGATCCTTGGGGCAGCCAAACTGGTCCGGGAGACCGGTGAGCACCCGGCCCGGCTTAGGGATATGGTCACCACCCCCGGCGGAACTACCATTGCTGGGCTGCACGTGCTGGAAGAAGGCGGGCTTAGGGCGACCATGATGAACGCCGTTACGGCTGCCGCCCGCAGGGCCGAGGAACTGGGAAAAGGAAAATAGCCTTACCGGCTGTACCGGCCTGGGGCATAAGAATGGAGGTTAAATTTCTTGGGCATTACTGCAGTAGATATTGTTGAAGGACTGTTTACAGCCGTTTACTGGCTTATATTTGCGCGGATCATTTTGTCTTTCGTATCGGTTTTCTTGCGGATAGACCGGTACAATCCTGTGATGCGTTTTATATACGACATTACAGAACCAATTATGGCGCCGTTCCGCAGGATTATACCCCCTGTGGGCGGGATGGATTTTTCTCCGATAGTACTGTTCTTAGTGCTGCAGTTGGTCCGAGCCTGGATTTTGCGGCTGATCAGTTAGACGGGTAAGGGGCTGGATACACAGTTGAACAGAAAAGAGATTTTGGAACGGTCAGGCAGTCCTGGAGACAGGCTGCTTATGGCCCGGGTTCTGGATAAGATAGAAACCGTAAAAAAAACCCATGATATTCAGGTCTCGGATTTTTTGGACCCCTCCCAGCAAGCCTTGATTTCTCCGGTGCTGTCCCAGGTACCGGGAATTTCTTTTCTATGGGCAGGTGGATATTTGTTATCCGAGAGGCGGAGGCTGGTGATAACCCCGGACTACCTGGAACCGGATTCTTCCGACGCCAGGCTGGAGGTTCTTGCCATGACCGGAAGTCCCAAGTTTCATAATCTTTGCCACCGTGATTACCTGGGCGCCATTTTAAGTTTGGGAGTCAAGCGGGAAAAAATCGGCGACCTGATAGTTGCGGGGGATGGCTGTCAGGTCATCGTCGACAGGGATATTGCCGAATATATTTCTACAAACCTGTTAAAAGTTGGCCGGGCAGGTATCAGAGTGGAAAAGGTTTCTTTGGAGGACCTTAGACTGCCGGAGGAACAGGTCAGGGAGATATTCGCCACTGTACCGTCCCTGAGACTTGATGCCGTTGCTGCTGCCGGTTTTGGCGTATCGCGGACAAAGATTGCTGCCGAAATAGCGGCCGAGAAGGCCAGGGTTAACTGGCATGTTGTCACGGACAGTTCATATCCGGTAGGGGAGGGTGACAGGATATCCATCCGCGGCAGGGGCCGCATGGAAATAGACAGGGTCAAGGGTGAAACCAAAAAAGGCCGCCTGTCTCTGGTCCTCAGGAGGTTTTACTAAATGGCAAAAATATTTGATTTTTTTGGCAGCGCAGAGGAATTTTTTGCCTGAACGTCGAATTATTTAGCCAAAGCGAGGTTTCCAAAAAGGAGGTGCTTCGGTTTGACACTAACTCCCCTCGATATCCATAATAAGGAGTTTCGCAAGGTCTTTCGCGGGTATGATGAGGAGGAAGTAGACGGGTTTCTTGACCTTGTGGTCAAGGAGTATGAAAAAATCTTCAAAGAAAATGCGGACTTGAAAGAAGCGCTGGCTGCCAGGGAATCCAACATTGGCCAGTACAAGGACCTTGAGGAGACCCTTAAAAAGACTTTGATTTTAGCCCAACAGACAGCAGATGACGTGAAACAGGCTGCTAACAGGGATGCCGAAGTGATCATCAGGGAGGCCCAGCTCAAAGCCGAACAGATTATTGCCGCGGCAGCGGAAAAGGCAAAGGACGTACTGAGGGAATACGAGGATATTCAAAAACAGTCACAGGTATTCAGGGTCAAATTCAGGTCTTTTCTCCTGAGCCAGCTTGACTTAATAGGTGACGGGGAAGAAGTCAAAATAAGCGTTGTGGAATCAGCATAGCGGCAGGGAGGTCATTACTTGTTTATTCAGGATCACCCGGCGGATGGAGCCGTGATCAAGGTTAAGGTCCAGCCGAGGGCTTCCCAAAACCGGATAGCCGGGATTTTGGGAGATGCCGTGAAGGTGGCGGTTACGGCGCCGCCGGTTGACGGAGCGGCCAACAGTGCTTGTATAGGATTTTTGGCAAAACTGTTGGATATTCCCCAAAGCAGACTTGAAATCATTAGCGGCCATTCCGGAAGAACCAAGCTGATTAAGGTTTTTGGGTTAAAGAGCGAGGCAATCAGAGAAAAACTTAAATGAGGGTAATTTTCCTCTTTTTTTGCCGGTAATATTAAGAAAATTCAGAAAAAGAGATTTTTTTCGCCATTTTATATCTAGTGAAGGGGGATACCCGGAAAGGGGGACTTATGAAGCTTGTAGTTTTAAGTTCAACTGTTTGGGGTTCGGTATTCATCAGGGAAAACATGAACGTGTCAGAGGCGCGGAAGTCGGCTGGACTTAAGATCTATACTGGAACACTCCATAGACAATGGATTACCCTTATTCAGCAGGAAGCAGGAAATACAATTAACGACGATAATCTACTTATAGACCTCGATCCGGACTATGTGATATCTTTAGGAGAGGCGTTTAGCGGCAAAAGGAGCTTGGAACCCGGGGATATAGTCATATCTTCGGAAGCGCTGTATTTGGACCAACAAAAGCCCAACATTCTTCAGGGAGCAGCTGCGGAGATGAAACTGGTCGACCTGGGCATCAGGGCTGCCGAAAAATTTAATAATGACGAGCGGATATGCAAAGTGGTGGTGGGTAAGGTTTTTCTGGACCCGGGAACGGCCAAAACAGGGCGCAAGCTGACCTTTATGCCCCGGGAAGATATATACTGCCTTGAATCAAACGGTTATCCCATGACCAAGTGGGTTATAGAGAGGAAATACCCCTTCGTCCTGGTCAAGACGATTATCCCTGTCTGGGACAGGTATGGCCGTCTTCAGATAACCCAGTTCAGGTGGGATACGGCTAAAAAGAACTTCTGGATTGTCAGGGGCATTTTTGAAGGGCTGAAAAAAATGCGATTATGGGAAACCCCGGGGAAAGTTGACTTAATTTGAGGTTAAAGTTGACTAAGTTCGTCAATTTGGGTATAATTATAAAATAGCATTGACAATATTTATGTCAACATTAAAAAGACTTGGAAGGGGAAAGTACGTATTGGGGAGGGTTTAGCGAGTCCGGGAAGGTGGAAGCCGGATTCTAAGCCAATACCGAAGATCACCCCGGAGTTGTACAGCCCAAAACCGCAAGTAAGCTGTACCGGAAGCAGCCGTTATCTGCCGACCAGACAAGAGCCGGAGTGCTGTCAGTTAATGTGATGAAATCGCAGTGCTGCCGGAATTTAGGGTGGTACCGCGGGAAATTAGTTCCCGTCCCTATGGGACGGGAACTTTTAATTTTGGAGGAGCTTAATATGGATTACAGTAAAACATTAAACCTGCCGCAGACTGATTTCCCAATGAGGGGCAATCTTCCCGAGAGGGAACCCGAAATCCTCGGGTTCTGGGCAGATAAAAAAATCTACGATAAGGTTCAGGCCAAGAACAGCGGGAAGAAAAAGTTTATCCTTCACGACGGGCCGCCATATGCCAACGGGGATATTCACTTGGGTCATACCCTCAATAAGGTTCTCAAGGATATCATCGTGAAGTTTAAATCCATGGACGGTTTCGATGCTCCGTATGTTCCGGGCTGGGACACTCACGGTCTGCCCATTGAGCAGCAGGCTATCAAAGCGTTAGGTATCAACAGGCACGAAGTCGGGCCTGTAAAATTCCGCAGAAGGTGCAGGGATTACGCACTCAAGTATGTGAATATCCAGAGAGAGGAGTTCAAACGCCTGGGCATCCGGGGTGACTGGGATAACCCGTACCTGACCCTGCAGCCGCACTTTGAGGCCAAACAGATCGAAGTATTTGGTGAGATTGCCAAAAAAGGCTACATCTATAAAGGGTTGAAACCGGTTTACTGGTGCGCTTCCTGCGAGACAGCCCTGGCCGAAGCCGAGGTTGAGTATGGTGAGAAAAAATCTGCTTCCATTTTTGTTAAGTTCAGCGTAAGGGACGGGAAAGGCATTCTGCCCGCAGAAAATACCTATGTTGTCATCTGGACTACCACGCCCTGGACACTGCCGGCCAATGTCGCCATATGCCTGCACCCTGACTTTGAATATGCCATGATTGAGACCAACGGCCAGAACCTTGTTGTGGCCACCGGGCTTTTGGAGCAGTTCGCCAAAGAGGTGGGACTGGCATCGTATGAAATCAAGCAGACCTACCGGGGTGTCGACCTGGAGGGTATCTTATGCCGACACCCCTTTATGGACCGCGATTCCGTGCTGATTCTCGGGGAACACGTTACCCTGGAGCAGGGCACCGGCTGTGTCCATACCGCCCCGGGCCATGGGGTCGAGGACTTTGAGGTTGGGAAGAAGTATGAACTGCCGGTGGTTTCTCCCCTGGATAACCGGGGCGTATTTACTGCCGAAGGCGGTTTTGTGGTGGGTCAGACCACTGACCAGGCCAATAAAAGCGTTGTGATGAAGCTTGACGAACTAGGAGTGCTGATGAAAATGTCATGGGTACAGCACCAGTACCCGCACTGCTGGCGGTGCAAGAACCCGATTCTTTTCAGGGCCACCGAGCAGTGGTTTGCTTCTATTGACGGCTTCCGCAAACAGGCGCTGGAGGAAATCGACCGGGTCAAATGGGTACCTTCGTGGGGCCGCGACCGCATCCACAATATGATTGCTGACCGTGGAGATTGGTGTATATCCAGGCAGAGAACCTGGGGGGTTCCTATCCCCATCTTCTACTGCGGGTCCTGCGGCAGGGAAATCATTAATGATGATACAATAAACCATGTTAAGAACCTGTTCCGGGAGCATGGTTCCGATATCTGGTTTGCCAGTGAGGCCAAGGAACTCCTGCCCCCGGGGATTAAGTGCCCGGACTGCGGTAACGGTGAGTTCCGTAAGGAGACCGATATAATGGATGTCTGGTTTGATTCAGGTTCCAGTCACTGGGCCGTATTAACCCAGCCCGAATTTTGGCCCGCTCTGACGTGGCCGGCCGACCTCTACCTGGAGGGCAGCGATCAGCACAGGGGATGGTTTAATTCATCCCTCTGCACCTCGGTAGCCATTACCGGGAAGGCTCCGTACAGGACCGTTCTGACTCACGGTTTCCTGATAGATGAGCAGGGCCGCAAAATGTCCAAATCCCTGGGGAACGTGACAGATCCCCTGGATGTGATTAAACAGATGGGCGCCGATATTCTCCGGTTGTGGGTTTCTTCGGCTGATTACAAAGCCGATGTGGCCGCCTCACCGGGAATTTTGAAGCAGATGTCGGAGGCCTACCGGAAGATCAGAAACACGACCAGGTACCTTTTGGGTAATCTCTATGACTTTGATCCGGAGAAGGATAAGGCAGTCTATTCTGAAATGCCGGAGCTTGACAGGTGGGCCCTGTTGAAGCTGCATAAACTTTTGAGGCGTATACTGGAGGCCTACAGGAACTACGAATTCCATGTTGTCTACCATGCGGTGCACAATTTCTGTGCAGTTGACATGAGCGCCTTTTATCTTGATATTGTCAAAGACAGGTTATATACCTCTCTTCCGGCATCCCGGGAGAGACGGTCTGCCCAGACAGTAATGTATGAGATTGCCACCTCACTGGTAAAGGTCCTTACTCCTGTTCTTGCTTTTACATCGGAGGAGATCTGGCGGTATATTCCCAAGAGGGCTGATGACCCGGTAAGTGTCCAACTCTGTAATATGCCGGAGATCAATGAGCAGTACCTGAATGAAGAGCTTGAAGCCAAGTGGGAAAGAATTATCAAAATCAGGGATGAAATTGCCAAAGCCCTGGAAGGCGCCCGCAAGGAAAAGATTATCGGGCATTCCCTGGACGCCCATGTAACGATATATGCAGACGATGAATTGTACACTTTTATTGAGCCGCTGCAAGGAGAACTGGCTACGATTCTTATTGTATCCAAGGCTGATTTAAAAAAGGGCGCCGATACCCCCGAGAAAATTTTTGTCTCCGAGGAGCTGCCCGGTCTTAGGGTGGCAGTGACTCAGGCTGCCGGAATCAAGTGCGAGCGCTGTTGGACATTCAGTGAAGAGACCGGCAATGATATAGGGCATCCTAATCTCTGTACCAGGTGTCTGGAAGTAGTTGCAAAAAAACATTAAAGGAGGGATCGCAGTATGTCTGATTTCAAGTGTGCAAGCTGTGAATTATGCGGTAGGGAGATTGAGGCGAAACTGACCTGTTCCATCATTCTCAATGATGAAAACAAAAAGGAGAAAGCCTGCTGGTGTGTATGCAAGGACTGCATGAAAAATTTCAAAGAAAACATTAAGGATTACTACAAGGCTATAATAAACGACAAACCCAAAAAGTAATTAAAAAGGAGCGCTCAGCGCTCCTTTTTTCTTCTGGTCCGAGCCAGGGTGTATTCCGTAAGATTATTAAGGTTACGGGCCCTCATTTTACGGGTCATCCAGCCGCCTACCTGCCCTGTTTCAGCAGCGCTCAGACCGGCCCACCCCACCTGTTTAACCTTATCCCAGAGGCCCAATTCCTTGGCCACCTCTATTTTGAATTTATCCACCGGGGTCAGGGGTTTTTTCTTTTTTTTCTGCTTTGTTTTGGATTTTTTTCCCACTGAAGAATTCTTCGCAGTTTTCACATTAACCAGTCCTCCCTTGGAAAGTATGACCAGACTGATATTTTTTCATTACTTTTTGGCTGACTTTTTTTAAGAGATGTTATATTATACTAATATGGGGGTTGTCGAAAAAAGCCTGATATTTATAATTTCCGAGCGTTGGAGGATGTCATGAGAGTTTTTGTCAGAGATGTTATGTCCAGAGGAGTACTTAAGTTAAAAAAAGGCCAGACTATCAAAGAGGTTAACCAAATGTTCCTGGACCGGATTATTGACGGAGCCCCGGTAGTTGATGATGACGGAAAGGTCATCGGTATTTTTACCAAGACTCACCTGATGAGAGCTATGGGTAAACCGATGGACACTCCCATTGAACGTCTGATGAACCGTAATGTTATATCGATAGGGGAGTCCATGCCGGTGGAAGAGGCAATGAATATACCGGTCGGGCGTCTGCCCGTTGTAGATAAGGAAGGTAAGATGGTAGGATGGCTGACCAGGACCGACCTGGCTTCGGCGTTTCTGGACCACTATAAAAGTTCTATCGAGGGCCTTTGGAATGTGATTGATTCTTCCCCGCACGGAATTATTACCATCGATGAAGAGGGGCACATCACGGCCTTTAATAAAACCGCCGAAAGACTGTGGGGCGTGGAGGCCGAAAGAATCGTGGGTTTACGGGTAAGCGAGGTTTTCCCTGTAATGAAAATGGAGAAACTCCTTAAAACCGGTGAGCCGGTAAGCTTCAAACTTCAGGTCGACGGAGTTCTTTTTAATATAGATATGGCGCCCATTAAACCCAATGGCGCAATTAACGGGGCCATAGCAGAATTCTACCGGCCTCACAACGAGTGAAACAAAAACGGTTAACCATGGATGGACGTATATCTGTGGTTAATTTTTTTCCGGAAGGGTGTTATATATGATTGAACAAGTAAAGGAAGCGGCCGGACGGCTGCAGCCGGAGATAGTGGAGATAAGAAGGCAGATTCACAGCAATCCCGAACTGGGCTTTGCGGAGTGGGAAACTTCCGAACTCATCAACCGTAAATTATCGGGACTTGGTCTGGAGATAAAGCGGGGTATTGCCAAGACGGGTATTACCGCCCTTTTAAGGGTCAGTGATGAAGCTCCCACAGTAGCTCTGAGGGCAGATATGGATGCCCTGCCTGTAGAAGAAATGAATGACGTGCCATACAGGTCCAAAAACCCGGGAGTCATGCATGCCTGCGGTCATGATGCCCATGTGGCCATGTTGATAGGGGCTGCCAAAATACTGGCTGCCATGCGGGACAGACTAAAAGTCAATGTGAAATTTATTTTTCAGCCCTGTGAGGAACAGCCCCGCGGCGGAGCGGAGCCTATGATAAAAGAGGGTGTACTGGAGAGTCCCAAAGTTGATGCCATTTTTGCTCTTCATGTCAATCCCTATCTGCCTGCAGGGTTTTTAGGTTTCAAAGCAGGACCGGTGATGGCCGCAGCGGACCAGTTTACTATCGAGGTTACGGGGAAGGGGGGCCACGGCGCAGCTCCCCATCAGACCGTGGATCCCATTGTTGCCGCTGCCCAGGTGATCCTGGCCCTGCAGTCCGTTGTCAGCAGGCAGACAGACCCTGTGGAGCCGGTGGTGGTTTCAATATGTGCTGTTCACGGCGGCCAGTCCTTTAATGTTATTGCGGACCGGGTTACCCTGACCGGGACAGTCAGAACCCTTAACCCCAATATCCAGAAAACCATACCGGAGCGCATCAGAACTATTACCGAAGGCATTACATCAGCCTTTGGAGCTGAGTCTAGGCTGGATTATCAATGGGGTTACCCGATACTCGTCAACAACGGAGATATGCTGAAAATAGCCATGCAGGCGGGCAGGGATATAGCCGGCAGACAAAAGGTAATAGATATTGCCATGCCCTCAATGGGGGCCGAAGACTTTGCCTGTTATACCGGCCGGATTCCGGGGGCATACTTCTTTCTGGGTGTCAGTCCTCCCGGCGGCGATGTTTTTCCGTGGCATAACTGCAGATTTGATATTGACGAGTCAGCCCTGGCTACCGGGACTGCCGTGCTGACCGGTTGTGTTCTGCAGGCGCAGGAAACCCTGGTAAAAGGAGAACAGGAGTGATATATGACATATGATGAGGAACCCTTATTGGGGTTCCTCATCATATTTAGTCTTGGCATCATCCGGGTTATCGGTTTCCACCAGGGTTGTTCCGGTCCCCGTCTGTTTTGTTATCCTGTCATCAGGGCTGTCCAGCACCGTAAAGGGGTTGTCAGTTTCACCCCGGTGATAAACTTTACTGTGCTGGGTTTTAGGGGAGCCTTTGATTTTTTTATCAGGCATCTGTCCACCTCCTTTTTTAAGACAAGAGCACCCTGCCGATAATGCGGACGCAGTCGCCGTCCGATATTACGGCAGCATTGGCTTCATCGGTGTCAACATGCATTTCGGTAATAAAATTCTTATCTACCCTTATCAGAACATTGTTAAAAATAAGATCCCGCTCACCGTCAACAATAACCTGGACCCTGTCTCCGTTTTTAAGGCCGATGCTGTCGGCATCTTTGTCGCTGATATGGATGTGGGTAGCAGCCAGGATTACGCCTTCCCGTAAGGTGACGGCTCCATTGGGACCAACCAGCACTATGCCAGGCGTTCCTTCGGTATCACCTGAATCTCTCACGGGAGGCTCAATACCGAGATGATACCCGTCTGTTCCCGAGATCTCTACCTGTGTCTTTTCTCTAATCGGGCCAAGGATCCGCACTTCTTCAATGACTCCCGCGGGCCCAACCACGGTTAAGGTTTCATTGGCAGCAAATTGCCCGGGTTGGGCCAGGTCTCTGTATTTGGTCAGACTGTAGTCCGGACCGTACAACTGGTTCAAGTTTGCACGGGAAATATGAATGTGCCGCCCGGAGATTCTCACAGGTACTTCGTAATATTCCGAAACCAAAGGTTCCACATAGGGAAGGGTTTCCTCGATAGGAGGCGGTA
>Ga0074195_1002689_pt1 | contig 18921 bp, 13 predicted proteins | sample EPASupsiteHSE623_FD_64525 | JGI IMG/M metagenome (GOLD analysis project Ga0074195, IMG submission 64525) | Bioremediated contaminated groundwater from EPA Superfund site, New Mexico - Sample HSE6-23 | ecosystem: Environmental > Aquatic > Deep subsurface > Groundwater > Contaminated ...
GCCGTTGTAGGGTCCGATGGCGCTGTTGAACTCCACGCGGAAACCGCGGTTGATATGATATTCGCCTTTGTCGTCCTGCCAGGGCACGCGGAAGGTAACGGCCCTCTCCGGTTCCACAAGGCGGTCCAGGATCTTGGCCTTGATGTATTCGGGGTGCTTCTCAAGGATGGGGGGAAGGGTTTCCAGCACTTCTTTTACCGCCTGGTGGAATTCCCTCTCTCCGGGGTTCTTGTTCACCACATGCTCTATAAGGCCGGTCACATAGTCGTGAGCGGAGCCTTTTTTCTCCAGCGTCGCTGTTTTGGACATAAGAAACTGCTCCTTTTTCGTGTTTAGTTTGATGGGTTTACCCAAATAACCGCGGTACGAAATTTACCTGGCTGTCTGATTATATTACAAACCTAAACCCGCATTGTCAACACACGCAGAAACAGACATTTTACCGGCGATTTTAACGCGAAACTATCGCCACCGGAGGTCGGTTGAAAATAAAAAAGCCGGTTCCCGCCCGGGAAGCCGGCTTGCCGCCCGAAATCTGGCGGCCTGTACGGGATTTGGTCACAGGTTCCCGCCTCGCCGCCGCTCGGCGTGCCCCGCGGCCCCGCCTCGCGGACTCGCGTGCTCGCTCGCCAACGCTCCGGCTTTCAAATCCCGCCGCGAGCCAAGCAGTTGGCTCGCTTATTAAAAAACCGGCCCCCGTGCCGGGAACCGGTTTGCCGCCCAAAATCTGGCGGCCTGTACGGGATTTGAACCCGTGATCTCTGCCTTGAGAGGGCAGCGTCCTAGGCCGCTAGACGAACAGGCCTCAATAAGCAGATTCTACAAAATTCCGCGCCCCCCGACAACGAAATCAGCCGATGGCCGGGATTGAACCGGCGACCTACCGCTTACAAGGCGGTTGCTCTACCGCTGAGCTACATCGGCGTTGTTCCTTGAGAATTCTACTATATTTCCGGCGGGTAGAAATTTCGCGAGGGGGTATGGCTCCTGGAGGCGGATGGGAATAAATCGGTGCGGCATGTGATTGCCGGGCGTACAAAAGATGGCGGGGGAGTCCTTCGTCCAGCAAGCCGCAGGTCTGAGGCGCTCTTAGGGCGGGGCTAAAAACCGGAAATTCCGTGGGTAGGACCCAATGAACCATCGTCGTTCGGCATGACGGCTGCCGGTTTTATTTCAAGCCGGCATGAACGGGGCATGGATTTGCTTGATATTTTGGCATAAACATTGCTTTGTGTGTGGCGATTGCCGCAATCAGTGGTGATGAAGTTCTATATAATGTTAAGAAGTTATAAGGGAAGCATGATGAAAACAAATGGAAAACACCTTGTGGTTCTGCCGCTGCTGTTCCTCTTGGGTTGTGCTGATAGGCCAAATATTGTCACCGATATACCGGACAAGATCCCTGCGGCACTGAAAGCCGGACAACTGGTTCCCAGGGTCACAGACGCATCTGAATTTAAAGCCGTGTTTGGCGCTCCGATTAAAGAGGAAACCAACCTTGACGGAGACAGCAGGGTTATCAGGCTGTTCTACTCCGACAGAGTTTTTGTCGCATTCACACAGTACAATAGAGATTGCGCTGGCACGCTCTCATCTATATCCATTGGCGGCCATAGGGTCGATCTCGGCATGCCTGTTCTGCGTTCCACATCGGACTTGCTCAAACTGGATAAAAATTGGGGACTACAGAATGTTTCTCTCGTCAAGCTCGATCTTTCCGGTGAGAACAAATTGCTTTCGAATCTATCATTCGATTCGAAAACGCAATGGCCCCCGCAGCGCATGCTTCCAAAAGGTTTTGATCCGCAAAAGATCCTGCGGGACGGCAAAAATCCGGGCCTGGGTATAAGGGCATTGCATGCAAGAGGAATAAACGGCAAGAATATTGCCATCGCTATAATTGACCAGCCGCTCCTGGCGGATCAACGGGAATACTCCGAACGCATAGTCTATTCTAAAAACATAGATGTAGTCGGAAGCCCCCCGCAGATGCATGGCCCTTCCGTGGTCAGCTTTGCTGTAGGCCGGGACATTGGCACCGCGCCTAAAGCGTCCCTCTACTATTTCGCCGTGCCATCATGGAAAAGGGACAACACTAATTATGCGGATGCTCTCCGGACCATCATCGAGATCAACGCCGCGAAGCCATTGGCGGAGAAGATACGCGTGGTCAGCATTTCCGCCGGCGAGTTTAGAACATGGAAGAATTACAATATATGGAAGAAGACGCTCGCCGCCGCGCAGGCCGCCGGGATCCTTGTCATAACTTGCGACGAGGGTTTTATGGATTTTGGCAATCTGAGCAGAAGCCCGGGCCAAAACCCTGATTTAGCGGATAATTATATGCCCGAAATCTGGGATCATGCCAAGCATGAACTGTGGGTGCCCGGCGGCAACCGGACTCGCGCCAGCCATACGGGCGCGAACGACTATGTGTTCGATGTGGTCGGCGGAAGAAGCTGGTCGACGCCATATCTTGCTGGCGTTGTGGCGCTAGGCTACCAGGTGAACCCGACATTAACGCCAACCGAGATAAAAGAGTTGCTGCTGAAAAGCGCGACACATACAAAATACGGGCCAGTTATCAATCCCGGCGGTTTCGTAAAACTGGCCGCTGGGATCAAGGAATAAACAATGGGAATACTTGGGCCGAAAAATCAATTCCCCTCTGCGGCGGCGAAGAAATGGGGGCAAATTTCAAAAGATGCGCAGGACAAGATTCTTGCAAATGTGTGGTGCGGCAGTTGCGCCCGCTCCAGGTACATGATTCTTGAAACTGCGGAAATAATACAAAGCGCCCTGATTCTTAGAGGCAAATGCAGGGACTGCGGCAAGAATGTTGGCCGAGTGGTTGAACCAGAAAACGAGAACGAGGGGGGCTTAATGACCGGTGGCAAAGAAGTTTTGTTTACGATTCCGCGGAAGAGGCCGTTTGAAACGGTTTTTCAGTTTAAAATTACGCTGATCGGGGCGGAGCCGGCGATCTGGCGGCGGATACAGGTCCCGGGCTCTTATACTTTCTACGATCTGCATGTGGCTATCCAGAACGCCATGGGCTGGACCGACAGCCATCTACACGCCTATGAAATGCAGGGCAAGCGGAAAGTCCGCATCGAGTCCCCTTATGCGGTTGAAGATCTTCATAAAAAGCCGTATGGTTTTACTCCGGAAATTATGATTGCCGGATTTTTCAAAAAAGAAAAAGACTCTGCGATCTATGAGTATGATTTCGGCGACGGCTGGCGGCACGATGTGGTACTTGAGGATATCCAACTTAAAAAGTCCGGAATGAAATACCCGGTATGCCTGGCCGGGCAACGGGCCTGCCCCCCGGATGATTGCGGCGGGCTCGGCGGCTACGCGGGCTGCGTGGAGGCGGCGACCAGCAAGACCATTTCGGATGAGGATGACGAAGCTCTCGCGCTGCTGACCTGGCTGGACGGCTGGAATCCGGAGAAGTTCAACCCGAAAGATGTGGTTTTTGAGAACCCCGCCAAGCGGTTCCGCGACAGCTTCAGGGAAGACTGATACGCCGGCGCCTTAGATGTCGCCGATTTGGCCGGGGACGACCAAATACCGTTTTGGGCTTGAATCACATGGTAGAATGAACAAAGGTTTATTTGAAGGCTCTTCTCTGGGGTTAGTATGATTTGTGTGTGCTATAAGAATTTTTTTATTTGATGGCTATTCGACCGGGATCAGCGGCAGTCCGACAAAAGGAAGCAAGAAGACGGCTTTATAAAATCAGTGCTGTTTCCAGTAGTGGAGATCATATGACACAGATTGACGAATTCAATAAATGGCTTAAAAACCCGGAAGGTCTGCATCTGGAGTTTAAAGCGGCAAGAAACAGCTTTAGTTGTGATACGGCTTTACCGGACTATTGTGCAGCATTGTCCAACGAGGGTGGTGGGAAGCTCATTCTTGGGGTGGAAGATAAAACACATAAGGTTGTAGGCTCAAAAGCTTTTGAAGGAACGTACAATACGCTTTCACACGGCCTGCTCAATAAAATTAAAATCCGCGTCGATGTTGAGGAATTGCGGTGCCCGGAACGGGTATTAATCTTTCACGTTCCTGCCCATCAGCCAGGTCAATTAGTGCGATCAACAGGGGATTACCGGTATCCTATGCGCGCCGGGGAATCACTGGTTGAAATGGATAATGCCACCATACGCCGACTGCTAAATGAGACTGAGCCGGACTTTTCCGGTAAAATCGTTCCGGGGTTGCTGCTCGGCGATATGGACGCCGCCGCAATAGATGATTTCAGGCGCAGGTGGGCACAAAAACAGGGGCGGCCGGAATATTTAAAATTCACGGATGAAAAACTGCTTCGAGCTATCGGAATATTGTTTGATGATGGTATAAATTACGCAGGCCTTATCTTATTCGGGAAAAAAGAGAAGATAGATCTGTTGCTGCCGGGTAGCGAAATTATCTTCGAGTGGCGCAATGCCGTAAAAGTGCAGCACGACTACCGCAAGACTTGGCGGGAACCGTTTTTTAAAGTTTATGAGGATATTTGGGCGACTGTTAGCGCCCGTAACTCCCGCTTCCCGTTCCAAGAGGGGCTGATACAGCGTGAAATATATGCTTTTAATGAGAAAGCTTTTCGTGAGGCTTTGCTGAATGCCGTCGCGCATCGTGATTACACCATCTCCGGACGCTCAATCTTTATAACCGTAGATCCCGAGAAACTGATGATAAAAAGCCCTGGCGGTTTTCCTGCGGGTATTACGCCGGAAAATATATTGCGGGAGCAGGCTTGGCGTAATCGTGTGATAGCCGAGACTTTTGAAAAAGCCGGACTTGTTGAGCGATCGGGCCAGGGAATGGATGATATTTTCAGCAGCACCATACGTGAAGGGAAAGGCATTCCAAATTTCAGCGGGAGTGATGACTACGCCGTCCGGCTGAATATCCCCATCCAGCTTAAAGACAAAGATTTTGTCATGTTTCTAGAAAAAGTTACCGAGGAAAAGCAGATACATCTATCCTTTGAGGAAATGTATGAGTTGGAGTGCATACGGGAACGGAAGCCGGGGCCGTTCAATTTTAAAGACAAGTTCCTTTCTTTGGGGATTATTGAGCAGGTAGGGCGGACCAAAGGCGCTAAATATATATTGGCGCATGCTTATTACAGACATGCCGGGAAACCGGGTGTGCATACGCGTCTTGCCGGTCTGTCGCGTGACCAAACGAAGGAACTCATCCTTAATCACTTAAAGAAAAATCCAAAAGGGTATGCCAAAGATTTTCAAGATGCGCTGAATTTGAAGCGTTCGGATATCGCGAATTTGCTCACGGAATTAAGCAAGTCAAAGAAAATACACCATGTCGGTAATAAACGATCCGGGCATTGGGAACTAAATAAAAACTAGTTAAAAGTTAAATAATTGTGGCCAAACCTCCGTCGTGAGGCATTTGTTTAGATCGCGAAAACTATTTATATATTTCATTCGAGGCGTCTCTCCAGTGAAGCCCTTTACCATGTGCGGGCCACAATCAAGCACAACTGGAGCCGCAGCGTGTTGGCAGATAGAACGCGGTCTTTGTGCGGGAAGTGTGTTGTCAGGGCAACACCAAAACTAACGATAAACTAACGATATTCGGATTGGTCACGCGACGAGGGTTTTATTAATAGTTTATGGGAAGTAACGATAAACAACGAACAACAACGATACATCTCTCGGTTTCAGTTGTCCAACAGCTTGTTGGACAAATTGTCCCACGGCCTGTGGGGTAATTGGACCGGTCGTTAGGGGTTGAGATAAAAGTGGTGCCAAGTATGGTGCCACTTGGACATCTGAAAGGGTCATAAACGGACATACCCGGTCAAAGTGAAAAAATGGTTCTCCGACGGGGAACATAATCGGGCAAACTCCATCAAACATTCCGGGGGGATTACAAGGCGGTTGCTCTACCGCTGAGCTACATCGGCGTTCTTCATAGGTAATTCTACCACATTTTGCTGATGCTGACTTTGGGCGGGAGACAGCGGTGCGGTATCAGGGCTTTTTTAGCAGACTTCGTGTTCTGTTATGGATTCCCGGTCTGTTTGGCCGAGAAAAAATATTTTTGTATGATCTGGTTGTGCCGGGAGCTGATCCCGGCGCTATTATGGACAATTCCAGCCACTGATCAGTTCTTCGCTTCTCCGCCGGCGCCATGCCGGCCATTCCTAACATCCGCATTGATTATCCAGGAGGCATTCCTATGGGTAATATTTTATTCGAGGCCAAAGAGCTGGCTTTCTCCTATCCCGGTTCTTCAGAAACTGTGTTTTCCGGAGCGTCTTTCTTTATCTATGCCGGCGACAAGACGGCCCTTTTGGGCGACAATGGCAGCGGTAAAACCACGCTCCTGCGGCTCATCGCCGGGGAGTTGGAGCCGGAGCGCGGCTCGGTGTCCCGGCGTAACGGGGAGATATTCCTCCTGAGGCAGGAAGATGTCGCGGGCGGCGATATGAGCGCGATGGCCTGGCTGTTGGGCAGCCTTAATCAGGAGTATTGTCGCGGGACCGCTGCATCTGAGACGAACGCGGCTGCAGGCGCCGCCGCGGACTTCACGGAAACCGGCCGCTGGGAAATGCGCGACAGAATAATCAGGGCGGCGGCCGGTCTTGGCTTTGACGACGAAGCACTTGAGCGGCCTGTAGAAAGTTTTTCCGGAGGGGAAAGGAAGATGCTGGCGCTTATGGCCGGTTTCCTGCGCGGCCCGGACCTTTACCTGCTGGATGAACCGACCAACTATCTGGATAGCGCGGCCCTGAAGCGGCTTGTCGACGCGATAAAATCCTTTAAAGGCGCCTGTCTGGTGGTTTCGCATGACAGGGCGTTCCTTGATGGGTGCGTGGGCAAAGTGTTTGAACTGGAAAGGCTGTCTTTCTCCGTCTATGCCGGAAATTATACTTCGTATGCGGCGCAGAAGAGCGCGGCATTCGCCAGGGCCGAAAGTAAAAAGCAAAAGATCGAGCGGGAGATAAGCGGATTAAAAGAAATGGAACGCAACTACAGGAGCTGGGGCGCGGCCAAGGAAAAAGAGAAGAAAGGCGCGGCGGACAAAGGCTTTATAGGCGCGCGCGCCGCGCGGCTGCAGAAAAAATCCGCGAGGGCGGCTGAAAGGTCGCGGGAGAAAATAGAGGAGCTTGAACGCGCAAAACCATTCGTGCCGAAGACCCGCAGCGCATACTTCGCCGGCGCCGGCGCCAAGTCGTTCTTGAAGGCCGCGAACCTGGGGAAAAAAGCCGGGGAGAAGACGCTTTTCAGCGATCTTTCCTTCTACCTGAAGTCCGGGGACAGGCTTTGCGTGGAGGGCGGCAACGGAACCGGAAAGTCCACGCTGCTGCGAATCCTTGCCGGTGAAACTTCCGCCGACTTTGGGACGGTCGCCCGCAACGGCGCGGCCAGAGTGTTCTACTTGCCCCAATTCCGGCGCGCGGCGGGCGGGGTGTCGAAGGGGTCTGATTATTTTCCCGCGGAGTCGCTTCAGGCCGCCTGCACTATGCTGGATCAGCTGGGCGCTAAAGGGGAACTGATGTTTGCTCCTTTAGCAAAACTCAGCGAAGGCCAGAGACGCAAGGTGGACCTGGCCAGGTTCCTTGTGTGCGGGGCGGATATCGCCCTTTTGGACGAACCCACAACCCACCTGGACATAAGGAGCATAAAAATATTGGAGGAGGCTCTGGCGTCATTCCAGGGAATACTGGCGGTTGTTTCGCACGATATGGAGTTCAGGAGAAAAATAAACGGGGCATCTTTAGCGCTTGCCCGGTAACAAGAGGCCTCATTTCATCCACCGGTTCACAGCCAAAGTGCCTGGTATGGCCGGGCCGGGGAAGAAATAGCGCCCTGGTCTGACCTGGCGGCAAGCTGGAAAACTAACCGGCAAGATGCCTTTGCTGGCCGGGGACGAGATTCAAAAGATACCGCGCTGGAGCTCGAAAAACTCGGATTCCGGGTCCTTATCTCCGCTCCGGGAGACCCGAAGGGGATCGACGGCTGTTTCGAGCGGATAGGGACGGCGGACGCCGTCTATGTGTCCAACCCCAGAGGGGAGATAGGGAAAAGCGTTTCGCTGGATCTCGGGTTCGCGATAGCCAGAGGGAAACCGATCTTCACGATGAAGCCGGTCACCGACCCCCCGATCTCCCGCCACACAAAGACGATATCCGGATTTGAGGAACTGGCGGCCGGCCTGTCAGCCGCCGGATAAGAGGGCCGGGGTCAGGCGGCGTTTTTGCGCCGTGGCTTTACCGCGCGGCGGCGTTGATCCAGTCCAGGACGCCGGCTATCCTGGAGTAAACGCCGTACTGTCCGGGATGGCCGCAGTTGTAGCCCCAGCTTACAATGCCTGACACTTTCATGCCGGCGCCGGAACCGGTCAGCAGCGGGCCTCCGCTGTCGCCGCGGCAGGAATCCTTTCCACCCTCTTCATAACCGGCGCAGAGCATGCGGTCGGTGAGCTTGCCGGGGTAGGCGGCGTCGCAGGCCTGTCTGGAGACCAGGGGCACGGAAACTTTCATGAGGTTATCGGAGAGGGGGCCATACTCGTCCGTGACGCCCCAGCCGGCGGTGATGAATTCCGTCGGAACGGCCGGCTCCTGAGGGTCCAGCGCCGCCGGCGCGTATTTCGACTCGCCGGTGAAGCGCACCAGGGCGACATCATAGTCCATGTTCGCTTCGTTCCAGGAGGGGTGTTTTATAACCTCGGCCACGCGGAACTCCTCGGCGCCGGGCGTGTCGTACAGGCGGTGCAGGCCGATGAGCACCGCCTGCGCCGTCGTTCTCTCCACGCAGTGGGCGGCCGTGAGCGCCCAGTTCTTCCTGATGAGCGCGCCGCCGCAGAAATGCCCATAGCCGTAGCGCTGGAGCGAGACTATAAAGGGGAACTCTCCTTTAAGGGCTTCCACCCCGCCGATTATCCTGTCGTCGGCCGCCGGTGCGGGCGGAACCGAAGGCGCCGGCGCCAGGTTCATGGCCGCCGCGAGATCATTCACTTTGGGGTCGTCAAAATTCACCGTGCCGGAGGCGTTCGCCGCCGCAGCCAATGCGGCCAAAACCAGCGTTAATATGGCGCTTCTCATCATTTGTGCGGCCTCCGGATTAAATTCCTCCGCTATATACGGGTAGTTTATGATACTGGACAAGGGAAATCAATCCTGACACCATCGCCCGGAAAGGTTATATAATGAAGCCATGGGCGTTGAAATTCGCGGGAAGATCCTGCGCGGGGTTTGCGCTTTGCTTTTTGTCTTCGCGTGGGCGGGGCATCTTGAAGCCGCGCATCACGCGGATGACGATGCCTGCGAAGTATGCGCGGTGCTCGCTTCCGGCAATTTCAATCCGGCCGTTTCAGGGTCGGAACTGTGCCAGATAGTCGAGCTGGACCCGCCCGCGGTTTATTCCGCATTGCCGGCGCTTAACGCCGGTTTAGCGCCTTCCGCGCCCCGTGCGCCTCCGCTGTCGGCCTGATCAAACCTTATCTTCGGTTCTTCACATCTCCCGGGTTCGCTGGACCCCGGCTGTTTCACGGCTTTTGGAGGTCGAATATGAGACGGATGATATATTTCTTCCTTTCGCAGGCGGCGTTCTGCGCCGGAGCATATGCGCAGGGGCAGGAGGGTTTGCCCGGACGCGGCAGCCCGCAGGCTTTGCCCGATATAAGCGTGACTGGCGTAATAGACGGGCATATCAGCGACGATAACGGCGACGCGGACCGTAATAAACTGGAGTTTCGCGAGATAGAAACGGCGTTCCAGGACTATCTATACCCCGAGATAAAGGCGGATGTGTTCCTGGCCCTTCATAAACACGACGCCGGGTATGACGGCGAGATCTGCGAGGCGAAGGTCTCTTTCCTCCGCCTGGCGCCGGGTCTTTCGGCGGAGGCGGGGAAGGTGACCGTGGAATTCGGCAAGCTTAACAAGTCCCATTCGCATACCAGGGCGATGATAGACCAGCCGGCGGCGCTGACCAATTTCCTTGGAGAGCACGCTTTCAATCCGCAGGGCGCGGCGCTTAAGTATCTGCTGCCGCTGCCTTTTTACGCGCAGCTGCAGGGCGGGGCCTGGCAGGGAAATAAGCACGACCATCCCGTGGACGGAGAAAGCACGGCCGAGGTGCTGGATACGGACCTTAACACGGTATCCGTGGTCCTGGCTCCCGGGGAAAGCGGGGAATTCTTCCCGGCCGATAAGATCTATACGGGGCGTTTCAATACGGCGTTCCAGTTGTCGGCCGGGACCGAGCTGGAGATCGGCACGAGTTTCCTCTCGGGCAAAGGCGCGCATTTCGAGGAGCACAAGGACAGGATGAAGCTGGCCGGCGCGGATATTACGCTTAAGCTCTGGCCTTCGGCCTACAGGCGGCTCACCCTGCAGGGCGAATATTTCCATCTTGCCAGGTCCGTGCCCGCGGGGGAGTTAAAGCGGGACGGCCTGTATGTGCTGGCCGATTACCGTCTTTCCAGATATTGGGAGCTGGGCGCCCGCTTCGACTACGCGGAGAACGCGTTCCCGGCCGTGACCTTCGAGAGGGATTATTCTCTTATCGTCACGCGGCGCCTGACCGAAACCACCTCGGTGAGAGCCCAGTATAAATACCGGGACCTGAGCGGCGATAAGGCGAACGAGGGCTGGCTGCAGCTTGTGTTCGGTCTCGGTCCGCATACGCATGAGCTGGAATAAGCTCCGCCCGGATGTGTAAGGAGAAAATATGAAAAAAATAATAGTTTTATCGTCATTGTTCCTGTCGTTTTCAGCCGCGGCCGACGCAAGGCTCCGCGTAGCGGCCGCTTCCCCGACACTGGCGGATATTGCCGCCGCCGTGGCCGGGGACCTGGCCGTGGTGGAGAGCCTTTCCGACAAGGGGCAGGACCTGCACGCCGTAGAGCCCCGGCCCAGCATGGTGGTGAAACTGAAGCGGGCGGATCTGGCGGTCAAGGCAGGCATGGACCTGGATTCGTGGATGGACAGCCTGATAAACGCCGCGAGGAACCGGAATATCTTTTACGGCGCGCCCGGCTATGTCGACGCCTCGATAGGAATAGACGCGCTTGAGAAGCCGGCGGGCAAAGTGGACGCCTCTATGGGCGATATCCATGTTTTCGGCAATCCGCATTACTGGCTGGACCCGCTGAACGGGAAAATAATAGCGAAGAACATAGCGGACGGTTTGTCGCGCGTGTCGCCGGAAAACGCGCCGCTCTTCAGGGCGAATTACGAAAAGTTCTGTTCCGGAATAGACGCCGGCCTGGCGCGCTGGATGAAGGACATGGAGCCGTTAAGGGGAAAAAAGGCGGTGACTTACCACGGCTCCTGGCCTTATTTCTTCCACAGGTTCGGACTGGAACTGGAGGGAACTATAGAGCCTAAGCCCGGTATTCCGCCTTCGGCTTCCCATCTGGAGGGACTGATGGCCGGGATGAAAGCGCATGGCGTGAATTTCATAATGAGCGAAACATTCTATCCGCGCCGGCCGGCAGGGAAAATAACCGCGAGAACGGGCGCGCGCCTCGCACTGCTGCCGTCGGGAGTGGGCGAGGATGCGTATTGCGGTTCTTACGCGGCCCTGTTCGACCGCATCGTCGCGCTGCTGACCGATACGAAATAGCCCGCTGCCGGGATATAAGGAGACCCTATGTTGGAAATAATGCTTCCGGCCTTCGCCGCGTGCGCGGTGCTTATAGGCATTCACGCCTACCTGGGCGTGCATATCATCGCGCGGGGGGTGATTTTCGTGGACCTGGCGCTGGCCCAGATAGCGGCGCTGGGCGCCGTGACCGGCGCGCTTTTCGGCGTGCCGCTGCATTCCGCCGGGTCGTATTTCTTCTCGCTCGGTTTCACTTTGCTGGGCGCCGGCCTGTTCTCGCTCACTCGGCTAAGGGATTCGGAGGTGCCGCAGGAGGCGTTCATAGGCATAGTCTATGTGGTTTCGGCCGCTCTTGCCGTGATGGTTATGGACCGCATACCGGGCGAAGCGGAGCAGCTGAAGGAGATGCTGGTGGGCAATATCCTTTTCACCGATTGGAAAGAAATAGGCAAAACAGCCCTGTTATACGCGGGTGTGGGCGGGGCGCATTACCTGTTCCGGGATAAATTCCTGGCCGTTTCCTGCGGTCCGGAGGAATCGGTACACGGGGAGAGGAATGTGCGGTTCTGGGATTTTGCCTTCTACGCCCTGTTCGGGCTGGTGGTCACCAGTTCGGTGGCCATCGCCGGGGTGCTGCTGGTGTTCGCGTTCCTTATCGTGCCGGCCGTCTGTTCGATGTTCTTCTATAAAGGCGTCGCGGAGCGGCTGGTTTTCGGCTGGGTAACGGGTCTCGCGGCCAGCGCCGCCGGGCTTGTCGCTTCGTATAAGCTGGATCTTCCCTCAGGCGCGGCGGTGGTGGCCGCTTTCGGCCTTCTGGTTCCGGCGGCGTATCTGCTGCGGTCTAAAACTCCCAAAGGCGCGTGCGGCGGAGGCCGGTTAAAATGAAAGCCGGGATTGTTTTGCGGGTAAACCAAAATTGGCATAATAGAGCTGGCGGGCGGCCGGGCCGCCCTGGAGCAACTTAGAAATGCCGGGTAAATTTATTTTTATCGTCATGCTGCTGGCGCCGGGGCGCGCTTTTCCGGAGGTGGTGCTGCGGGTAAGCGAGACGGACGGCGCGGTCAGCCGCGCTTTTTACGATGGGGACACCCGGGTGGCGCTGGAGGTGTACGACAAAATGGGGGTATTGACCGCCAAAACCGGAAAAATACCCGACGGGCCGGTTAAAACCTACCACGATAACGGCAAAACGGCCACCGAAAGCGCCTATCTGAACCAGAAGATGAACGGGGAAATGCTGGAGTATTATAAAAGCGGAGCGCTGAGGGGCCGGCTGAATTTCAAGGCCGGTAAATTGCACGGGGCTTATACCCTGTTCCACGACAGCGGCGGCGTTTTCGTGGAGATGAGCTTCGTCAACGGGGCGCCCGAAGGCGGAAGGAAAGTTTATTATCAGAGCGGAGCTTTGGAGGTGGAGAGCTCCTTCAGGAAGGGCGCTCCGGATGGCGCCTGGCTGGAATATTTCGACGGGGACGCGGCGGGGGCCAGAGGGCCTGAAAGGGCGGAGGTTTTCTACAAAAAGGGAAGGCTGGAAGGCGCCGGGACGGAATATTACCGGAACGGTCTTGTGAAATACGAGTTCCGCTGCCGGCGCGGCCTGGTGGACGGCTACGCCGCCCGTTTTTCCGAGGAGGGAAAGAAAATGTGGGAGTACCGTCCGGCCGGAAAGAAGAAGCTTGGTTTCGTCAGATTCGACCGGTCCGGGCGGAAGGCGCGTGAGGCCGAATGCGTGCCGCCGACGCATTGCTATCCGATCTATCTGGAAGTCGGCTGCATGTACAAGGAAAGGGGGTACGAGTATTACGAAAGCGGGAAAATAAAACGGGAATCCTCCGGACAGGGGTACGATTTCAAGGATTACGACGAGAACGGGCGGTTGATGAACGATTTCCACGATTTTAATCCGCTATTCGTCAAATACGCCACTGCCGCGGTTTACGGACTGGGGGCGTCCTATCACGAGAACGGGAAGCCGCGGCTGGTCCTTTCCTACGACGAACGACGAAAGGTTTACACAAGGAAAAGCTACAGTCCGGGCGGCGTTCTCATATCGGAATGTAATGAGGCCGAGAACGACGAATGCCGCTGCTTAAAGAAGATCTGCAGGGAATATTCCCCCTCGGGGGAGCTGTTGCGCATAGACACCTACCATAACGACGAAATGATCAACACCGGCCCGGCGTTTTTAAATCGGTGACACAATACTTAATTCACCATGCGGGTGAATTAAGTATTATGTCACCGGAATTCGGAATTGCCCTAAAGACGGGGGCGGAGTGGGTCCAAGGGCTCTTCCGGGGAGGCCGGAGCCGGCGTATAATATCGCTATAATGAAACGACTGGCTTTGCTGGCGGCGGTCCTTTTGTCGTGCTCCCCGGCGCGCGGCGGGGATGCGCGCGTGCGCGGTTATCTGGAATTGGCCGGGAAATTCGCCGACCAGGCCGATATGGCCTTTACGCTCGAGACCATTCGCAAATGCGCGCCCGAGATGGCCATAAACAATAACGACACCGGAAATTTCGGCACCAGTAATTGCCCCGGAGCGGGCGGAAAGGACTGTTCCGTGGCGCTTACCGAGGGGTATGCGCTTTCCGCCGGAGGCGACAGGCTGCCGCTGCCGGACCGGAAACCGGAGGGCGGGCGTGACCTGGGGATGCTGGATGGGACGCGCGTTTACGCGTATGCCGACGGGAGCCGTGAGATCGCATACTCCGCCGAGTCCATAGCCGGTTCGCTGCTGCATGAGCTGGCTCATGTGCGGCGCGCCTGCGAGGGCGGCGGCGCGAACCGGTTCACGGACGAACGCGACGCCTGGGATATGCAGTATCGCTTTTATACCCGCTATCAGCAGAAGCACGGCGGCCTTATCGCTTTGGACAAGGTGAAGGCGCAGAGGCTGAAAGACTGGCAGCTGAACCCGGAAAAATTTTACGCGGATCTGGTCCTAAATTATAAAAACCTGGGCTATATCACGGAAGGGCGGGTCACGGTGGAAGAGCAGCTCCGGGGCCTGGAGAATTATCCGCCGCTGGATTCAAGGGTAAAGTACGAGAAGGCGCTGCTGAAAGCGGATAAGGTTTTGTCGGAAAAGGCGCTCGCGGCGCAGAGCGCCTGGCGGAAAAGGCAGGAAGAAGCGGCGGCCGGCCGCTGCGCCGGGAATTTGTGGGAATGTATCCCGCTGCTGGACCTTCCGTTGTAATCATTAAATCCGGTGACATAATACTTAATTCACCCGCCGGGTGAATTAAGTATTATGTCACCGGATTTCCTATAATAGTGCGGGGGGGAGAAAGAAATATGAAATCACGGACGGGAAAAGTGTTTGTCGCTGCGGCCGTGCTGTTGGCGGCGCCGGCGCGGTGGCTGGGTTCATACCAGCTGGAAGACGATTATACCCAGAGCGAGGTGCTGCTGGAGGCCAGGGAAAAGCTGACGCCGGCGCCGACCGAGCCGCCGGTGCGATTCGCCATACGGAACAAGGACCCACGGACCGGGTTGTTCTACGCCGTGGACGAAGGCAGCCTGGCGGATGTGGCCGCCTGGCAGATACAGATCTTCGATCGGCGCGGCAGCAAGGTCAGCTTTCTGCAGGGCCGCAGTTACCCGCCGCCCGTGGTCTCCTGGGCCGGGCTGTCGGAGAGCGGCGATCCGCTGCCCGACGGCTTTTATGAGGCCAAGTTCGGCTGGCAGGATTCAAGAAAAAAGGCGCGTTCCACGAAGAAGGTCTCCTTCACGCTCCTGACCTCGCTTGAGCTGAGGAGCCTCGCGGACTGGAAATTAAAGTTCCTGTACACGGAAGAAGGGCTTTCCATCAGCATAGCCGAGAGCATGATTTTCAGGCCGGGGGAAAGCGAGATACAGCCGTCGGCCCTGCCGCCCATGCATCAGGTATATCTGTTCCTGAAATCCTGTCCGAAGAACATGATTACGGTGAGGGGATATACCGACTCCACCGGCTCGGCGCTCAGGAACAAGCAGCTTTCCCGCGAAAGAGCCAACCGGGTCTACCAGTATCTGGTGGACGCCGGCATCAATCCCAACAGGCTGACTTATGAGGGCGTGGAAACCCCGCAGTATGTCGCGTCGAACGAGACCGCGGCGGGCCGCGCCAGAAACAGAAGGGTGGAAGTGGTCCTGCTCAGGACCACCATCTGAACGACTATTTCAGGAGCTCCGCCAGGGCCAGGCCGTATCTGCTGGCCGGGATCGGCCCGTCGGCGGTGACCAGATTCCCGTCCACCACCAGGTCGGCGGCCGTGTGAACGGCCCCGGCCTTTTTAAGTTCTTCGGCGCCGTCCGGGAAGACGGTGGCTTTTTTGCCTTTCAGCAGTCCGGCGTGCGCCAGGATAACGGGCGAGATGCAGATGGCGCCGATCACCTTGCCGAGGGCGGCGGCTTCCTGAAAAAGTCCGTGCACTTTCGGGTTGTCCAGATGTCCCAGCGCGCCTGGGCCGCCTACAAGGGCCAAAGCGTCGTAATCGGACGGAATTATTTCGTCCACCGTTTTGTCCACCTCGGCGGTGGCGCGGAACTTGCCGCGGGCCAGGCCTTTTGTGGTGGAAACCGTGGTCACCTTCACCCCGGCCGCCTCAAGGGCCTTTTTCGGCTCGGTGAACTCCTCGTCCCTGAACCCCTGAAAAGCGATAAACAGCGCGGCTTTCTTCCGCATAAATCCTCCCTCTCCGCTTATATCCTTATGCTATAACCCCTGCGGCTCTTCCGTAAAAAACCGAGGGCCGGGCATGGTGTTGCTCTGAAGCCGCATAGCGGATGGGGGGGCCCCGCTCACCCCCGCTCGGCGCCTCCCATGTATTTCTTTTTGAACCATTCCTGCAGATCGTCGAAAAGCGTGTAGGTCACCGGCGTCATCAGCAAAGTTATCAGCAGGGAGAGCGACTGCCCGCCTATTATTACCCAGGCCATGGCGCGCCGGGAGCCGGAACCGGCCCCGGTGCCGAAAGCGGTAGGGATCATGCTGGCCACCAAAGTGAGCGTGGTCATAAGTATAGGGCGCAGCCTGGTCCTGTTGGCCTCTATCGACGCCTGATGGCGCGGCATGCCCTTGGCGCGCAGGGTGTTGGTATAGTCCACCTGCAAAATGGAATTCTTCTTGACTATGCCGAACAGCATGAAGATGCCCATGATGCTGAACAGCGTCATGTTCTGTCCGGTGAGGAACAGCGAGATCACGGCGAAAGGCAGCGTGAGCGGCAGGGCTATGATGATGGAGACGGGGTAGACGAAGCTTTCGAACTGGCTGGCCAGGACTATGTAGATGAAGATGAACGACATCAGGAAGGCCATCAGGAAGCCCATGAGCATATTGCCCAGTTCTTTGGCCCTGCCGGTGGCTCCCGCGGTGTATTCCGCCGGGGCGTTGAGCGCTTTGAAGGCCTTGTCGGCTTCCTTTATCATGGCGCCCAGCGGCGCGCCTACGGTATTGGCTTCCACCGTTATCTTGCGCTGGCGGTTGAACCGCTCGATCTGGGTGGGCCCGAAGCCCTCAGCCACTTTGGCCACGCTGTCCAGGCGCACCGTCCTGCCGGAGGCGGCGGGTATGGTCATGGCCTCGATAAGCTCCTTCCTGTCGCGGAACATCCTGTCGGCCCGCACCCGCACCTGGTAAAGTTCGTCGCCGTCCTTGAACTTGGTTATATCCTCTTCGCCGCCGACCAAAGTGCGCAGGGAGGTGGCTATATCCTCTATTTTCACGCCCTGGTCATGCGCGCGGTCGCGGTCTATTTCCACCCGGTACTCCGGTTTGGCGTAGGAAAAGCTGAGGTCCACATCCACCACGCCCTTAAGCGCGCGCAGGCGGTCGGCCACCGAGCGCGCGTAGTTCTGGAGCTTCTCCAGGTCGGGGCCGGCCACCACATATTGCAGTTCTTTTTCACTGCCGCCGAAGCCGCCGATCGGGCCCACGGCCGTTCTTAGATTGGTGTATTTGGCCATCATGGCGCGGGAGGAGTCCATTATTTTTTTCAGAGAAGGGCGTTTTGAGAGGTCCACGAGTTCCACCGTGATGTAGCCCTCGTTTATGGCCGGCGCGCCGGAATGTCCCCCGGTGCCGGTGCCTATGGAAGAAAGGGTGGTGGAGACGAAAGGTATGGCCCGGGTCTCCAGCTCTATCTGCGCGAAAAGCCGCTTCATAACCTCCAGGCTGGTGCCTTCCGGCGTTTTGATGTTTATCTGGTATTTCCCGGTGTCGTCGGCGGGCAGGAAGTCCTTGCCGACAAAAAAGAACAGAGGGAACATGGAAAGCATTATGCCCGCGGAGGCGGCCACCATAAGCCTGCGGTGCGAGAGAGCCCATTCCAGCAGCACTATGTAGCGGCCGGACAGATAATCGTTTATGCGGTCCGTCAGCTTCTGCAGGGACGATTTCTCCGCGTTCTTGACCTTAAGGAACAGCGAGCAGAGCATCGGAGTGAGAGTGAGCGCCACGAAGGTGCTGATCGCTATCGCGAAGGCTATGGTCAGGCCGTAGCTCTTAACGAAGCGGCCTATGATGCCGCCCATATAGGCCAGTGGCACGAAGATCACTATCAGCGAGAGCGACATGGCTATGACGGCGAAGCCTATTTCGGCCGAGCCCTCAAGCGCCGCCTTCACGGGGGAGATCCTGTGCTCCTCCATGTGGCGGTAGATGTTCTCAAGCATCACGATGGCGTCGTCTATCACTATGCCTACCGCAATGGTCAGGCCCAGCAGGGTCATGTTGTTGAGCGTGAAGCCGGCGTAATCCATGAAGAGGAAGGTGGCGATGAGCGAGGCCGGGATGGCCATGGCCGAGATGATGGTGGAGCGGAAGTCGCCGAGGAACAAAAGCACCATCAGGCCGGAAAGGATGGCGCCCAGCACCAGATGCTCCTTAACCGTGTCCACGGAGCTTTGTATGAATTCCGACTGATCGCCCACTATGCGGGTCTGGATGCCGGGGGGGATTATCCCCTGCAGATCGTTCAGCCGCTCGCGGATCTTTTTCACCACCTCCACGGTGTTGGTGCCGGACTGCTTCTTGACCACCAGGGTCACCGAGGGTTTGCCGTTGAGGTACGAGGCCGAACGCATATACTGCCCGGTGTCCTCCACCCTGGCTATGTCGGAAACGCGGATCGGGGTGCCGTTGGCGCTGGCGACCACGATGGCGTTGAAATCCTTCACATCCTAGATGCGTCCCAGGGTCCGCAGCACGAACTCCCTGTCGCTTTGCTCCGCATTGCCGCCGGGGATCTCGATGTTCTGCTGGACTATGGCGTCCTTCAGCTGTTTGGTGGAGATATTGAGCGAGGCCATTTTAAGCGGGTTGACGATTATGTGGATCTC
>Ga0074195_1002690_pt1 | contig 18921 bp, 7 predicted proteins | sample EPASupsiteHSE623_FD_64525 | JGI IMG/M metagenome (GOLD analysis project Ga0074195, IMG submission 64525) | Bioremediated contaminated groundwater from EPA Superfund site, New Mexico - Sample HSE6-23 | ecosystem: Environmental > Aquatic > Deep subsurface > Groundwater > Contaminated ...
CGCGTCACTCGTCGCTTATGTACCGAACGGTACACCGCGCTCCTCGTTCCTTGTTTCGCCATAAAATCGGTCAGCCAAATCGGTCAGTTATTTCTTAACGAGCCCTTATGAGTTTCAAGAATTCCTCTTCCGAAAGCACGGGAACCCCCAGCTTTTTCGCTTTTTCATATTTGGAGCCCGGCGAGGACCCGGCCACCAGGAAGGAGGTCTTGGAGGAAACCCCGGACGATTCGCGTCCGCCCAGCTCGCGCACTTTTTTTTCTGCCTCTTCGCGGGTCATAGAGCGCAGTTCTCCGGTAAAAACGAAACTCTTGCCGCCGAGCGCCGCGCCGCCGGCTTTTTCCGGCTCGGTCATATTCACGCCCAGTTCCTTCAGTTCCCCTATCATGCCGCGCACTTTTTTTTCCGAGAAAAAACCGGCTATCGCTCCGGCTATCACGGGACCGATCTCGCGCACGCGGCTCAATTCCTCCGGCCCGGCCGCCATGAAGGCGTCCATCGTCCTGAAATGTCCGGCGAGCGTGCGCGCGCTCTTTTCCCCTATATTCGGTATGCCGAGAGCGTAGATCAGCCGGGAAAGCGGTTGTTTTTTGCTGGCCTCTATCTGCGAAAGCAGATTTTCGGCTTTTTTATCCTTGAAAAGCTTCAGTCCCAGGAGCGCGTCTTTTTTCAGGCGGTAGAGATCGGAAAATCCGAGCACCAGTTTTTGTTCGGTGAGCTGGTCCACCGCCGACTCCCCGAGTCCCTCTATATTCATGGCGTCCCTGGCTCCGAAATGGAGAAGGCTCATTTTGAGCTGACAGGGGCAGGCCGGATTGATGCAGCGGTAGGCAACCTGCTCGCTGTCTTTAAAGACCTCGGAACCGCAGGACGGACATTTGGAGGGAAGCCGCACGGTTTTTTCGGACCCGGTCCTGCCGTCCGCCGCCACTCTGAGGACCTTCGGTATGACCTCCCCGGCCCGCTCTATCACCACGACATCGCCTATTTTCAGATCCAGGCGGCGGACCTCATCGAAATTGTGCAGGGTGGCGCTTGAGATGACGACGCCCCCGCATTTTACCGGTTCGAGTTCGGCGACGGGGGTGATTACCCCGGTGCGTCCTACGGAAAAAACCACTCCCTTGACTTTCGTGACCGCCTGCTGCGCCGGATACTTAAAGGCGACCGCCCAGCGCGGGCTTTTGGCGGTGAAACCCAGCAATTTTTGCGAGGCGCGGGAATTAGCCTTCACCACCAGCCCGTCTATTTCATAAGGCAGTTCGAACCTTTTAGAGGAGTATTCCCTGTAAAGGGAAAGGACCGCGGCGCTGTCCGAGAGCGGCCGGTCGATAATAAACGGCACCGGGAAGCCTGCCCGCCTGCAGTACTCGAGATATTCCCAGTGGGTAGCTGGCGGTTCCACTCCCTCCAGGTGGCCGTGCGAATGCGCGAAAAATTTCAATTTCCTGCCGGCGGTGACGGCGGGGTCTTTCTGGCGCAGCGAGCCTGCCGCCGCGTTCCTCGGATTCGCGAAGGGTTCGGCGCCGGCGCGGAGCTGCTCCTCCCTGATGCTCTCGAAATCCTTTTTATCTATGTACACCTCCCCCCGGACCTCGAACAAAGCCGGAGGAGGGTCCATGACCAGCCTGAGAGGAACGGAGCGGATGGTGCGCACATTCAGGGTGACATCCTCCCCCGTCTCGCCGTCTCCGCGGGTGGAGGCGCGCGAAAACACCCCGTTCACATATTCCAGCGAACAGGATAATCCGTCTATCTTGGGCTCCACCACCAGTTCCCCGGAGGAACCCCTGAGACCGCCGCGCAGACGCCTCTCCCATTCCAGAAATTCCTCCTCCGAATAGCAGTTATCCAGGGACAGCATGGGGAGCCTGTGCGCCACCGGGGCGAATACGGAGGAGGGTTTGCCCCCCACGCGGCGGGTCGGGGAGTCCGCGGTCACAAGGTCCGGCCGCGCGGCTTCCAGGGCCTTCAGGCGGTTCATCAGGGCGTCATACTCTCCGTCGGAAATCCTGGGATCGTCCAGCACATGATAAAAACGGTCGTGCCGCCGGATCTCGCGCCGGAGTCGGTTTATTTCCTCTTCTTCCGTCATTTTATTATTGGGAGCCTTTTAAATTGTTCTGTTTGGCCACGCTGTCCAGCACGCCGTTAACGAACCTGCCGGAGTTCTCGGTGGAATATTTTTTGGCCAGCTCTATGGCCTCGTCGATGATGACGGGCACGGGCGCGTCCTCCAGGAACATCATCTCGCAGACGGCCAGGCGCAGCACGCAGCGGTCTATGGCCGACATGCGGCCGAGGTCCCAGTTCCGGCTCGTCGCCGTTATTATTCCGTCTATTTTTTCGCGGTTGGCCGTGGCCGAGGAAAAGAGGTTCTTGTAAAATTCGAAGACTTTTTCCTCGCGCGCGAACTCCTGCATCTGGAAAATGGCGAGGACATCCGGGACCTCCAGGACGGAGATGTCGGACAGATAAAGAGATTGCAGACAATTCTCGCGCGCGAGTCTTCTTTTGCTCATGGCCGGGAATCCTTCAAAGAACCTTACGGATAACATGATACAAATTTTACGCGGACCGGGGTCAGAGGTCTTTGCCTTTGACTTTCTTCAGAAGCCAAAAGCGACATTGTTAAGACCGCGGTTTTTGTGTTAGACTCTATTGCATAGCGCGGGGTTGATTTTCCACGGGTACACGGAGGTTCATATGTTCGCAGGCATGATGCCGCTGGTGATCCTGGCGGCGGTTGTGGTTTTCACCAGTATAAAGGTGCTGAACGAATACGAGCGCGGCGTAATCCTCACTTTCGGCCGCTTCACCGCGGTCAAGGGCCCCGGCCTTATTTTCGTGATCCCCGGAGTGCAGCAGATGTTCAGGATGAGCACCCGGGTCGTGGTGCTTGATGTCCCCCCCCAGGATGTGATCACTCGCGACAATATCTCCGTGAAGGTCAACGCCGTCATTTACTTCCGCGTGGTCAATCCGCAGACCGCCATCCTCAATGTGGAGAACTACATGTACGCCACCAGCCAGCTGGCGCAGACGACCCTGCGGAGCGTGCTCGGCCAGCAGGAACTGGACGATCTCCTGGCCAACCGCGACAAGATCAACAAGAACCTCCAGGAGATCCTGGACCTCCACACCGAGCCCTGGGGCATAAAGATCTCCAGCGTGGAAGTGAAGAATGTGGATCTGCCCCAGGAGATGCAGCGAGCCATAGCGAAACAGGCCGAAGCCGAGCGCGAAAGAAGGGCGAAGGTCATCCACGCGGAGGGAGAATTCCAGGCGGCGCAGAAACTGTCCGACGCCGCCCAGATAATGGCCGTGAACCCGGCGGCGATACAGCTCCGCTATCTGCAAACCCTGACCGAGATCGCCACGGACAACAATTCCACCACGATCTTTCCGGTCCCGATAGACCTGATACAGATGTTCCTGAAAAAGAACCAGAACTGAGAACGCCGGCGAGCCGGTCGTACGATGCGCGGCCTGTACATACATCTCCCTTTCTGCCGCCGCAAATGCCGCTACTGCGATTTTTACTCGCTGGCGGGGCGGGATGAGCTGATCGGACCTTACCTCGGCGCCCTGCGTACCGAGGCGCGGCGCGCGGCCCCCCGGCTTCCGGCGCCGGAAACGCTTTATATCGGAGGCGGCACGCCCAGCCTGTTGAACACTGAACAGCTTGGAACGCTTTTCTCCGTCATAGAAACCGTTTTCCGGGGCATAAACCGTTTCATGGAATCCACTTTTGAGGCCAATCCTGAAAGCCTGACGCCCGCGAAAATAGCCGTCCTGCGGACGGCCGGGATAAGCCGCGTAAGCCTTGGGCTCCAGGCCGCCCAGAACCGAGTTCTGAACCGCCTGGGGAGGCTCGCCTCCTTTGAGGATTTTCTGCGCGTTTTTAAGGCGCTGCGCGATGCGGGGTTCGGGAACATCAATGTCGACCTCATGACAGGCCTGCCGGGACAGGACCCCGGGGATTTCCGCGAGACGCTTGAAAAGGTCCTGGCCCTGGAGCCGGAGCATATCTCGTTTTACCCCCTGGAAGTGCGCGCCGGAACTCCGTTCCACTCGGAGGGCGTCCGGGAAGAGCCCGACGCGGCCGCCGAAATGTTCGAGTCGGCCCTCACCGCGCTGGAAAACGCCGGCTTCAGGCATTATGAGATCTCTAATTTCGCGCGGCCGGGCATGGAATCCCTGCACAACCTGAACTATTGGGAGCAGGGAGATTACATAGGACTCGGCGCGGCGGCGGCTTCGCACTACGCCGGGAACCGCTGGACCAACACGGAGGACACAGAGCGCTACATCCGCACCGCGGCCGGGGACGGCGGGCCGGAAAAGGCCTTCTCTGAAACCCTCGCGCCGGAACAGCGCAAAGCCGAACGGGTATTGCTGGGGCTCCGCAAAACGGAGGGAATTGAACTTCCGGAGGATATATTTATAGAATTTAGCGGCAAGATAGCCGGACTTGCCGCAAGGGATCTGCTGGAGGTTTCCGGCCGCCGCGTGAAAATAAAGCGCGGAAGACTTTACCTTTCCAACGAGGTTTTCCGGGAATTTGTTTAATGAACATAATCAACAGGAAATACTGGATACGGATGGACCGGGAGGAGTACTTCTGGGACGGGGTCCTGGCGACCTGCGTCATCGCCTGCTTCGTCTCCCTTTACTGGCAGGCGGCCGACCGCGTCACCGCCAAACGGAGCCTGAAACTGGAGGCCCCGCCCATAACGGACGCGCAGGAATCGCAACAGCTCCGGGAACCGGGCTACTTCAATCCCGCCATGCAGACCGGCGGCACCCAGTATTACCGTATGGGAGAGGAAATGCGGCTCCCCACCATACCCGATCCGGCCAAGGAAAAAAATGAGGTTCAATAACCACGCCGCGCCGGTTTTATTCAGGACGCTCCGCACACCCGTCCTGCTGGCGTTTTTTCTTTTTTTAGCCGCCGCGGCACACGCTCAGTACGGCAGCAAGGAGGAACTGCAGACTTTCGACTACAACCCGGACGCGGCGGAGGAGGTGCAGATCCAGAAAGAAAGGATCTCGGTGGACTACTCGGAGGCGGATATAATAACCGATCCCATGCAGGGCGTTTATCTGGTCTCAAAGAACCGGTGGAAGAACTGGGTGGCCCGGTCCACCTACCTGTTTTTCATCTATGCCGCGTTCATGGTTATCCTTCTGTCTCTGCCTAAAACCGAAGAATACAATATGATAATGGCCTATATTCTGGCGGGCTCGGAAGCCGCTCTCAGCTTCTGGACCCTGCTTTGCGCCTGGCTGCTTTTCCGCCTCGACGCCAGGGCCTGGCTGGCGATATTTCCGCTCTCGCTGGCCATGGGCGCGGCCACTTATATGATGGTGATGAAGATAAAACGCTACGACATTTCCCTTTCGGAACTGAAGGAATCCTTCCAGCGGATGCGCGCGATGACCTCGGAAGACAAGCGGCTCGTCTCGGTGGAGAACGGGCCGGGCGACTGGCCCGACGCCGATTTCGTGAAATAACCCCGCACTTTGGAAGCGACGCTTGGAAGCGCGCTATCTTCCAAAGTGCGGGGCAAGTCCCGCACTTTCGTTACAGCTTGTCAGCCGCTACTGAAGCCTTGTGCCGCCGATAAACCCGGAGGCAGGCTATTGATCTGCCCGGAAAGTGCGGGGCAGGCCCGCTCAGAACCGCGCCGAGATGGTATAGCGGAAAGTGTTTCCAAGATCCCCGAAGGGCACCCAGGCGAAATCGAAAGCCACCTTGGAATAACGGAGCCCCGCGCCTGCCGCTATGCCCTTCAGCCCGTCCACATCCCTGTTGTGAGTGGTATAGCCCAGGCGCATGGCCGCCGAAAGGTCGTTCTTGAAACCGCGGGAGTATTCCCCCCCGCCGGCGATTATCAGGTCGGTATCCCTGTACTTGACGAGATCCACATCGGCCTTAAGACCCGGCAGGAACGAATACGCCATGCCTAAAGCGGCTCCCAGCGGCAGCGGGTCCGCGCCGCTCCCGAAATCCAGCTTGGTGCCCAGATTCCTCACGGTCAGCCCCAGATCGAGCGGTTTGTCCTCCAGAGGCTTATAGAACAATCCGGCGTCCATGGCCGCCGCGGCGGCGGACTCGGTGTCGATGGTCTGCCTGATATATTTGGCCGTGGCCCCCAGGCCGAAATTTTTCCTCAGCCTGTACGCATAGCTGAGCGCGTAGGCCGACTCGGAGGAATCGAACAGGCCGGCCGCGAGAAGAGTGTCCTCGGTCCTGCTCTCAAGCCCGCTCACCGATAGATTGTATATGGAGAGCGCCAGGGTCTGGCTGGGTCCGCCGTCCTTTTTACCGAAAGGCAGGGCGAAAGCCAGGAACTCGTAGCTCATGTCCTGGAAGTAACTCACATGCTGGGCCGCGAACTCGGGCGCCGTCATCCGGCCGAGGCCCGCGGGATTGTAATAGGCGGAGTACACATCATCGGCCGCCGCCGTATAGGCCTCGGCCGCGCCGCCGGCCTTCGCACCAGCCCCCAGCTTCAGGAACTGCGCCGCGCTGGTGCCCGCCTCGCTCGACGCGCCGAAGGCCGCGCCGGAGCAGGCGACGGCCAGGGCCGCGGCCAGCGCCGTAGTGAACTTTCCTATATTAGCCATAATGTTCTCCGGTGCAAAGCGTCACCCCATTTGATAACGCCGCTGCTTAGTCAACCACCTGCTCCGGGCGGAATGTCCGCTTTCGGGCAAGCAGGCGGCGGGGTCACTGGTATTTCGGGTCCTTGATAACGGCCATCTTGAAGAAGGCCTTGTCTCCGCCCACCTTGACCTCCCCGATATATACGCCGGACGCGACCTCGGCGCCCGAGCCGTTCCTGCCGTCCCAGGCCCAGACATTCGTTGTGCCGGCGGTATAGCCGGTAAGTTCCAGCTCGCGCACCAGTTCTCCCGCGACATTGAAGACTTTCAGCTTCATCTCCCCGCTGGTCCCGGCCGGAATGAATACGCGCACGCAGGTGCCCTGAGTGACGCATGGCGCCGCCGCCGCGGTATAACCGCCTGTGGCTATGGCGTCGTTGAGGCTTATGCTCTTCCATCGCGTATTATTGAACGGATTCGGGAAGTTGTGGGCCTTAAGCTCGTCGCCCGTATAGGCGTAAGCCGTGCCGCCCGCGACCGGCGCCTGGGCCAGGACCACGAACACGGACAGATGGTCCACATTGACCGAGATGGTCCCGTTCCCCGTGTCCACCGTCCTCCCGGCGCTCTCCAGCACATAGCGCTGGCTGTTCGGATTGTAGTAGTACACATTAAGGTCCGAAGCGTAAGTTCCGGAGGACAGCGCGGTATCATAACTGAGGGTTATCCTGGCCGGCTGCCTCAGCACATGGCTTATGCCGGCCGGCAGGGAGATGTCGTAGAACGAGCTGAACGGATTCACATCCGCGCTCGCGCCGGCCCGCGTCCTGTAGCCGCCCACCCTCTTCTCGCGCAGGGCCTGCATGGCCTCGTAAAGCCCGCGCGGCAGACCGCGCCTTACGGACTCAAGCCTGGCCGGAACGCCGGAACCGGACGACAGCGCGGAAACCCCGGTGACGCCGCCCAGATCGTCGGCCTTGAACATTTCCACCGTGACCGTGGTGCCGACCAGGGCGTAGGTAGAGCCGTCGAGGGCGAAGGTGCCGGGGGAGAACGCGACCCCTCCGCGTTCGTCTTCCGTTTCTTCCCCCTCGAATTCCAGACGGCCGCCGTTCATATTATTGACCCGGCTGGCGGCCACGGCTTTTACGCCAGTGTAAAAGTCGTAGACCCTGTCTATCCTGAAGTTATCGCCGGAACTTTGGTCTATTTCGCTGGTGTAGGCCGCCAGGCGGACGCTGAACCTGCCCTCTGCCGCCCCCGTGCTGTAAAGCGCGGTGAACTGCTTGCGGTCGGCGGAAAGCTCCAGTTCGGACAGGTAGCCGGACCCATCGGGAGCGCTGAGCGCGGCCCCGGAGGCGTCCACGGAACTTGTGGCAAGTATAAGCGACAGACCGTTGTCCTCGGCGGTCCTGTTTCTGAGCGCCTTTGAGCACACGAACTTCAGCCTGATGCCGGCGCCGGCATATTTGGAAAGCACCATGCAGTCCCCGTGCGAAGGCCTGAAGGTCAGGTTCACGGATTTCGTGGCTGTGGACTCCTCCTGGCTGAAGCGCACGCCGCCCTCGGACGGGAAAGTGAGGTCCCCGTTCCCCGAGACCAGCGCGAGCGAATAGTCGATCCCCGGTTTGAACCCGGAGATCGCGTATCGAGTTATCGTCCGGGAAACAGGGTCGCTCACGACCGTGCCCATGACGAACTCGGTGAACCCGTCGTTCGCGGCGGCCACCAGGCTTATCTCGTCGCTGTTGGGCTCGGCATAGCCGCCGGCGGCCGTGGAATCCGGCTTCCTTATCTGCCCTGTGACGGTCCCGCCCTTCGCGAGGGTGAGGGCGCCTAGCGAGGTTGTGCCGGAGCCCGTGACCGTAAAGGTGACCACCGGCACCGAATAACCGAGGCTGACCACGCGCAGGGTATACGCGCCGGATGAAAGCGGCACCGAGAACGAACCGCCGGGTTCGGTTATCGCCTCTATGTCGCCTATCGGGTTGTTCTTGGGCACGGTACCGTACGGCTGGAAGAAGAGCGCGGCCGACGGATAACCCTGCATCTCGCCGAAAGGATATGAGAGCGCGCCGCCGTCCACGGTAGCCACGCTGCCGGACACTCCTCCCGGGAGCACATCCAGCGTGAAATCGGCCGTGGTGGAGCGGGTCAGGTCCAGAGCCCGGAGCACGCTTTCCATGTACACCGTGGTGGAAACATCCACGGTCTGGTTCTGTTCGCGCGGCGCCGCCGTTATGTCGAAGTAGCGCGACACGAAGGTGGAGACCCACAGCGAATATCTTCCTTCCCTGTTGGACATGGCCTGTACGGTGAGCGGATTTTCCAGATAGGAGGGCACGGCCGTGACCTTTATGTTCACCAGCGGCTGGCCGGCGCGGTCCCGTACGAACCCGGTCATGGCCTGGCCCTGTTTCAGGTCCAGCACACCCAGATCACGGGTCTCGCCGGCGGAAGGCCGGACGCCGGCCGAGACGGCCGGGGCGTAGTTCTGCGCGCCCTGTCTCATGTAGCCTGCGTCCCAGCTGGTCTGCTCGCAGCGCACATCATAGTACACGCCCGGCATCACCGGACCAATGCGCACCGTGCCGTCCGCCTCTATGGGACGGTTGGAAACACTGGAGGCCGCCAGATAATATCCGCCCTGCACCCACGGATTGGCCGTGGCGGAACAATTGAAACTGGGCGCCAGCAGCGCGACATTGGTCTGCGTAAGCAGACTGGCCGAATTGAGGTCCCTCAGCTTCAGCGTTATCATGGCCCCCTGCTTGAGCGTCACATTCTGGCCCGAGAGATCGGACTGCATCCCATTGGGCGAAGCGGCCATATCGGGGAACCTGAGCGGAGCGGCCACATATTTTATCTGGCCGTTGGAGTCCTTGGTATCCTTGACCTCCAGATTATAGAACTCCCCGCCGGGCAGTTTGGTGAACGAATAAGCGACCGAATTAGCCAGCGAGTTCGTGCCGGCGTTGCCCAGAGCGACAGCCGTGGAACGGACCACCTCGTTGCGCCTGTTCCTGAGGGTCAGCGTCAAAGTCCTGGCGTCCTGCACGCTGTTCTCCAGGGCTATGGTACCGCTGATATTCCAGCCGTCTATCAGCGTAAGATTGACGGCCGAGGTGGCTATCGATATACCGTCCAGTATGACCCGGCCGGCGGCATGGTCGGAGCCGCGCACGGTCAGGATCTTTTCCTGGGCGGCCACCGAGGTCTCGCAGGTGGCGCAGGTCTTAAGGGCGTGCGTGCGTAATATATACACGCCTTCCTGCAGGCCGGTGATTGTGTAGGTGCCGGCCTGCGTCACGAAACCCACGCGGGTCTTGGCCTGGTCGAAGACGGTCCGCGACGCGGCGGCGCCGAATTCACTGAGGTCCCTGCGCACGGCCTCTATAGGCAGGGTGATGCTGGAAACCACAGGGTAGCCGGCGGGCAGGGTGAACGAGGAATTGGCGATCGCCGCCTGCATGGTGTTGAACAGCGGATTGGACACCTGGTTGACTATGGAACCGGCTATGGCATAGGTCTGGTTCCTGAGGTCCACCACCACGGCGGCGGTGGAGCCGCTTATCACATGCACCAGGGCGGTCCTGCTCATGCCGGTCAGGCGGTAGGTGAAGGTGAGCTCCAGGGATTGCGTTTCCATGCCGGGCACGGTGAACACCGCGCTCGAGACATAGGGTATGTAGCCGGGCAGATCCGTGGTTATATCGTCGGCGCCGAATGTTTCGCCCACGCTGTACGGATTGTCCGACTGGGTTATCCTGCCGCTCAGGGACACCTGGGTGAAATCCGGGGCCGGATTGGCCGCCGGCAGTATCAGGGTCCCGAGTATGGTGCCGGAGGCCATCTCGAACGAGAAGGCGCTGTCGCCCCTGTTGCTCCCGGCATGCACGAACACCTGTTTCGGGAAGCCGCCGGGCACGGTGAACTCCGCCTTGTCGCCGTCGCGTGAATAGTCCAGATGGGCGAACAACTGATAGGTGGTGCCGGGATCCAGGCCGGTGATGGTGAAGGTGCTGAACGCCGACGCGGGATCCGTGGCGACGAACACCTCGGTCCAGCCGTTGGTGTAAGTCTGCGGCGACCAGACATTCACATTCACCTTTATCGGCTCGCTCCAGTCGTTCTGCCAGCTCGGCATGCCGAATGCGGAAGTATTCCCGGAAACCGTGACGGTGCCGTAGATCACGGCGCCCGAGCCGAACTCGGGCATATCCAGACCGTTGATATCCCCGGCCGATACGGTTATCGGCCCTGTGCTGACGCCGGAATAGCCCGGCACCTGCGCCCGGACGATGTACTGTCCGGGGTCCAGGCCGAAAATATTATAAGTGCCGGAAGTCAGGCCCTGGTTAAGCCACAGGCCGCCCCAGCCGCCGAGGGCGGAGCTGGACAAAACCACCGGCATGGCGTTGACCGAGATCCAGGCGCCGGAGGGATTGGGCGCTCCGGCGGGCAAGCTGACAAAGCCCGAGATGTTGGCTTTGCGCACGAACGGAGGGAGGGTTACTTCGGCTCCGGCCGCTCCCACGAATACCATTGTACTCACCCTGCCGTACCCGGACAGTTCGGCCTCCACCGTGTAAGTGGAGCTTTCCACATCGAACCGCAGGCGGCGGCGCGTCACGAACTGTCCCGTGGACGCGTCCCATCTTCCGCCGTCGTCTATGGTGGTGGTGCCGGACTGCACCCGGAGGCTGCCGTTATAAACGCGGCTCCAGTCCGGGGTGCGCACATTCACCCAGCCCCACTGGTCGTACTGCTGGGTAACGCCGCTTTGAAGCGAAGGTATCAGCGTCAGGGCCGGCGCGCGCCGCATACTCGCGTTCATAACTGCGCCATTGACGCCCACCACGGCCTGGGAGCTTACCATGCCGTACTCTTCCTTGCTGAACTGGAAATTGTATTGTCCGGCGTTCAGTCCCGGCAGCACATAATTTCCGCCGGAATCCGTGGTGGTCTGGCCCCAGCCAAAGCTGCCGAAAGCGTTCACCATAACGCCTTCCAGGGGCCTCTGCGGACTGGTCCCGGCGTCGCTTACCTGGCCGGAAACCTGGGGAACGACCAGATTTATTCTCAGGCCGTCGTTGCGCAGGCTGCCGGCCTCTATGCGCACGAAATAAGCGCCGCTGGGCGCCACGCCGCCGAAGTTGATCCAGGGATTATATCTGCCCTCCCAGAAGATCTGTCCGGGGTTAGGCTGGCCCCAGCCCCAGGTTTCCCAGACGGCCGAAGCCGTCAGACCGGTCCTGAAAGGCCTCGAAGAGACCAGCACATGCCAGCCCACATTAGGATCGCCAAGCGCGAAATTGATATACGCTCTGTCGCTGTTCCCGTCGCCGTTGGGCGTTATAGTGACTGCCAGGGAACTTACGGACAGATTGTTGTAGGCGCCGGTGGAAACATTGGCGCCGGAGATGCCGCCGCCGGCCATGACCTGAACGCCCATATAGAAGGTATTTGGCCAGCCAAGGTCGTATGACAAGCCGATATTCCGGTAGCCGGAAGCGGTGGGTTTGATATAGAAGACCCCGGTGGACCTGTCGGCTTCGAACAGCACCCTGGCGCTCCCGGCGGTGACGGAGTCGGCCCCGGCGGCCCAGGTGGAGAACTTCACCGTGGGGTCCGCGTCGTAACCGTAGGTGTTCTGGTTGTAGGCGTAGGCGCTCACGGTGGCTATGTACACCGACGCCATCGGGGCCAGATTCCAGCAATTATCCCTGGCTTCCGCCAGCATAGAAGTGACCTCGTCCGAGGGAACGGACATGCTGTATCCGGCGCTGTCCGCCAGACGGAAGCTGAGATTCTGCGGCGAACCGGGTCGCAGCGAGATCTCCGGAGAACCGGTCACCAGCGGCTGCGCCGCCAGGCTGGAACTTGCGGTTCCCACATGGAACGCCATGCCGGCGGATTGCTGTCCGGGCATGCCGCCCTGGCAGGAGGCGTACAGATTGCGTATGGAGAAATACACCGAGGCGCCGGCCGGCAGCGGAGCCGCATGGATATACCTTATATTGCTCGACTGGGAGAAAGAGCCCGGGGCCGGAGGGAGCGGCTGGAGTTTGGAAGTGCCGTAGGTTATTCCGTCGGTCCCGGCCGTAACGAATCCGGGGCAGGTGTCGCATCCGGTCTGCAACGGAGTGTACATATTCGGCGGCAGTCCCAGCACCACGGCTCCGCCGGCGCCGAGGCCGTTGAGTCTTACGGTCACCGTGGCGGTGAACTGTACCCCGGCGGCCACCGAAGACGGGGAGATGGAGGCCCAGCCCTCTCCGGCCGCGCCCTGCGTTCCGCCGGAGAAGATCTGTCCGGCGTCGTAAAGCGTGAAATCGCGCCCCGTCACGAAAGCGGCGGAACCGACGAACACCGGTTCCGGCCCCTCGTTATTGGGCTCGTAAGCGCCTTTGGCCTCGTTCATATCCGGCATACGATTGCCGTTGGAATCCAGGAAGGCTTTCAGGTAATATGTCTGCTCTCCCGGCACCTGCAGATCATAGGACACGGGCCAGCCGCCCGAAGCCTGTATCACCCTTATTCCCACGGGAGTCCCGCGGAAGGTGGCCGTATTCCACATCTCTATCACAAGGGCGGTGGCCGTGGAAACGGTGGAAACGCCGGAGTAATTCACGCTTCCGGAAATGGTCCCCTGGCCCGCGCCGCCGACAAAAACCGCGGAGGTGCTCGGATTTATCTCCAGAAGCAGGCCGCCCAGATTCTGGCCGGGCCGCAGGGTTATCAGGTTCGGATATATCGCCGCGTCCTCGCCCTGGTCGGGGGAGCCGTTGCCATTCACATCTATGAAGGCTCCTATATAGTAGGTGGTCCCGCTGGGCAGCTCGCTGAAAGAGAAATCTCCCGGCGCCGGCAGGGAAACGCCCACCATCGGCGCGGCGTTCTGGACGGTCCTGGGGTCCGACGAAAACAGGCCCACGCCCGTATTGCCGCCCTGGGTTCCGTTGTAACGGACCGTTCCGGCTATGGAACCGTTGGTTCCGCCCGACACACGCAGCGACACCGTGTACGCCCCGGTTATGCCGCCGCCGTAAGAGGCCGCGCCTATCGTATACACCCCGTCGGACGGCAGCGCGTAGGAATTTATCCTGGAGTTGAGGTTCCCGGCCCCGTCGTCGTCGAAAGCGGCCAGGTCCAGCGGATATTCCGCGGAAACCCCGCTCACTTCCGGCCCGTAAAGATAGAGATAAGTGTCGGAGAAGCCTGTGGCAATAAGTTCCACGGTCACAATGTCGCCCGCGGCGCCGTAGAAGGAGTAATAGTCCGTGTAGGCCGAAGCCTGGCCCCGGTCCGCGCTCACGCAGTCGGTAACCGCGAGTGCGCCGTTAAGCGTCTGGCCGGGCTCTATGGAAGCGCGGACGCAGACATGCAGATCTTTCTGCTCGGCCGCCTCGGAAAGCGTTATGCCCCGGCCTATGGTCCGGGTCTGGCCCCAAGCCTCTCCGCCATCGGGCATGAAGTTGTAGTTCTCATCCAGGAACGCCCTCACCAGATAGCGCGAGCCGTCATTGGGGAGATCGGAAAAAGAATAAGAAACGGTGGAAACGGCGGCCGAAGCGGTATACGCGCGGGTGGAGGATCTCACCGGCACCCGCATCACGGAAATGTCTCCGTCATACCTGAAAAGCTGCACACGCATGGTCCCGGTCGGAGCTCCGCTATGCACGAAAACGGAGCCGGACATGGAAGCGCTGCCTGTCGAAACCCCGCCGCCTATGGCGCCGGGATCGCTTAAAGCGAAAGAATTACCCCAGGACTGCGTCATGGTCTGGGAAACGGAGATCGGATACGGAACGCCGCCGTGCGCCTCGAAAGCCGGTTCGTACATCCCGTTGCTTCCCGCGTCGATAAAAGCGTCCACGAAATAATCCGCCCCGTAGGGGAGTCCGTCGAACGAATAGGGGCAGGAATTTCCGCCGCAATTTGAAGTGATATCCATAGTGCGCATCGGAGCGCCGAAGAAGCCGCCCTGGAACAGGCGCGCCACCTTCGGACCGCTCTGGGCGCCGGAGTAGGTGACGGTTCCGCGGATGACGCCCACGCTGCCGCCCGACATCTGGCCGGGGTCCATCAAAGTCAGCACGGCGGAGGTGGTCCCGCTCACGGTGTAACCTGGATTATAGGAACTAGGTTCCCCCGGATCGGTGCGCTGATTGCCGTTGAGATCTATCACGCCCGACATCTGATAGCTGGTGGTCGGGTCCAGGAAACGCAGGCTGAACGGATACTCGGAAATTCCGGCCGTAACGGCGAAGGAATGGGAACTGGAGCACCGCTTCGAACCGCCGGAATCGTCGCAGGCGTTGTTCCAGGCGTTCACATACGCCTGTCCGGAGAGGGAGCCGTAATAATACGCGGTTCCGTTTATGTACCCGGTCGCCGGGGATGTCAAAGCCAGGTTCCTGACCACGGAAGAAGAGGCCGGCACGAAGATCTGCGCCGGTTCGCCGCCGGAGGTGTACATGTTCACCGGCTCGCCGCCGTTCTCATCCGGCTGGCCGTTGCCGTTCAGGTCCAGGAAAGCGGCCATGTAGTAGGTGGCTCCGCTCTGTATGCCGCTCTTGTAGTAGGTCCAGGAGACCGTGGAACCCTCCTGGGTGTAAGTGGAGACGGTCTGCGCGTAAAGTATATCGTCAAAATTGTCGTCGGCCGCCCAGCCCACCCAGACATTGCCGGTGGAAACATAGCCCTGTCCGGAAATTGGCTCGTAGGTTATCGTGCCGCCGAACGAAGAATCGCCGGACGCGCCGCTGCCCGGGTTGGCCACGCTCAGATTCACCCCGGCCGTATCCGTGCCCGCCGTGACCGTCACCGGCGTAACGGAGGCGAACGGTTCCATCACATCCTTGCGCTTGTTCCCGTTCTCATCCACGAAAGCCCGCGCCACATAGCTGGTGGAGGGAGCGAGCAACGGCAGAGAATAGGATTGGCCCATCTCGGTCTGCGTCGATTGCGCCATGGTCACAAAGCCCGCGACGGTCAGATCGGAAGAGTCCCCACCCGTCTGACGCGCCGCCTCTATGCGGAGCTCTCCGGAACGGCCGCCGTTATAGAAGACCGTGCCGGACAGAGAACCGATAGCCGGCTCCGCCAGCGAAATGGCGAGCTGCGAAGAGGTAACACCGCCGTTTACCGTGAACCTCGCGGCGTAAGTGCCGCCGTAAACGCCGTAAGGCTCGAAATCGTCCTGCACCCCGTTGGCGTTCACATCCTTGAACGCCTTGAGGTAGAAATTACCGTCCCTGAGCCCGGTAAACTCGAACCCGGACCCGGTGGTCGAAGACATCCTCACCGGCCAGGCGCCGGAATCCAGACTCTCGAAGATCTGGACGACCGAGGCGCCGGACATGGCCCCGGAATAGCTGATGGCGCCGGTTATGCGCCCGGCGAAACCGCCGGTGACGCTGAAACCGACGATCAGCGAACCGGTCTGGCCGCTGCCGTAGGAAGTGGGCTCCAGCAGATAAACGCCGGGAGAATCCACGGTATACTGGATGCGCGAATTGGAATCCCCTCCGCTGTCGTCGTCCCGGACGGCGATATCGCCGGAAGGACCCACCAAATAAAGATACGGGTCGGTTATGCCGATCACGGGATCGGTTTTGTCGGCGTAAGCGGTTATCTGCGAACCGGGCGGCACCTTGCCGGCGCCGTAGCCGACCTCGAAGGTGTAGATCTTGGTGTAATAAGAGGCCCCGCGATCCAGCGCCTGGCAGCCGGTGGAAAGGATAACGGCGGTCTGCGCCGCGCCGGGGAGCATGGGGATGCGGTTGCAGACCCGCACATCTATTCCGCTCAGGCTGGAACCCTGGGTCATATAAAGATCGAACGGCCGCGCTATGCCGCCATGCGTGCCGGAGGGTTCCCGGCCGCGGTCCTGTTTAAAATCCCCGTTGAAGTCGCGGTATGCGCGCACGAAATATATGCCGTCCGGCAGGCCGGCGACGGTGTAGGCGTTGGGGAAAGTGGAGACCATGATATCCGCCACGCTCGGTACGGCCGGGTCGGCCGTGGTGGAAACGCGGACATGATAGATGCCGCCGGTGGAGGTGTCCACCGCGTAAACCGCGCCGGTTATGCTGCCGCCGGCGGAAACGGTCACCGGGGCGCTCATGGAGGCGGACGGACCGCGGTTCCTTCCCCAGTCCACGGCCCTTACGCGGTAATACAGCGGAACGCCGGCCGGAGGAGTGAGGTCCGAGAACGAAAGCGCCTGGGAGAAACCCGCTCCGGAAACCACGGACACGGCCGAGGTGAAAGCCGGATTGGTGCTCCTGAGCGCCTCATAGCCGAGCAGGTTCGCGGCCGGCGACGCCGCCCATTGCAATTCCACCCGCTGATAACCGGGCGTAGCCACAAGCGAGGATGGGGCGGCCGGCGGAATGGTTGAAGCCGTCACGGAAATATCTACGCCGGAAAGACCGGACGCGCCCAGGTACGCGGTAACGATCTGGCTCTTATCCTCGTAGGAATGCGCGGCGCCGTTGCCGTCGCGGTCCACAAAAGCGCGCAGATAATACGAAGTGTCCTGGGAGAGACCGCCAAGATAATATTGCTGCGTCGCGCTGCCGGCCAAAGCCAGGACGCCGGCTCCGGCAAGAGAGGCCTGCGTGGAGAAAAGCACCTTCAGGTCGCCCGCCATAAAGCCGGGATAATTCACCAGCCCGTCTATATAGGAACCCGAAGCCGTCAGCGTCAAAGTGCTGGCCGGAGAGGAATAATCGCCTGGCAGACCCTGGAAGTTATGGCACGAGGCCCGGTAATAATAGGAAGTGTTCGGCATCAGGCCGTAATCGGAGCGGCTGCCGACCGGTACGGAGCTGTAGACCACGAAATAGCCTCCGGAAGAGGCCGTGCTCCGCTCTATCACAAGGCGGTTAAGCGCGCCGGAAATGCTCAGTGTGACGCTTGAAGCGCCCACGCCGGTCACCGCAAGCGCGGGCGGAGCGGCTTTCGTATAAAGAGCCAGGGTGGACGACAGAGGGCCGTCGCCGGCGGCGTTGGCCGCGCGCACCGCGCGCACCTGGCTGAGAGAGTCGGCTCCGCCGGGCACAGTTTCAAGGTACCAGGTGGTGTTCATCGAAACGGGATAGAGCAGGTCCCCGTTGGAGTCGACCAGCGAATAACCGGTCTCCGTGGGGAGATCCGCCCAACCCCAGAGTATCTGGGTCGGGCTCAGCACCGAACCGGTGAAGGACTGCGGCGCGCCGGGCAGGGAAGAAGCCGGCATAACCATATCGGCCTGCGTCATACCGTTGGCCGTCACGGACAGGCCGGCCGGCCCGGAAACGAACCTCTCGCAATTATCGGCGCTGGGGCAGTTCCACAGGTCGTCGCCGTTCTTGTCCAGGAAAGCTATCACCGCGTAATCGGTGGCCGGAGACAGCGTTCCCACATTGTAATAGGCCTCGTTCACGCAGCCGTACCAGGAGCAGGGCTGCACGGAATAATCGTCCTGGTTCTCGACCAGAAAGGAACTGCCCGGCATGCCGTGTCCCGCCTGCACCACCAGACGGGTATTGTACTGCAAAGCGCCCAGGTCTATGCGGCCGCCTATCTGGCCCATATCCGCGATCACGACCTCGGAGGACAGATGCACCGCCGAGTTGGAGGCGACACTGACCAGGTAAGCGTTGTCGACGATATCCGACATGGGTCCGGGGTCCCCGTAATAACCGGCAGGCTCCGGTCCGTTGGGTCTGCCGTTGTTGTCGACATCCCTGAAAGCCATCACATAGTAGCCGGCAGGGGCCGGTATCTCGCTTACGGAGAATGTGGAAATCCCCGGCGGCAGGGTTTCCAGCGCCAGAGGCTCCCCGGCCGGATCGCTGAAGATCGCCACCACGATATTGCCGAAGGTCTGCGCGCCGGAATAGGCCACGGTGCCGGCGATCACTCCGGAACCGGGGTAGACCGTGATATCCCCGCCGGTCGCGGGGTAGCCTATGCGAAGTTCTATCTCGTCCGTGGTCAGTCCGCGCTGCGAAGGGTCGTTCTCTATATACGCGGACAAAGTGATATGCTCCACATCCCAGCCGGCGGTCTCTATGCCGGTCATGGTGTAGAAACTGGCGCCGCCGGACAAATGATTCAGGGGGATGGTATGCGTGGCGGTTATCACATCCTGATAGCAGTAATCCGGGAGATTGTACATCGCCTCGCAGCCGCCCAGTGAATGATTCGGCCGCGGGCTGAGGGTGTTCAGAATGATATTGGTACCCGAGGCTCCGCCGTTGTATGTTACGGTGCCGGAAAGCACGGCGTGCGTATCGCCGATCACGGAGTAAC
>Ga0074195_1002692_pt1 | contig 18907 bp, 15 predicted proteins | sample EPASupsiteHSE623_FD_64525 | JGI IMG/M metagenome (GOLD analysis project Ga0074195, IMG submission 64525) | Bioremediated contaminated groundwater from EPA Superfund site, New Mexico - Sample HSE6-23 | ecosystem: Environmental > Aquatic > Deep subsurface > Groundwater > Contaminated ...
TCGGCTTCAACTGCCCAGCGCGTCTGCTTATCATTTAAGAATTCTAAAATGCCCAGCACTGCGGCATCGTTACTGCGCGCTTCAATTGCCAGCGCGCCTTGTCCAACGGCTGGCAAACAGACATCTTGCGGCAAAACTTGCGTGATGCGTTCTTCCCAGCCAAGCCTCTTAAGTCCTGCTACCGCCAATAAAATAGCATCAAACTCTTTATTTTCAAGCTTTTTAAGCCTTGTGTCAAGATTGCCGCGGAGATCGGCTATTGCTAAGTCGGGTCTATGGTGCAAAAGCTGGGCTCGTCTCCTCAAGCTGGACGTGCCGACTTTCGCACCTTTAGGCAGCTTATCAAGCGTCTGATAGTCTGGACTGATAAAAGCGTCGCCCGGATCAACACGCTTTGTAATAGCCGCAAAAGTAAGCCCTTCAGGCAGTTCTGTCGGCATATCCTTTAGGCTGTGCACAGCTAAATCAATGTCGCCTGCCAGCATTTCATGTTCAATCTCTTTCGTGAACAAACCCTTACCGCCGATTTTAGCCAGCGGTACATCAAGAATTTTATCGCCGGTAGTCATAACCCGTTTTATGGTTACCTCTATATCAGGATAACGATTTTTTATGTTATCTGCAATAAAGTTGGCCTGCCATAATGCCAGCTTACTGCCGCGCGTACCGATAACTAGATTTTTTTTCACGACACTTGCTCTCCCTTATCGTATCAAGTTTAAATAAACTACATATTGCATCAAGATAGTAGTCTTCTTTGGTATTGCCAGCCGCTTCGTTCATTCGCACCATTGGGTCACGCAGCATTTTACGAATTATCATCTTCGACATACTCTCTAGTATCTTGCGCTCTTCTGGAGTAATGTCCGGCAGCTTAACCAAAGCCCGTTTTAACTCACGCTGCCTGATCTTTTCAGCCTTGTCTGTCAAGCGAGCCATAATCGGCCGGAAAGATAGATAGCGGAACTTATCCATCAGTTCAGCCATTTCCTCGGCTATGATCGCTTCCGCTGCCTGAGCTTCCTGTTCACGCAAGCGCATATTAGATTCGACAACAGCCTCAAGATCATCAATGTTATATAGGCTAACCCCGCATATAGCCGAAACTTCTGGCTCGACATCGCGCGGAACTGCTATATCAATAAATATAATCGGCTTACCATGGCGTTTTGGCATTAGATGCGCTACATCCCAGGACCTGATTATATAGTGAGGAGCCCCAGTTGATGTGATAATTATATCTGCCTGAACAGCACATTTCATAAAATCTTCAAAAGGCACTGCTATGCCATTAAATTTATTTGCTAAGCCTTCTGCCCGCTCATAGCGGCGATTAGATACAAACACTGTCTTTACGCCATTAGCAACAAGATGCCGTGCCGTAAGTTCGCTCATTTCACCAGCGCCTAATATCAGAACATTGGATTTTGTTAAATCGCCGAATGCTTCTTTGGCCAATTCTACCGCGGCATAGCTTACGGAAACTGCGTTATGAGCGATACGAGTAACTGTCCGAACCTTTTTACCAACAGCAATTGCCCGGTGAAAAAGCGTATTTAAAACAGTGCTTGTCGTTCCGACATCACGGGCAATAGAGTACGCCTTCTTGACCTGGCTTAATATCTGGCCCTCGCCAATAACAAGCGAGTCCAGACTCGATGATACTCGGAATAAATGGTTTATGCACTGTTCCTCAGCATAAAAATACAAATACTCTTCGATATTAGTATCATTAGCAGCTATCCGGGAAAGAAAATGCTGCATAGCTGGATAGGCTTCTTCCATGTCGTCTACTACCGCATACATTTCGGTGCGGTTGCAAGTTGATAGCAATACACACTCATCAATGCCATCATATTCATGAAGATGTTTAAGCGCCGTTTTGACTTGTTCTTCGGTAAACGAAAAACACTCCCGCACATCAACAGGCGCGGTTTTATGGTTTAGTCCAAGTACTACTAATTGCATACCTGACTCTAGCCTCCGCCTCTTTAATCTTACCTTGACGCAATAGTTCAAGAATGTCTCTATCAATAGTCTCCCGCCAGAATACCTCTCTGTCCTTGGCGGTCGCAAGCCGCGCCTTCATTTCTTGGCGCAGCTTTCCAAGAAGGTCTATGTACATTCCGTACTCCGGCCCATATTGCTGGGCCAGTTCTTCTCTAAGTCGTCTTGCCATAGCCGGGGTCTTACCACCAGTTGATACCGTTATCAGCAAATCCCCACGGACTACTTGGGCCGGAACGCTGAAGTTACCTAAGTCGGGTTCATCGGCAACATTCAACAAAGCACCATACCCTCGTGCCTCGACAGCAGCCTGCTGATTAATATCGTTTTTATCTGTAGCACATATAATTAAGAAAAAGCCCTCTAAATCACCGAAACGATACGGTCTGTCAATATGAACAATGAGCCGTGCTTCAGCCATTTCGGCCAAGCGCGGCGTCAAATGCGGGCTAATTACGGTAACTTTAGCTTCGGCATTGAGAAGCGGCAAAACCTTCCGTTCTGCTACTGCTCCCCCGCCCACCACGGCGCAGTGTTGCCCGGCAAGGTGTAAAACAACCGGGTAGAAAGGCATATATATCACCCTTTCGCATCTAGAAATACTTCGCCTTGCTAAGCAAAAATCCCTTTTAACTTAGTACTTTTTTAATCGGTTTTCCCCTTAGGCGGAATTGGTACAGGCTGCGGATTATAAATGCCAAAGTAAGCTTCAAGAATTTTTCGAGCTACTGGCCCAGCAGCTACCGAACCTTCACCACCTTCATCCACAAGGACAGCTACGGCTATCTTCGGATCGTCGGCAGGTGCATAGCAGGCAAACCATGAGTGCGTCGTACCTCGTCCTGATTCGCCTGAGCCTGTCTTGCCGGCAACCTTATGGGGGAAACCATTAAAGACAGTTGCACCTGTACCAGTAGTTGTTACAGCAGTAAGGCCTTGCCGGATAACTTCCCAGGTATCAGGCCGTAAATATACTGTTCTAAGTATCTCCGGCGCAAATTTTGTTTCAACCTGGCCATCTACATTCAAAACCTTATCTGCCAATATAGGACGGTAAACAACTCCCCCATTGGCAACAGCCATAAGAACCATTGCCTGCTGAAGTGGTGTAACAAGGTAATACCCTTGACCAATTGCGGCAATTAGCGTCTCTCCGGGATACCATCCCTCTCCGAAGGTTGTCATTTTCCATTCTTCAGTCGGTACTAACCCCGCTTCTTCCCCCAAAAGCTTTATGCCCGTTTTCTTGCCCAAACCGAAAGTAAGAGCATAACTTGCAAGATTATCTATCCCCATTCTATGCCCCAGTTCATAAAATACAGGATCACTTGATAAAGCCAAAGCGCCAACGACATTGAGCGGTCCCAAACCTTTTGTATTCCATCCGTAAAAGCTCCAACCATTTAGAATATATACACCTTTGTCCTGAAAGATTTCACTGGAGTTCGTATAATTCATTTCGAGTGCCGCGGCAGCAGTAATTATCTTAAAAACTGAAGCTGGAGGATATATGCTTTGAATAGATCTGTTAGTAAGCGGATTATTAGGATTATTAATTAAGGCACTCCAGTCTTTAGTAGTTATCCCGCCGGCAAACACATTGGGATCAAAACTTGGTAGACTAACCATAGCTAGAACACCGCCTGTTTTTATATCAAGAACCACAGCGCTGCCGCCTTTAGCAGCTTCCCCCATTTTACGACTAGCTTCTATCTGCAGACCTAAGGCTTCCTCCGCAGCTTTTTGTATATTGGCATCAATGGTAAGTACTAACCCTCGCCCTTGTATCGCCGGCTTGTTGCCAAGCACTTGTACTTCTTCACCCATGGCATTTATTTCGACTTGAAGTCCTCCGTCTATACCGCGCAGTACCTCTTCATACTCCCGCTCTAAACCAGCTTTACCCATAAGATCATTGGGTCGGTATCCTAGCTCTTTTCGCTTTTCATACTCCTCATCACTTATGGTTCCAACATAGCCAAAGACATGTGCTGCCAGTGTATTATAAACATAATGTCTAATTGGAACTGCTTCAATAATAACCCCTGGCAAATTTTCCTTTCTCTCTTCTATCTTAGTAATCATTGATGCATCAGCATCTCTCTTGAGACGTACAGGAGTAAAAGGGAATTTTTCGCCATCCCTTACCATTTTCTCAATTTCGTCAGGCGTAAGCCCAGCAATTTCCGAAATTATCGACCCAGCAGCTGCATTTGTATATTCAGATGGAATTACCGAGATTGCAAAGCTAGGGCGATTGCTAATAAGAATTGCCCCGTTGCGATCATACACAGTCCCGCGCGGAGCCTGTGCAACTACTTGCCGTATACGATTTTCTTCGGCAATTTTTTTATACTGGGGACCCTGAAAGATTTGCATCCAAGCCAACCTAAGGATTAACGCGCCTATTATAGCCGCAATAATCCAAGCCATAATCTTTATACGCCTGTTCTTTTCCAAGTCCCACATCGTTATTGCTCCCTTCCATTCACCTATATTATTACAATAATAGACAAAAAAAATAGCCCTAGAATAGGGCTATTTTCCAATATAGTCTTTTCCGACCACAACAGTGGCTTGGATATTTGAATCTTCATCCTTGTTGATCTGAAGCTTATACTTAAAAGGCACGCCGCTGAACTTATTAAGAACAGTACTGCTTGTGCTATTGGAGATTACTACTGTGTTAGGATACGGAGTTGTTAAGGTTGACACCCCTGATACCTCAAAGCCTTGACTGCGCAAGACGGAGGCCACCTTATTACCGGCATCCGCTGATCCACTTGCGTTAACTACTTCTACCCGAATCTTGCTTGAAGCAGAATCTGGAACATTTGATGTAGTAATGCTTGGTTTATCAGCAGTTTTAGGCTTAGTAGCATCAGTTGGTGCTTTAGGCTGTTGTACTGCCTTAGGCACTTCGACAATCTTCATTTCCTTCGGAATAGAAGTCTCATATTCCGAAGCCTCACGTCTTGAAGCTGTGACAAGTTTGTCATCCATTTTAACACCTAGCGTCTGTGCCATATGCTGTCGTAGCGCCATCAAATCAGGCAGCCAGTAGCTGACTTCATCAATATAAGCCGGCTTTCCGGGAATCATATCTGTCTTAAGCCCCTGCTTATAGGCATCATTCATAATCTGAGCTAAGTTGATCATTTCAGTTGTAGACAAGTCACTCTTAACCGTTGCGCTAACCTCTCTAATAACAGCCGGTATTTTAGTAATTACCGAAGGACTGGCTACTTCTTTAAACAGCGCCTTTATGAACTTCTGCTGGCGCTGGATACGCCCGATATCGCCTTCCTCGTCGCGATAGCGAACATACTTAATAGCTGTCTGTCCGTCCATATGCTGTAGGCCCGGCTTTAGATTGATTACCAGACCGTTGCCGTCATAGGGGTCTTCATAATACATTCGCTTATCAACATCAATATCAACGCCGCCAACGGCATCAACAATCTTCTGAAAGCCATTGAAATTAATCATAACATAATGATCAATGGTAATACCCATCAGACCTTCTACCGCTTGCTGCGTCAGCTTATGACCGCCGTTGGCGTAGGCATGATTAATTTTATCCCAGCCATTCCCTGGAATGCGAACCCTAGTGTCGCGAGGAATAGACAACATTGCTACAGATTTAGTCTTAGTATCAATAGTAACAACAAACATGGTATCCGAACGACCGACATCATCTGCTCGTTCATCTACACCCATAACTAAAATATTTATCTTATCTTGCGCTGTAATAAGCCCTGCTGCGCCATTGCGATTAGTTTTTTCCAACCCGCTGGAGAACATATAGTAGGAGGCAACAGTGATCGCCAAAAATGCCATTATAATTAAAAATGTCGAGAATGTGCGCTTAGTACGAGTCCGGCGCTGCGTAGATAAACGTTCTTCCAATCGCGTCATAAAGCACACCCCTTTCTAAACGGAAGTATAGTAAAAAACAAGTCCCCAAATATGGAGACTTGTTATAGTATACAAAATATTACACCATCCGTCAAGGTTTTTAGGCTACAGTGTAACCCGCGTCATCTATCGCCGCAGCTATTTGTTCTAGATCTGTCCTATTTTCATCAAACTCAACTGTTAGTGTTTTTGCTGTAAGATCAACCTCTGCCCCGCTAACACCAACTAACGATTTTACTGCTTTTTCAACAGCGTTCTTGCAATGGCCGCAGCTCATTCCTTCGACAGTAATTACTTGCCTCATATTATACCTCCGCCTCTTATTTTTTTAGTCTGTCTTCTACTGCTTTTACCTTACCTTCCATAGTAATCTCCTTATCACGGCGGTCATCAACCCTGATAAGCGTAGATACTCTTGGGGCTCCAATTTCAAAAGGAACCTCATGCATTTCCTGAATAATCTCAAATATGCGTTTTAAATCCCCTTCAATGATAGTTGCCATCGGTGTAAGCTGGAACTTTAAGTCATTAGCCTTTTCTAATACCTTGTGGCAGGCGGCAACATAATGGCTGATACTGGCCGAACCTGTCCCCATAGGCGCTATTGTTACTTCAACAATCGCCATTGTCTCTCCCCCTAACATTACCAATATTATATTTACCAAATAACTTCGTCTTTGGGTAATAAAAACCTGCCGGCTATTTGTCGGCAGGTAATTTTCCATCGCATTCATTAGACCAAGCAATAGTCAGCATTTAAATCTATTGCTGTTTCGGGAACTTTTTATCAACTATCGGCCAAATTTCTGGCTGCTCCTGGCCTAAACGCCATATTGCAATACCGGCCGGCTTATACTTAGCGACAATGTCAAGCTTTGCAGCCGTACTCTTGTCATTTTCGAACCATACTTCGTGCCCAGGGTATTTAAAGTGAGGCGCTTGATTTTCGTCATCGTACATAATCTTTGCGCCATTCTTTTGAGCACGGACAATAGCGTCAGTATACTTTATAGATTCGGCTTCCTTCCCTTTTCCTTCCGGCCAGTCATAGCCATATGCACTAACGCCCGCAATTACTTTGTTAGCTCCGCCTGCCTGTTCAATGGCGTATTTCAGATTATCCTCGTACCATTTAAGAGGAGCTATAGCGCCAGGCTCTGAAGTCGCCCAGTGGCGATCATAGAGCATTATTTGAATAAAATCAGCATTCTTGGCTAAGTCTGCGTAATTGTAAGCGGCATGCACACTTTCGTGTACATCGATTTTTGGGAAAACAGATACTATTACCGTCTTGTTTAATTGCTTCAGCTTAGGATAAAGCTCGGCCATAAAGGCCGTCAAATCTTTTTCCTGTTCAGGCTTCAAAAGCTCAAAGTCGATATTTACACCATCATAATTCTTTTCCTTTACTACCTTCACAATATTGTCGATAGCCTTAGTCCGAATAGCCGGATTGCTTAAGACAGTCTCAATAGCACCAGTTTTATAGGTAATGAGCGGAAAAACCTTTAAACCGGCTTGCTTCGCCGTATCAAAAACCAGCTGGCTCTCTTTTGTCTCTAGCGTTCCTTCTTTAGTAACTTTATACCAGAAGGGTGCTACATGACTCATGCTTTTTGAAAAAGCCTTCATACTAGGGAAAGAGCCTGTTTGATCGGGAGTACCAGGCCATGGATTTTCGTAGTAGCCGATAACCATGCGAGCTGGTGCAGGATCCGGAGCTTTTGCTCCCTCATTTTCTGGCGACATCGGCAGCGATTGTTTAGGCGCTGGAGACTTGCCGCAACCGCCGACGAGAGCCACAGCCGTCAGCGTAAACATTATCAATACCACAATGGTAACAAGTTTAGTACACCGCAAAATTCTTCACCCTTTCCATACGTTTGATTTTAGTATTGGCGATGAAGAATTTCTTATACAAAAAAAAGCGAAGGCTTGCGCCTTCGCTTTTAATCAATATTAGTCGTCATAGTTTTTAGCGTATGCTTCGGCAAGTACTTCATCAGGAAGTTCATTTTCCCAACGAGCAACAACCACTGCAGCTACGCAGTTACCGATAACGTTACAGCAAGTACGTGCCATATCCATTATGCGGTCAACGCCAAGTATAATGGCTACGCCTTCAACCGGAAGACCAAAGGCAGCAACAGTACCGGCGATAACGATGATGGATGCACCAGGAACAGCAGCAATACCCTTAGTTGAAAGCATCAGAGTAACTACAATCAAAAGCTGGGTAGCGAGCGGAAGGTCGATATGATACATCTGAGCAACAAAGATAACAGCTAGACAGCTGTACAAAGTCGATCCGTCCAGATTAAAGCTGTAGCCTGTAGGAAGTACAAAAGTAACGATATGCTTAGGCACACCAAACTTTTCCAATTTAGCCATCGCAATTGGCAGAGCCGCTTCACTGGAAGCAGTGGAGAATGCAATGAGCATCGGCTCCTTAATAGCGCGGAGCAGTTGGAAGAAGTTGATGCGGAGAACAAGCGATGCAAAGCATGCCAGTAAGAATATAAAGAGGACAAGCGCGAAGTATAATGAACCAACGAGCTTAGCTAATGGAATAAGCATTGCAAGACCGAATTTACCAACAGTAAAGGCGATCATTGCAAATACGCCGATCGGAGCTAAACACATTACATAGTAAGTGAACTTAAACATTACTTCAGCAACGCTTGTTGCCAATTCAACAACTGGTTTACCCTTTTCACCCATAGCAGCAGCTGCTACGCCAAAGAAGCAGGAGAAGAGGATTATTTGCAGCATATCACCGCGAGCTGCTGCATCAATAGCATTAGTTGGGAAGATATTGATAATCATCTGTGACATATCTACAGTCTTTTTCGCTGCAGTTGCAACAACAGATGTGTCTAAACCTGTCGACATAGCAACGCCGGCGCCAGGCTGGAATACATTTACTACCAATAGACCAACAAACAGCGCGATAGTCGTAGCTACCTCGAACCAAATTAGCGCCTTGCCGCCTAGACGGCCGAGCTTTTTAAAGTCGCCCGTGCCAGCAATACCCATAATCAAGGAACTGAAAATCAATGGAACAACAATCATCTTGATCATACGGATAAATACGTCGCCAACCGGTTTTAATGCTGCGCCTTGAGCAGGGAAAATATAACCGAAAACCACACCTAAAATAAGACCGATAAATATCTGAGTCGTTAGACCCATTTTTTTTGTGCCAGCCATAATAACCTCCTGATTTTATTTATAGTAAAAAAACGCTATATATGTAAGCAGCTCCAGTACTCACCCCCTGACATAATTTGAACAATCGCACTTAAAATCTCTGCACTTGGGTTAAAGCGCCCTTTAAGGCCAAGAAACTTGCCAATATCAGAGATTGCAGGGATTTATTAATGTATTAGTATTAATCACAGATACTATAAATTCCTTTTATTCTAACTATTTAAATTACTTTTTTTTAATAAAAAGCCAGAGTCAGTAATATATTGACTCTGGCAGATGTTTAATCGATCGGTGTTGTAACCGTCTGTTTATTTAGCATGTACAATCGTACTAATACTTTTTAGCATAAGCAGCTTGCAAGACGGAGTCGGGAAGTTCTTTTTCCCATCGAGCTACAATTACAGCTGCTATACAATTACCAATTACGTTACATGCTGTGCGCGCCATATCGAGAATACGGTCGACACCAAGAATAATAGCAACACCTTCTACAGGCAAACCAAAAGCGGCTGCAGTACCTGCGATTACGATAAGTGAAGCGCCTGGAACAGCGGCAATACCCTTTGTAGAAAGCATAAGCGTAAGAACCATGAGCAACTGGGTCTCAATTGGGAAGTGAATGCCATATACCTGGGCGATAAACACGACCGCCAACGCACTATATAAAGTAGAACCATCCAGGTTAAAAGTATAACCTGTCGGCAGAACAAAGGTTACAATATGCTTAGGAACCCCAAACTCTTCAAGCTTTTCCATGGCAATAGGCAATGCAGCCTCACTTGCAGCTGTAGAGAAGGCAATAAGAACAGGCTCCTTAATAGCGCGCAGCAGGTGGAAGAAGTTAACACGAGTAACTACTGATGCGAACAGCGCTATTATAAGAATGAAAAGTACAAGCGCAAAGTACAGCGAACCAATTAATTTCGCCAGTGGAATGAGCATTACCAGACCAAATTTACCAACAGTGTAAGCGATAGAACCGAATACGCCAATAGGTGCAAGCTTCATTACATACCAGGTAAACTTAAACATAATCTCAGCAACGCTTATGGATAAAGCAACAACAGGTTTGCCTTTTTCGCCCATCGCTGCTGCAGCTACACCAAAGAAACAGGAGAACACAATAATCTGCAGCATATCACCGCGAGCCGCGGCATCGACCACATTGGTAGGAACAATGTTAATCATCATCTGCATCATATCCACAGACTTTTTGGCAGCTGTTGCGGCCGCACCAGCATCACCAGCGGTTATAGCTACGCCAACGCCAGGCTGGAACAAGTTTACAACAGCTAGACCAACTAAAAGAGCAATAGTAGTAGCCACTTCAAACCATAGAATTGATTTTGCGCCCAAGCGTCCAAGTTTTTTGAAGTCGCCTGTTCCAGCAATACCCATGATTAAGGAACTAAAGATTAAGGGAACTACAATCATTTTAATCATCCGGATAAAGATATCCCCGATAGGCTTCAGGGCTTGTCCGTATTGTGGAAACAGATAACCGAATACAACACCGAGAATAAGCGCGATAAATATCTGACTAGCAAGACCAATACCGCCGCCCTGTTTCTGTTCTGCCATGATTAATTCCTCCTCTAAATTATTTAAAATAGCGGGTAATAGTTGACATAATGACTTTGTTCCGTGTTACACAGTATAACAAAATTCGTCAAAAAAATCTATATATTCACTATAAAGTATTATGTATGTTGTATACATTTTTCTTATCCGCCTACTTTTACATTTCTTAGTATAACGATTAAGTAACTTTACATTCCCTAAAGTGTCAATAGTTGTAATACTGTAATAATAGTCAGAATTTTGAGGTAAGTGAAGCTTGCTATATACTACTTGCGTAAAAGGATTACCATCAGCTATTTTAGCCCCATGCGCTAAACGCTTTTAAGTCAACCTGATGCTATAATTAAATAACGGTAACAAGTTAACTTTTCGTAAAGGAGCGTATGCCATGAAAGAGGAAAGATTATCTCCAGCACCGCCGCTTGATGGGCCAGCAGTTTTAATGATTGAAACAGCGCTTCACCGTTCTCCTGGAAAAACCATTCGTTTGGAAATTAACAGTGTCTTATATCAGCTTTCCCGGGAAGGTCGATGGTTTAAATTCTCGCTGCTCACCAAAAAGAAAACCATAAAGCGCGCCACTATTTTTGAAACAATTTCGGAGATCTACAATCAGGCCATTCACGGCCATACCTGGCGAATCGCTGAAGTAACAATCTAAAGTAAAGGCCCTCCATTTTGGAGGGCCTTTTTAATCACAGCGACATATATTGATAAATTTTTCCAGTACATATGCGGTTAGTCCCCAAATAACATAGTCCTTATACTCATAAAAAAGCACCTCATACGTACTTCGTTTTCTCCATTCATCTGGATATGCAGGAAGCAACTCGAATGGGAAATTCTCAAGTGGCCTTGTACCCATTTCCATTTTTGCAACATGCGGTTGAGCCTTCAGCAGCCATGACATAGGCACAGTAAACACTTCTGCTACTTCCGCCTCATTTAAATTTAACTGCATATCATCAACATGCCCTACTGTGGAGTATAGCATAACCCCAATCGGGCTTATTATTTCGTCCATAGTTCCTAAAACTGTTATCTTGTCGCGAGCTATACCTAGCTCTTCGGTTGTCTCCCGTAGCGCGGCCTCAACTGGCGAGGCATCTATCTTGTCTATTTTGCCGCCTGGAAAGCAAATTTCGCCTGGCTGCCAATTTAATCTTTTTGACCTGACTTCAAATAATACTTCCATCTGACCACTTTGGGTTATTAGCGGTATCAGAACTGCCGCACGAAAGAAGGCATAACTCATAGGATAATTCCGCCTATTTTTGACTAACCTGGCGGTTATTTCATCCAATACCATATTAACCCTCCAATCAGCATGATCTTTCAATAATCGCATTATACTATGAGCATTTAGGCTACGCAATAAAGAATATTTGGCAAAATATTACTAAAAAGGAAGGTTTTTTTTGTTAGTCCTCGAAATCATAAGCATCTAATCAATTTTTACAATGGTATTTTTGCCGCATATAAAGGAGGAATTACCAAGTGGTTGCTGATCTAAAAGTTGCTGCTATAGCTGGAAACAAAGGTATTGCAGAAGAATTGCTTACAGCAGTTCGGTTAATTCTTGGCCAAAAGATCTCGGGTAATGCTTTTGCCCAAAGCCAATTAAAAGATATTGATTCCTTCGACTTATTCATATGTTTGCCTACTCGTGTAAGTGAATTAGCAGCTATAGTTCCACGCGAAAAAATTATTGGTTTAGACTTAAGGCCAGATCCAAGTTTTTTTGTAAAAGTTGCGCAGATACCCGCAAGCGAAACCGTTTATGTTTTTGATAATAATCGACGCGGCGGGCAAACCTTCGCTGATATTTGTCACGAAAATGATATACATCATGTATCATTTGATTTTATAGCATATGAGGAAATGTCTCAAAAAGAAGTTGATGATAAAGTAGCAAAAGCCCGTTTTATTACAGGTGTAGAGACATTGGTTGGCCCACAAGGCGACCTTTTCCTAGATTACGGTCGCAATCTCGACATGAACACTACAGTCATTCCCGTTAAACGGGTTCCTACCCTAGAAGGAACTTCAATGCTGATAGCCTGGGTCACATCCTTTAAGCACCAAGGACTAGCAGCCAAAGTCGCTAGTCTTACACAGTCTTTAAGTGCCCAACTTCAAGAAATCACTGCTCTGACAACGAGCGTATCAAGCTCAATCGACAATAGTACTGCTACGCTAAATGAACTAAATCAAGCTATGACACAGGAAGGACAGCGCCTCCAGCATGTTCTCACCATATCCTCTACACTCTCGACTGCTGCCGTAAATATCGGATCGATTGCAGATACAATAAAGCATGTTTCAAGTCAAACGAATTTACTTGCTCTAAACGCGACGATTGAAGCAGCACGAGTGGGTGAATATGGACGCGGCTTTGCAGTGGTGGCAAAAGAGGTCGGTAAACTGGCCGAGGAGAGCCGACGATCAACCGATACCATAAGTTCGGCAATTACCGAAGTTCAGAGCGCTGTACAACAAATTGCTCCCGCAATGCACGACCTTTCATCCCAGATCTCAACTAACAAGCACCAGTTCACTAAGGTACTTAGTGCATCAAGCCAAGAAAACACATCCCTAAACCAGGTCTTCCAAGCCCTAAAAAATATAAACCACATTAGTGATACACTTGTCAATGCGACTAATGATCTACTGAAAAAGTCGTGAAATAAAAGCATGGTACCTGAAAATTCAGGTACCATGCTTTTTTATTACATTAAGCAAATTCTCTTGTAAGGATCAATGAGCACGGAATCTTCTAAATATCGCTTAGCTTGGAATACTCGGGCCTGATTTGTTATACTCGCAGTAGTCTTTTATTTCAGTATTCATGCCTACTGGCTTATCTGTTTTCAACAGTTCCATCCATTTACGAATAGAATCAAGCAGAGTTATAACAACAAGGATAATAAGAATGACGCTTACTGTTCCGTTAGTAACTCCTAGTGAATCACCACGTTTAAAGAACATTCCAACATTCATTACGCCTGCTGTAATTACAGTTACACTAAGAAAGGCAAGCGGAGCGGCTGTTACCCAAGCATATGACTTTTTCGGGGCAATTTTTAAAATGATCGTCGTTCCAATAGCTAATGCAACTACTGATAGCAGCTGGTTTGCAACGCCAAATAACGGCCATATTGACGCTACGTCACCACTATAAAGCAGGTATCCCCACCCGTAGGAAACAAGACCGCTAGTTAAGAGAATACCCGGCCACCAGTTGGTTTGTTTAAGGGGCGCATATACATATGTGCCTAAGATATCTTGCAAAATATATCTCGCTACACGGGTACCGGCATCAATTGTAGTTAGGATGAATAAGGCTTCAAACATAATAACAAACTGATACCAATAGCTCATGAGATGTTTCATACCGCCAATGCTGGAGAAAACGTGAGCCATACCAACAGCCAGCGAAACTGCGCCGCCTGGGCGATGTGCAACGTCCATGCCAACTAATCGCGATAATTCTTTAATTTCTACAGTAGGTATGTTCAATTTAGCAAACACAGCAGCCGGCGAATTAATTGCGAAATAATCACCAGGCATAAGAACTACTGCAGATATGAGGGCCATTGTAGCGACAAATCCTTCGGTTAGCATACCGCCGTAGGCGATAACACGTGCCTGAGATTCCAACTCAATCATTTTAGGGGTCGTACCTGAGCTGATTAAAGCATGGAAACCGGAAATCGCTCCACAAGCGATAGTGATGAATACGTACGGCCACCAAGGGCCAGGAATGATCGGTCCTCCGCCATGAATAAACTGAGTAGTCATCCCCATATGAACAGTTGGCTGAACAATAAGTATGCCTAGCGCGAGTGCGCCAATTGTACCAATCTTCATATAGGAGCTCAGATAATCACGCGGTGCCAGAAGCAGCCATACCGGGAGAACAGCTGCAAAGAAACCGTATAAAGGCAGCGCAATTGAGAGCTGCTGTTTCGTTAAATCGAAGAATCCGGCAATAGCATGCCAAGGTTGTCCAGGGTTAAGCAAATGTCCGGTAAATACTGCACCAAGTACGAGTAAAAACCCGACAATCGAGCCAGATCTGATAGCGCCTGGACAAAGCTTAAACATATAAAGTCCTATCAAGACTGCAATTGGAATGGTCATTGAGAGCGTATAAAGGCCCCAAGGATTCTTGAACAAGGCGTTAACTACAACGATAGCCAACCCCGCCAAAGCCACAATAATAATGAAAAATACCGCCAAAGAAGTAGTTATACCAGTCACTGGACCAACCTCACGACGAGCAATAACCGCTAAAGATTGTCCATTATGGCGAACAGATGCAAACAAGATAATGAAATCGTGCACAGCTCCGGCGAATACCGACCCGAGCAGAATCCATACGAAACCCGGGCCCCATCCGTACTGAGCTGCCAGTACCGGTCCAACAAGCGGACCAGCGCCTGCAATTGCAGCAAAGTGGTGACCAAATAGCACCCATTTGTTTGTTGGTACAAATTCGCGTCCATCATTACAACGATATGCCGGCGTAACATAAGAATCGTTCAAAGATAATACCTTTGCCGCTATAAACGCTGAATAATAACGATAAGCCAGTATAAACACACATGCGGAAACAATAAGCAGCATTACTGAATTCATACAATTCCCCTCCTAATCTTAATATAATGTCTTAATACGTCCAGCAAATAGTTACCGCTGGATACTGGTAGACTACCACTCTCTTGGAGTGTAAAAAAAGCCCCCACTGCTTCTCGCAGTAGGGGCGGACTACCCGCGTACCACCCTACATTTACTTTACGCCTTATTAGGCTACCGTTAACGCTCGGAAGCGCCCTTGCCTACTATAAATTCAGCAAAAGAGTTCAAGGGTGATATAAGCAAAATATCGCACCGGTTCACAGCTTATCCGGCTCTCTGCAGCGACTACTATAATTGCTTCGTCCCAATCATGACTTTTATTACATATAGCATAGCTTTGTATACATTATCCCAATACTTTTGTTTGTTGTCAATATATTAAGTAAGAAATTCACTATTAAATTATGTTAAGTTTACAATTATGCTACTCTTCCCATGCAAATGTGCGTTTGACGGCTTTTTGCCATCCTGTATAAAGCTTATCAACTTCCTCTTTTGCCATACCCGGCTCAAAACGATTATCAAGCTTCCAGTTATCGATTAAATCGTCTTGGCTATTCCATACACCTACGGCTAGGCCAGCCAGATAAGCAGCTCCTAATGCTGTCGTTTCTATTACTTGCGGGCGATCAACAGGTACGCCCAGTACGTCAGCTTGAAATTGCATAAGAATATTATTTGCAACGGCACCGCCGTCCACTTTAAGCGCTTGCAGTTTGATTCCTGAGTCTCCCTCCATCGCGCTCAATACATCTTTGGTCTGATAAGCCATCGAATCAAGCGTAGCCCTTACAACGTGAGATTTATTAGTACCACGTGTCAAGCCGAAGATCGCACCGCGTGCTTTCATATCCCAATATGGTGCACCAAGTCCAACAAATGCTGGTACTACATATACACCGTCAGCATCTTTAACCTTCTTAGCATAGTACTCTGAATCTGGAGCTGAATCAATTAAACGCAATCCATCGCGTAACCATTGAACTGCTGAGCCAGCAACAAAGATACTGCCTTCAAGAGCGTATTCCACACGGCCATTAATACCCCAGGCAATAGTAGTAAGCAAGCCATGTTTAGATTCATAGACTTGATTGCCAGTGTTCATTAGCATGAAGCAGCCGGTGCCATAAGTATTTTTCGCCATGCCTGGCTGGAAACAAGCCTGACCGAACAAAGCTGCCTGTTGGTCACCAGCAGCACCAGCAATAGGTACGCTTCCACCAAGGAATACACTCGGCTCAGTATATCCATATATCTCACTGGACTGGCGAACTTCTGGCAGCATAGAGGACGGTACCCCAAGCTCTGTTAGAATCTCTTCATCCCACTTCAATTCACGGATATTGAACATAAGGGTGCGAGAAGCGTTGGAATAGTCAGTAACATGTACCTTGCCTCCAGTTAGCTTCCATATTAGCCATGTTTCAATTGTTCCAAACAATAGGTCACCCGCTTCAGCTTTTGCGCGGGCTCCTTCAACATTGTCCAGAATCCACTTAACTTTTGTACCAGAGAAATATGCATCAACGACTAGACCGGTTTTGTAACGGAACATTGATTCTAGACCTTTAGCCTTAAGCTCTTCACATATGCCCGCTGTTTGACGTGATTGCCATACAATTGCATTATACACTGGCTTGCCTGTTTTTTTATCCCATACCACAGTAGTCTCACGCTGATTTGTAATGCCGATTGCCGCTACGTCAGAAGGATTAATGCTTGCTTTTGCCATTACCTCGGCTACTACGCCAATCTGTGTCGCCCATATTTCGTCCGCATTATGCTCTACCCAGCCTGGTTTAGGGAAAATTTGAGTAAACTCTTTTTGCGCCACTGCAACTATGCTTGAATCTTCAGCGAACAATATTGCCCGTGAACTAGTTGTACCTTGGTCAAGAGCCAATACATATTTTTTACTCACAGTGTCATCTCTCCTCAATAACTATAGATTTCGTATCAGGCTATTAACTTACGGCTTTTAAACTATACCCGCTCCTCTAGCAATAATGAATGCAATTGCTCCGCCGATCATCGGTCCAACTACCGGTATCCAGGAATAACTCCAATCTGAATCACCTTTGCCAGCTATCGGCAATATAGCATGAGCAATTCGAGGCCCTAAATCCCGAGCCGGATTGATGGCATATCCGGTAGGACCACCTAAGCTTAGACCAATGCCCCAAACCAAAATGCCTACAAGGTATGGGCCAACTCCGGGAGGGATTGTTCCGACTGGCTTGGCGAATATACAAAAAATACAAAGCACAAGTACAATAGTTCCGATAATTTCACAAATCAGGTTAGCCGAAGTGTTGCGAATAGCTGGAGCAGTACAGAAGATACCTAATTTTGCTCCTTTATCCTCAGTAATTTCCCAATGCGGCAAGAAAGCCAGCCACACAACAATACCGCCTGCAATGCCTCCGGCCACTTCAGCAAACATAGTCATAATCGCCTGCGGTAATGTATAAATTCCACCTATCATATACTTTGCCAATGTAACAGCCGGATTAAGGTCAGCTTGAGGAGCGCCCATTGCCACGGCAACGAATACACCCATTACAACGCCAAATGCCCAGCCTGCTGTAATTGCTACCCAACCTGCATTCTCGGACTTGCACTTTTTCAGTAAGCAATCTGCAACAACACCGGCCCCGAGTATAATTAGCATCATAGTACCCATAAATTCGCCAAATAAATTAGTCATACCCCATCCTCCTTATTATTTAATTAGTCTTACAGTTAGACCGCTCACCACTCGCTTTTAACCTACCCTCCTTTCAAAAGCTATACATCCTTAGGAACTATTTTTAGATGCCTGGCTCCTCCAGCCATATTAACTGGCACTTTATTAATTACTTATTTGAGGCTGACAACATATTCTCATATGGAATAATGTGAATAGCATATATCTATAGTTATTAGTAATATATATTGCTTGACCCAGTTATATGACAGCTTTTACAAGACTTTAATAAAAACAAAGCAATCACTTAGATTAGATATTTTATAAAAAAGACATATCATCTCTAAAGACTGCTCATAATCAAAAAATAAAGAGAACCCAAAGCAGAACACGTAAGTGTGTCCACGTTCGGATTCTCTAATTCTCTATCCGCTTAATTAAGTTTATTTAATAGGAGTATACGCGATAAAAGATAATAGTAGTACTAATATTTAGAATAATAGACTTCTTGATACAAGCAATCAAAAAATAGAAGTATATATGGTTAAACAGCAAAATCTGATGCTTTGATTTCGTTGTCTCGTGTAAAAAAGCACCAGCAATATTCTGCATAAAAGAAAAAGCACTCATTTTCATGAGTGCTTTTTCCAACTGGCAACTATCTATCCTCCCAGGCCGTTTCACCGAACGCTATGCCATCCATGGCGCGTTCGGAACTAGGGCCATCCAGGCCCGTCGCAGCCAAGTACTTTCGACGTATATGGGGTTAAGCAGCGAAACGGAAGCTTTGATTCCGATTGAGTCGCTTACGCAAAAGTCGTAGCGAACCGCTGGCTGTGACCGCGTGTGAGTCACTACTTTTGT
>Ga0074195_1002693_pt1 | contig 18902 bp, 18 predicted proteins | sample EPASupsiteHSE623_FD_64525 | JGI IMG/M metagenome (GOLD analysis project Ga0074195, IMG submission 64525) | Bioremediated contaminated groundwater from EPA Superfund site, New Mexico - Sample HSE6-23 | ecosystem: Environmental > Aquatic > Deep subsurface > Groundwater > Contaminated ...
TAAACGGTAAAACTAACTAAAGTAAGAATAATTAACAATTAAGTAAAAGGTGATGAAGCAGGCCAATCCCGCTTTGCGGGACCCTACTCATCAAGCCACCGCCTGTGGCGGTGGTGTCTGACTATAAGATTTTTTGAATTTTTTATGGGATTTTTTTCTAAGGTTATTGGATTTAAAAATATTTCCTCTGATTACTATTTATCGCTAGATATTGGAACTGAAGTAGTGAAAGCATTGGTGTTTCGGGTTGATCAGGAAACGGGACGCTGCGTGGTTCGAGGCGTGGGAAGAGCGCGGCAAGGGATAAAAGACATGCATAGCGGGGCGGTTTCTGATATTGGTGGCGTGATTGAAAATTGTCGCGTGGCTATTGAGCAAGCCAAAGCGATGGCAGAGATTAAGAAAGTGGAGAAATCGATTATCGGCATTGCCGGAGAGTTGGTGAAGGGCACGACCACGACTGTGCATTATGAACGCATCAAACCGGAGATTAGAATTGATTTGCCGGAACTCAAAAACATTATTCAAAAAGTTCAATGGAAAGCTTTTGATCGTATCCGACAGCAACTGGCTTGGGAGACGGGACACAGTGAAATTGAAGTGAAGCTCATTAATGCGGCAATTGTGGATGTCCGGATTGATGGATACAAGGTTTCTAATCCGGTTGGTTTTCAAGGCAGAGATGTGTCCATTGCGGTTTTCAATGCTTACGCGCCGATGATTCACTTGGGAGCGTTGCATACTATCGCTTCGGAACTGAAACTGGAACTTTTGAGTATTGCCGCGGAACCATATGCGGTGGCTAAATCGATGGGAATTGAGGATTCTACTGATTTTAGCGCCATATTCATTGACATTGGAGGCGGGACCACAGACATTGCCGTGGTACGAAACGGGGGGCTTGAAGGCACAAAAATGTTTGCGCTTGGCGGACGGGCTTTCACTAAAAGACTTACTCAGGAGCTGGGAATTGGATTTGAAGAGGCGGAGGTGCTCAAAATTCGTTATGCGGAGGGAAAATTGGGAAGAGACGTGAGCGCGAAAATTGAAAAGATACTTTCTGATGATTGCAGCGTTTGGCTTTCCGGGATCGAACTGTCTTTGGAAGAATTTGCTGAAAGCGATCTTTTGCCTCATCGAATATTCTTGTGCGGCGGAGGTTCGGGGTTGCCGGGAATCAAAAAATCATTGCTCAATTCCAATTGGACAAAGAACTTGCCTTTTGCCAAAACGCCAGCCGTTAGTTTTCTGCAGCCGAGAGATGTGTCTAATGTTTTTGATGAGACCGGAATGCTAAAAGATCCGCAAGATATCACCCCGATGGGATTGGCTAATTTGGCTTTGGATTTAGTGGGAGAAGAAAAAATGATGGCGGGAATTTTGCGGCGCGCTGTTCGAATGATGCAAAAATAAACTCAGAACCGCTAATTTTATGAAAATTAAATCTAATTTTATAGCAAATAAATCACGTTTCCTCATGTGTTAATCATGCGAGAATCAGTGGTTCTGACATATATGCATCAAACATTTTATATTGACATTGACGAAGAGATTACTTCTGTCATCGAAAAACTTCGAAAATCTCAAGCCAAAGAGGTTATCATTGTTGTTCCGAAAAGAGCGTTGCTCATTCAGAGTATCGTTAATTTGCGGCTTTTGAAAAAAGAGGCCGATTCGATGGGTTTGGCTGTGATGGTGGTTACTCAGGATAAACTGGGAAAACTGTTGGTTGAAAAAGCTGGGATTTTGGTGCAACAAAAACTGGATGATGAATCCGGCGAGATGGTTGAGTCAACGGGCAAAAAATTAGTGGGAGAAAATGCTTATTTGAATCCCGAAGGGGCGGACGCTTTTTTGTCTTCACCAGGCCGTATGAAAAATTTAGGATCAGCAGATTTTTATGAGGGCGAAGCGAGTATGAAGAGATTAGAAGTTCCTTCAGAAGAGTTCATGGTGCGAGAAACGGAACAAAATGTGGTTGATGTTGATGCGCAAAAACAGCCGGAGAAAATCTTAAACAAAGAATTGGTAATGGGAATCGGCAGTGATATCAGAAGGAAAAAGACAACTGAACCCGCAAAAAATGTGATCCAGGATGATTCGTCAGATGACTTTTCTTCAGAAGAACAGTTGCTCTCTCAGGAAAAAAAGAATCAAGCGTTCTTTCCTGGTAATTTTAACGATAAAAAAATAGAAAATTTTTTTCAACATTTGGAGGCACCTATTGATGAAAGGACGATGGTTTCTTCTAAGAGAGCTTACCGAAAAACACTGGGATTTTTGGCGGTCTTGTTCGGATTAGCCTGTTTGGGCGCTTTGGGGTATGGTCTGTATGTTTATTTGCCTAAAGCAACGGTTGTTCTTACTACCAAATCAAAAGCCAAGGCGGTAGATTCGGAAATTAGAGGGGATGTTAATTTTTCGGCCATTGACTATGAAAAAGAAATTATTCCGGCCAAGGCGGTGAGTGTTAACGAAGAAGTTTCCAAAACATTTTCGGCCAGTGGGAAAAAATCAGTTTCCAACCAAAAAGCGAAAGGAACCATAACTATTTATAATGAGTATAGCTCCGATTCTCAGCCGCTGGTAGCAACGACCAGATTTTTGTCTGAAAGTAACAAGTTATTTCGTTTAGTGAAAGGCGTTACTGTTCCGGGCGCAACGAAAGTGGGCGCGGAGACAAAACCTGGCGTTATTGAAGCGGAAGTGATGGCGGATGAGAGTGGGGACAGTTTTAATATTGCCCCATCCAATTTTTCTATCCCGGGATTCAAAGACAGTGGCAATGAAAAATATACTAAAATTTATGCCAAGTCGACGGCGGCGATGACCGGTGGCGGGAGCGGCAGCCAAGAAGCGAAAGTGATTACGGAAGGAGATTTGAATGTGGCAAAGAGCAAGGTAGCTTCTGAGCTTAATGAATTGGTGAAAAATAAAATTAAGGAATCGGCGGGGGAGGGATGGGTGGTTTTGGGTGAAGCTATCCAAATGGAGGAAGCGACGTATAAAACATCTAGCTCGGCGGGGGAAATAGCGGATAATTTTTCACTTACGGCGGAAATCAAGGCTGAGGCGGTAGTTTTTTCCGAGTCAGACATAAAAAATGTGGTTAATAAGGTCATTGCTCGTTCCGGAGACGGAAAAACAGACATCAATGGAAAGTCTGTTTCTCTTGAATATGGCAAGCCGGATGTTAATTTTAAGACCGGTATAATTACCATAAAGGTCCATGGCGCGGGGAAACTGAATCCGAATATAAATGTTTCCAATTTGAAGAAAGAAATTTTGGGAAAAACCAATGATGAGTTAGGAGAATATCTAAGTGGCTTTCCTGATGTTGAAAAGGTGGAGGTACTTTATTGGCCGTCTTTTATTAATAAAAAAATTCCATTGAAAGAAGGACGGGTGGAAGTGGTTTTGGAAAACTAATGAGAAACTATTTTCAATTACTATTTTTAATGTGTCTCCCTATGTTTTTTTCTGGTTGCGGACACATTGTCCCTGAAACTGCGGAACCTCAAAAAACAACTTTTGCTTCCAATATTTGGAAGTCAGTTGATGGTGGGGCCCGGTGGGAAATGAAGAACGCTTCTTTGGGGACTTTGCGGGATACGACTCCCAGCGCAATCAGCATTGCCATTAATCCTAATGACTTTAATCATGTTCGGGTGGGGCTTCGGGAAGGCGGGATCATTGAGTCTCTTGACGGAGGGGAAAACTGGAAGCAAACGATTTTCATCTCCGCCCAAGTTTATGGGATGGCTTTTGATTCGATTGATTCCCGGATTTTTTATGCAAGCGGGGTTTGGGAAGGAAGGGGAAAAGTTTTTAAGACCAATGACGGCGGGGAAAATTGGGAGGAACTTTGGACAGCTGCGGCTAATGGACCGCTTATTGTTGCCTTGGCTCTGGACCCGACTGATCCTCGAAAAATACTTATGTCTAGCAGCGATAAGCAGCTTCTTTTGAGCAATGATGGCGGGTTGACGTGGAAAATGATTTTTGAATCGATTGATCCGGTGGTGCGGATTGCTTTTGATGGAAAAAATGCCAATTTAGTTTACCTTTTTACCAGAAGAGGCGCTCTTTTTCGCAGTGTAGATGGAGGGAACAATTTTGAAGACGTATCTGGCAATGTTAGCCGGTTAGCCAGCTCTTCTTCGGGGTTTTCCGTTATGGAAGTGGATCCGGGCGTTTCCGGCGGGCTTTACCTGGCTGGCAGTTCTGGTATGATAAAGAGTACCGACGCTGGAAATACATGGCAAAGCGTGAATGTATTAAGTCAGTCGGAAACTTTTCCCATTCGGGCATTGGCGGTTAATCCAAGAAATTCCCGGGAATTGGTTTATGCAGCCGGCCAGACCGTGTACAAATCAGAGGATGGGGGATCGAATTGGTCGACGTATCAGTTTGAAGTTGGAAAGCCGTTTAGTTTTATTAGGTATAATCCAAGTGAACCGAACATTATGTATCTGGCATTTAGTGAAAAATAATTATTAATAGCCGAGGTTTCTCGTCGGCGTTTTTAGAGTATGTATAAAGAAGCAATTGAAGGAAATAAAGAAAGTTTTGACAAAGCGGTTGAGTTTTTTAAGGGGGAAATCAGTCAGCTTCGAACCGGGCGAGCTTCAGCCGCTCTCGTGGATAGTCTTATGGTGGATTATTACGGATCCAAATCTCCGCTTAAGCAAGTTGCCAGCGTGACTGTTCCGGAACCAAGAACAATTGTCATCTCTCCTTGGGATAAAGGCGCTTTGGTCTATATAGAAAAGGCAGTCCGTGAATCACAACTAAATCTTAATCCGGTAAATGATGGTCAGGTGGTGAGAATAAACATTCCGCAGTTGAACGAGGAACGAAGGAAAGAATTGGTAAAGCTCCTTAATCAAAAAGCGGAGGAGTCTCGAGTGGCTATAAGAAAAGTGAGAGAATCTGTCTGGGAAGAAATTCAAGATTTGGAAAAGACCGGAAAAATCGGGGAAGATGACAAGTTTCAGGGGAAAGACAAATTGCAAAAAGTGGTGGATGAATATAATAAGATAATAGAAGAAGTTCGAGAGAAAAAAGAAGAGGAGATATTAACAGTATAGAAATCTGTCTCGCATCTTGTTGTTTGGTTTTTAAATTTCTAATAATTTTTTATGGTTGCAGTATTCGTTTTTATCATTATTTTAGGCCTTCTGATTTTTGTTCATGAATTGGGCCATTTTGTAACGGCCAGGCGAAACGGCATCAAGGCTTCAGAATTCGGTTTCGGTTTCCCACCGAGGGCTGTTGGCATTGTCAAAAGTGAAAAAACCGGAAAAAACCGGATTGTCTGGGGAAACAAGGACATTCAATCGAAAAATACGATCTATTCTCTTAATTGGATTCCTTTGGGCGGTTTTGTCAAAATTAAGGGGGAAGATGGATCCAGAGTTCAAGATGAAGATAGTTTTGCGCACAAAAGCGCTTGGATTAGGGTGAAGGTTTTGGCGGCGGGAGTGGCGATGAATTTTTTGTTCGCTTGGTTTTTGCTTTCTATTGTTTTTATGCTTGGCGCTCCGGAAGTGGTGGACTCTTCTGATAAAAATGTTCAAAATACCAAAATTCAAATTTCGGAAGTGTCTGTGGGTTCTCCGGCAGCTGCTATGGGACTCAAGGTGGGAGACGAGGTTTTGAAAACGCAAGTTTCATCCGAAGGTGTTTCTAAGAAAATCATTTCGGTTTCATCTCTTCAAAATTTTATCAATGCTCACAAGGGAAAAGAATTGACACTGGAGATAAAACGAGGGGGAGAAAATTTGACGCTGAAAGGAACGCCTCGTAGGGAATTTCCAGCGGGCCAAGGGGCGCTCGGCGTGTCACTGGTTGAGACAGCGATTGTAAGTTATCCTTGGTATCTTTCGATTTGGAAAGGACTGGAAGCAACTTTTAATCTTATCGTAGCGATTTTTTCGGCTTTCTTTGGGATTTTAGCAAGCTTGTTTTCTGGTCGGGGAGTGGGCGCAGATTTGTCCGGCCCGGTGGGTATTGCTGTTCTTACCAAAGAAGTAACCGGACTAGGACTTGCCTATGTTATGCAATTTGCGGCTCTTCTTAGCATCAATCTTGGAATCATCAACATCCTTCCGATTCCGGCACTGGACGGCGGACGAATTCTTTTTGTGGTCATTGAGAAAATAAAGGGTAGTCCGGTTAACCAAAAAGTGGAACAAATTTTTCACACGATCGGGTTTGTGCTTCTTATCATGCTCATGATTTTGGTAACTTTCAAAGATGTTTCGAAGTTTGTGAATTAGAAGAGCAAAACAAAAATAAAAAAGTGTTATGCTGTTTCATTTGTTGAGTTATTTTTGGTCGATGTTTGAAAGAATCGTGAGTAGTTTCTCTTTTTTTAAGTGTTTTATTTTGGAATCTTATCACGTGGTCTTGCCTAAGGCAGGACTTTTTGTGATTCTATTTGTCGGGTTGATTTTTGGTTTTTCCAGGGAAGTGGCCGCGGCAACGATTGCGGCAGCGAGTTGCAGTCAATCGGATGTCCAAGTGGCGATTAATTCTTCTCAAGGAGGAGACACTGTTTCCATTCCAGAGGGTAATTGTACTTGGGGAGATAGTGCCACATATCTGAATGTTAATAAGGCTATTGTTTTGCAGGGGGCTGGGAGAGACGCAACAATAATTGGTATCTCAGCAACTGCCGGATCTTGGACTTCAGGGACAATTAGAATAAATGCGGCGGCTACGGTTAGAAGTTTTACGATTAGAACAGGCACTTCTGGTAATAGCGGAACCGCTTTTTCAGCAGGGGTAAATGGTTTTCGCATTACTGACATCGAGTACCTCTGTCAAACGACCACGGTGAATGGGTATTTTGTCTATGCCGGAGCCTATGGAGTGATTGATAATTGTAGTGTGACAGGCGGGAGTGGAAGCGATGAGTTGATTTTTGCCAGGGGTCCGACGGATTCCTGGCAAACGAACGACTCTATCGGTGGAGCGGATAATCTTTTTATTGAGAATAATACTTTTGGCGGATCGGGATATGTTTGTGATATAAATTCAAATGGTCGGGCGGTGGTTAGATATAATACGATTAACGGTGCCAACAAAGTAGATGGTCATGGAAAAGCATCCAATTCTCCTCCGCGGGGCGTTAGGCATATGGAAGTTTATAACAATCATTGGACTTATACTAGTAGTGTATTTTGGACAGCAATTGAAATGCGAGGTGGTACCGGGACGGTTTTCAACAATGTTGCAGACGCGTCCGGTAGTGGTCCATGGTTTCATTTGACGGATTATGGATATACAGCGGCTTGGTCCAATTTTGGGGGAGTTTGTCAGTGTCCTTCTGATTATCCCGTTGATGATCAGATTGGAGTGGGACAAGACCCGAAAATGGCGGCGAGTGATCCAATGTATATTTGGAATAACACTCGGGGCGGACAGGTGTGGCCGTTAAGTTGGCACTCTACCAGTTCTTGTGTGGCTACTTGCGGAACTTTTGTGCTGCAAGACGTAATTCAGGAAAATACAGATTATTTTTCAATCCAAAGACCCGGCTATATATCTTATGATTGCCCGCATCCCCTGACTGGACTTTCCGGATCGTGCAATTCTGAAATAGCTGGAGTCAGCGGATATAACATTGACAGTTCTCCTTTTCAAGGCGATCTCAATTCCGACGGCACAGTCAACATTTTTGACTACAACTTGCTTCTCACCAACTTTGGGAATGCCACTTGCGGCAATGTGGCCGACATCAACACCGATTGCACAGTGAATATTTTTGATTACAACATAATGCTCACGAATTTCGGGCAGTCAGGGTGAAGAACTTGAAGGGCGGATATTTGACGGTATTTTGCAGGAGTGTATAATTGTACCTATGGGGTAGGTATTGAAAAAATGAATTAGGGTGATGTTTAATAATTAACATTTAATTTGATTTTATACGCCTATGTCAGAAGACAAACAAATTCTTATTGCGCTCAAAAAAGCCCGCACTCACTTGGGCAACGTCATTTCTATGGTGGAAGAAAAAGAATATTGTATTCACATCTTGCAACAAAATTTGGCAGTAATCGGCCTTTTGAGGTCCGCCAATGGCAAACTTTTCAAGAGACACTTGGATAGCTGTTTCATGAACGCTATGAAAGGAACCAACGAAAAGAGAAAAAAAGAAATGATTGATGAAATTTCTCATCTAAATAAATTATCCTAATATGAAAATTTTTACTATATATATAAAGGGCATGCACTGCGTGAGTTGCGAGAAACTCTTGGAAGACGAATTCAAAAATGTTTCCGGTGTTTTGTCTGTTAGAGTCGATCGAAAAAATAATCTGGCGGAACTCGGTTATGAAAACGCAGGAGATATTCCTTTCAGTTGTTGGATGGGAATGGTGAGAGGAAAATTTATTGTTGAGTGATTTTTCAGAAAATGCGTAAGTCTAATAACATTAAAACATGAGTACGAAAAAAATATCATTTAAAATTGTCGGGATGACTTGCGCCAGTTGTGCGGCGAGTAATGAGAAAGTTTTGAGTCAGTTTCCGGGGATAATTCATTCCTCGGTGAATTTTGCTGCCAAAAAAGCCTGGGTGGAGTATGATGATGCGAAACTTAATGCGGATCAAGTCAAAGATATTATTGTCAAAAACGGTTATCAAGTGGAAGACGCTAAAAATGAGGCGGAAAAAATGGCTGACCATGAGCATCACCATGGCGAGGAGACTGGTTTTCAAAAGAAACAATTTTTTCTTTCGGCGATTTTTACTTTGCCGCTTCTTTTGGAAATGGTGTATAAAATTCGGTCAGGGATTTTGTTTCTGGGAATCGACGCGGTCATGTGGGGGCATGTAGTTTTTGGAACAGTAGTTATCTTTTGGTTTGGCGCGCGGTTTCACCGAATGGCTTTTTTTCAAGCGAAAAAATTTCGATCCAACATGGACACGCTTGTTTCTTTGGGGACCTTGATGGCGTATGGATATAGTGTATGGGCCTTGTTTTTTGGGAGGGAAGGTTATTTGGAAACAGCCGCGGTTATCATCACGCTTATTCTTCTGGGAAAATATTTGGAAGCTATCAGCACCCAACGGGCGGGAGACGCAATGCGAAAGCTTATGTCGATGGTGGCAAATAAGGCGAGAGTATTTGAAAATGGCGAAGAACGTGAAATTGATATTGAAAAAGTGCGGATCGGCGATGTCCTTTTGGTCAAGCCGAGTGAAAAAATTCCTCTTGACGGAGAAGTTCTTGAAGGCGAGTCAACAGTGGATGAGTCCATGTTGACGGGGGAATCTTTGCCGGTTGAAAAAAAGAAAAGTTCCAATGTGTTTGGCGCCACGGTCAATCAGGATGGCTTGTTGAAAGTTAGAGTCACCAAAACGGGGGAAGAAACTGTCTTAGCGCAGATAATCAAAACGGTTGAAGAAGCCCAGAGCTCCAAAGCCCCAATTCAAAAACTGGCTGATCGTATTTCGGGAGTGTTTGTGCCGGTTGTCATTGTCTTGGCCTTTCTCACGTTGATTGGTTGGCTTTTTATCTCTTCCGATGTTTCGCGCGCGCTCATTTGCGCGGTTTCCGTTTTAGTAATCGCTTGCCCTTGTGCTTTGGGGCTGGCTACTCCAACGGCGATTATGGTTGGCACAGGGAGTGGCGCGCGGAAAGGAATTCTTTTCAAAACAGGAGATAGTTTCGAGCGGGCCAAAAATATCTCGATGGTGATTTTTGACAAAACCGGCACATTGACCAAGGGCGTTCCCGTTGTGGAAAGAGTTTTGCTCAACTCCAAGCATGCTTATCAAGAGAAAAAAATTTTGGAAATAGCTGCCAGTTTGGCACAGTTTTCTGCTCATCCGCTTTCTCGAGCAATCGTCTCCAAAGCTAAAGAAGATAGGGTTGCCTTAAATCCATTGGGAGATATCAAGGAAATCAGAGGAAAAGGAATTGAGGGCTATTGCGATAAATATGATAAGAAGATATTATTAGGCAATGCTGCGCTTATGAAAGATCATGGTGCTAATGATCCGTGGATTGAAGAGATTCTTTCTAGTAAGGGGAAAACTTACGTGGGGACGCGGCTTTTTGTTTCGTATGGAGGTGAGGTGGTTGGCGCGCTTGTTATTGCTGATGAAATTCGGGAGGAAGCCAAGGAGGTAATTTTGGAACTTCAGAAAAAAAATTTGAAAGTAGCGATGATTTCTGGAGACACAGGAAGCGTGGCTGAAGCGGTTGCGAAAAAGTTAAGCATTGCCAAAGTTGTTTCCGATGTTTTGCCTCACGAAAAATCCGCGGCAATCAAGGCTTTGCAGGAGGAAGGAGAAAAAGTTATTTTTGTAGGAGACGGAATCAATGACGCGCCAAGCCTTATTCAAGCAGACTTGGGCATTGCGATGGGTGGCGGAACGGACATCGCCAAGGAGGCCGGTCAGATTATTCTTTTGCAAAATGATCTTCGGAAAGTGGTTGAAGCGATTTCTCTTTCTCAAAAAACTTTTTCTATCATAAAGCAAAATTTGTTTTGGGCGTTTTTTTACAATATCGTAGCCATTCCGTTGGCAATGATCGGATTTCTAACTCCTATCATCGCAGCTGGAGCCATGTCTTTCAGTTCGGTTTCGGTTATCGCTAACAGTTTGCGAATTGCCGGGAAGTCGAGAGCCTAAAGTAATCCATAAATTATACATATGAACAAAGAAATTGAGTATCCAGTCAGAATAAACCGATACCTTGCTTCAAAAAAAGTTTGCAGCCGGAGGGAAGCGGACGAATTGATTAGATCGGGGAAGGTGACGATCAACAGCCGGGTGGCGGTTTTGGGAGACAAGGTGGAAAAGGATGATAATGTTTTTGTGGACGAGAAAGCTCAAAACAAGAAGAAGCTGGTCTATTATGCTTATCACAAACCGCGGGGAATTGTCACGCATAGTCCGCAAGGAGACGAGAAAGATATTCTTAGCATTTCAAAATTTGCGGAAAAAGTTTTTCCTTTGGGAAGGCTGGACAAAGATTCCTATGGACTTATTCTTTTGACCAATGATGGGCGAATAACCGATCAACTGCTTAATCCCGACAATTATCACAAAAAGGAATATGTAGTTGGCGTGGAGAAAAATGTTAACTCCGCTTTTTTGCATGGCTTGCGGTGTGGCGTGGTTTTGGATGATGGTTATGTTGCCAGAGAGTGCGAGGTCGAAAAGCTTGGAGCGACTTCTTTTCGAATTGTTCTCACGGAAGGGAAAAGGCGTCAGATCAGAAGAATGTGCGAGCGGTTGGGATACCAAGTGCTTGATCTTAAAAGAGATGCTATTATGAATGTGCGGCTGGGCAGTTTGAAAGCCGGGGCGCATCGAAAATTGAAAGGCGAAGAACTGCGAGAATTTTTGGCCAGTTTAGATCTGGCTTGATAAATTTCTTGCAAACAATCAAGTCTTGGCGCGTAGAGTAAGAGACAATTCAGACGCATTCGGGGGCATCGTTGACCGGTATCGAAAGCGTGGTAAAATTTAGGCAGATAAAAAAGTAAAAATTAAAATAAAAAAATGGACAACAAAAACATTCCGACGAGGCTCGGGGCGATTGTTCTTGTGATCATTGCGATCACTTTTGGAATTTATCTTTATCATTTCGAAAAAGACAAATGGCGGGAAATCGACACTTCTTCTGAAATTCAACCCCCCCGAAATGAAAAACCGAAAAACGGCGGCGCGGCTTGTACGCAAGAAGCCAAACTTTGTCCGGACGGAAGCTCTGTCTCTCGAACCGGAACGGACTGCGAATTTGCCCCGTGTCCGGGAGAAAATGGCATGGTTGGCAACGACAAAGACGAGCACGGCTGCATCGGTTCAGCGGGATATTCCTGGTGCGAAGGGAAACAAAAATGTTTGCGGGAATGGGAAGAAAGCTGCAATAGTGTGGATATTTCCAAATGAAAATTGTCGGTTCAATTCTCCTGAATTGAACCAGGTGTTTCTTGGGGTAAGATGAAATAGAGTTTGCAAACAATCAGGTCCTGGCGCGTAATAACAGATAATTACGATTATTTCATGGTAGAAAAAAACGGTGGCGATGCCGACAAAGACAATCTGTTGGTGGCGGCCGCGAAAGACAATCCAGACGCATTCGGGGGCATTGTCGACCGGTACTGGAACCGACTTTTTTGTTTTATCCGCAGGATTTCCTATTTTTCTCAGGAAGACATCGAAGATATTTTGCAGGAGGTGTTTATCAAAGTCTATCGGTACCTCAATGATTATGATGATTCCATGACCTTTTCGACTTGGATTTATCACATAACTCGAAACACTGTCATTGATCAAATTAGAAAAAGAAAATCTCGGCCGATTTCCATCCAACTGGAAACAGACGAGCTTCTTCAAATGCTAAGGTCCAGTCTGGATATGGAGAGAGATCTTTTCGCCAATGATTCATTGGAAAAAATCAAAAAGATTATTTACGAGTTGCCTTTCAATTATCGGGAAGTCTTGATTCTTCGATTTCTTGAAGAAAAAAATTATAATGAAATCATGGATATTTTGGAAATGCCCAAAGGAACAGTGGCGGCGCTAATCAATCGAGGAAGAAAACTGGTTTTGGAAGAGGCGAGAAAACAAAAAATAGTATAGATTAGGACTTACGCGTTTGACGAAAAATTACGGGACTGAGCTAATTACAAGATGGAAGAAAATAGCAGTAAACAAGCAATCAAATATCTTAGCACTGGCATGTCGCTTTTAGTAGTTTTTCGGCAAGCGCGTAAGTCTTATAGATATAGAATTTCCCGTTTATTTAATTTAATTTCACTATATGGAAAATCCAGCTAAAAAAATCATCGAGAAAATAAAAGAGGAACATGTTGTACCGGAGTCGCGCTTCCGGCTCAACTGGAAGAGCTATCTTTTTTGGGGCGTGTGGATTTTGACTCTCTTGGTCGGAGCGTTGTTTTTCTCTTTTATTATTCTTAACTTACTCGACATTCATCCGGGAATTTTTCACTACTTTGGCCTTCGAAGGATATTTTTCTTGATAATGATAACCGCGCCGTATTTTTGGATTGCGCTTGCCGCTTTGGCTCTTTTTTCTGGGTTTTTGGCTATCCGAAAAACCAAACATGGTTATCGATACGGCATTCTGTTCGCAACCAGCCTCGGCGTGCTCATTGTTTCTCTTTTGGGAGTAACTTTGCATATGGCAAAAATTAATGAGAGAGTCGGGCAGGGATTTTTTCGCGAGATGCCAAAACAGCGCGGGTTTATTTTTCCAGTGGAAGAAAGATGGTCGCGGCCGGAAGAAAAAATGTTGGGAGGAGAAATAATTGAGCTTAAATCGGATTATTTCATGCTCGTAAGCTTCAAAGACGAGATTTGGGAAGTGCGATATTTTCCGGATACGGAGATAAGACTTCGAGAACAAATGGGTCCGGGGATATCAGTCGGAATAATCGGGGAAAAAACCGGCGAAAGAAAATTTGAGGCTGAGTTTATTCATTCCTTGCCTATGCACCATCTTCGAGGAGAAAGATGTCAAGATGAGAACTGTGTTTTTGCGCCGATGCATCCGCCTTTGGAAAATTTCTCCGATGAGTTGTGATGCGAGTGCAAACCTCGGGCGGGTTTTCCGTATAACTTAATCGCAAACGGTCGAGTTAATCCGGAAGCATGCGCCGGATAACAAAACCGGAGATAATCATTAAGTTAAAAAATAATGGAGAAAAACAAGAAGATTATTGTTCCCGCCCTTGCTCTGGCTGCCATTTTGGGAGCTGGCGTCTACGGAGTAAGTCGTGTGTCGGCTTATGGTAACGGGATGGGAAATGTTTCTATCGCAGAAAAAATAGCGGAAAAATTTAGCCTTAACAAGGATGACGTACAAAAAGTTTTTGATGATGATCGCGGCGAAAGGTTCTCGCAAATGAAAGATGATTTTGCCAAAAGACTCGACGAAGCCGTGTCTTCGGGGGAACTGACCGCGGAGAAAAAACAGCTCATTATGGATAAGATGGAAGAAATGAGAAAAGAGCGGGAGGAAAACATGGAAGCGCATAAAAACTTATCGATGGAAGAAAGACGCGCCAAGATGGAAGAACATCGCGTGGAGATTGAAAAATGGGCGAAGGACAATGGCGTTGACATGAAGTATATGTCTTTTGGAATGGGCCATGGAGGCGGAATGGGAATGGGAAAAGGAATGCGAGCCGGCCTTGGCAACAGAAATAACTAGACGTCATTCTAAAATATTTTTTCGGCAAAAACTCTTTCGGGAGTTTTTTGCTTTTTGCAAACAATCAAGCATATTTTCGTAGTATAATAAAGATAGTGTAATCAGTAAAATTTCATGAAGATGAAAAAAAAGTATATTTGGATTGTTGTTGGTGTTTTAGCTGTTGGTGGCGGATATTTTTGGTATAGCAAATCAAACTCGGATACCGCTCAAGTTCGATATGTTACGGCCGAAGTGGAGAGAGGAACGCTGACCAGCTCAATTTCTGCCACCGGAAGCATTGTCGTCGATGATCAAGCTACCGTTGACCCGACAATTACCGGAACAGTTTCCGGTCTTGCGGTAAAAGTGGGAGATGAGGTGAAAAAAGGGCAATTTCTTTTTAACATTATCAATGATGACTTAAGCGTCAATGTGGCGAAGTCGGCTGTGTCATATGAGTCAGCCAAAAATTCTCTTGAATCGGCAAAAATTGATAGAGATGATGCCAAGGCAAAATACGAAAAAGCTAAAGACGAAGATGATGACAACGATGATGTCTATACTAAAAAAGAATTAGAAGTTTTGAAAGACAAGGTTTCTTTGGCGGACGCAAAAATTTTTCAAGCGGAAAAAAATTTGTCAGCGGCCGGATCGGATTATCAAAACGAGAAAACTAACGCCGGGAAAAGAAAAGTCACCGCCCCGATCAGTGGAACGGTGCAGGAAGTCAATGTGAAAAATGGAGACGATTTGAGCCGCACGTCGTCCAGTGACAATTCCAGCGCGCCGATTATCATTGGAGATATAAAAACATTGAAGGCGGAAGTGGAAGTCAATGAAGTGGACATTGCCGGTGTTTCGGTTGGCCAGAAAACGAAGGTTTCCCTGGATGCGTTTTCCGGAACGGAATTTTCCGGGAAAGTGGAAAAGATTGATTCTTTGGGAACGGTGGAACAAGGGGTGGTTAGCTATAAGGTGATTGTTGCTTTCGATACGCTTGATCCGCGCATAAAGCCGGATATGAGTGTTGCTGCTTCTATTTCTGCCGAAGTGAAACAAGACACGCTGATGATTCCAAGCAGCGCTCTTAAGAACAAAGGAGATAATTATTACGTGGAAATTCTGAAAAACGGCATTCCTGAACAAAAAACAGTGAAGGTTGGTATTGATAATTCTACTCAAACGGAAATTATCGGAGGAGTAAGTGTCGGCGACAAAGTGGTAACGCAAACAATTAATTCCGGTTCCAAAACATCATCAACTTCTTCGTCTTCAAAAAATTCCAGTTCTTCAAATAGCAGTCTCCGGATTCCCGGGGTGACCGGCGGCGGACCGGGTCGTTAATCTGATAACGAAGTTATATATGATCGAATGTAGCAAGCTAACTAAAATTTATAAAAACGGCGACGTGGAGACGATGGCTCTTAAGGGTGTTTCTTTTAGAATTGAAAAAGGTGAATTTGTGGCGATAATCGGCCCTTCAGGAAGCGGAAAATCAACTCTTATGCATATCTTGGGAGCGTTAGATGTGCCGACAGGCGGAGAATATTTTCTTGACGGAAAAGAAGTTTCCAAGTTGAGCGATGACGAACTTTCTGAATTCAGAAGAAACCAGATCGGTTTTGTTTTTCAATCTTTCAATCTTTTGCCCAGGACAACGGCTATTCGAAATGTTATGTTGCCGCTTCTTTACACCGGAGCGTCAGTCAAAGAAAGAGAAGCTCGGGCGAAAAAAGCGCTTCTTTATGCCGGAATGGAAGAATCAAAGTTTCATAACCTTTCCAATCAATTGTCCGGCGGACAAATGCAACGAGTGGCGATTGCCCGAGCGCTCATCAATGATCCGGCGATAATTTTGGCGGACGAGCCGACAGGAAATTTGGACACCAAGACCAGCCATGTGGTGATGCAAACGTTTGAAGAACTGCATCGAAAAGGGCATACTATAATTCTCATCACTCATGAAATGGAAGTGGCTAATTTTGCCAAAAGAATAATTACCATTCGAGACGGGTTGATTGAAAAAGATATTAAAAACTAAGCTTATGTTAATCGATTTATTCAAAGAAACAATTTGGTCGCTTTCGAGTAACAAAGTCCGTTCGGGGCTTACTATTTTGGGTATTGTGATTGGAATTGCGTCTGTGATTACTATGGTGGCTATTGGGCAAGGCGCTCAAACTTCCATTCAAAACAATATTGAATCAATTGGTTCAAATTTGATTATGGTCATGCCTGGATCGCAAAGAGTGGGCGGAGTTAGCCAGGGGAGCGGAAGCGCGGAATCTTTGACTCAATCGGATGCTGAGGCAATTAAGACTTCCGTTTCCAACGTAAAGGCGGTGGCGCCTTCTGTGCAAGGACGTTACCAGATAACGGCAAAAGGGACCAATACTAACACTCAAGTGGTTGGAACGGTCAGTGATTATGTTTTGGTTCGAAGCATTAAGATGGATATAGGCTCTTTTTTTTCCGATCAACAAGTGAAAAGCTCGGCTAAGGTGGCGGTTCTTGGTCCCACAACCAGAGATGATTTGTTCGGAGAAGATGTCAATCCGGTGGGACAAACCATTCGAGTCAACAAAACGGATTTTCAAGTGATTGGAATGACGGAAGCCAAAGGCGGATCGGGTTTCAACAATCAAGACGACATGGTTTATGTTCCGCTTAGCGCGGCGCAACATTTTTTGTCTGGAGATGAAACCATTGACAACATCAGCATCACTGCCACTGATCAGTCAGCGATGACTTCGGTGCAAGAAGATGTGACGACGCTTCTTCTTTTGCGGCATAAGATTTCTGATGCGGCGGATGCGGATTTTCGATTGATGAACCAAAATGACATCATCTCCACAGCGACAAGCATCACCAGCACTTTCACATTGCTTCTTTCTTCCATTGCCGGAATTTCTCTTTTGGTGGGAGGAATTGGGATTATGAATATGATGCTGACTACTGTGACAGAGCGGACGCGAGAAATTGGCCTTCGAAAAGCTGTGGGGATAAAAAAGATATACATCAATTTACAATTTTTGTTCGAAGCGGTCCTTTTGACTTTTTTTGGGGGGGTGTTGGGAATCCTTTTAGGTTGGGGTGCGTCAAATTTGATTTCAAAATTAGCTGGTTTGACGACAGAAATTTCCTTTTCAGCAATTCTTTTGGCTTTTTCCGTTTCAGCCGGAGTGGGGATCATTTTTGGTTTCTATCCGGCGCGAAGAGCGGCTAACTTGAGTCCGATTGAGGCGCTTCGGTATGAATAATTTTGCGGTTTTGGGCAACGATAATCCGGTTGATTGTCGTTTTTTTGTTTTTGCGTTATGCTTAAGACACCTTTAAAGAGTTAATTTATTCATAATATATGAAAAAAGTTTTGGTATTAGGCGCCCAGGGGATGTTGGGACAAGAGATTGTGAATGTTTTCGGGAAAGATAGCGATTATAACGTGGTTGCTTGGGATAAAAAGGATATTGATATTTCGTGTGAAAAAGAAGTGAATGAAAAAATCGGAGCCATAAAGCCTGATATTATTATCAATGTGGCGGCATATAATGCGGTGGACAAATGCGAGAAGGACAAGAAAGAATATGCGCAAGCGAAAAAAGTGAACGGGTTGGCTCCCGGACACCTGGCGGCGGCGGCGAAAAAAAACAAAGCAATTTTGGTGCATTATTCAACGGACTATGTTTTTAACGGAGAGCCGGAAATTCCTGAGCCAACAGGTTGTACTCATGTTTGTTCCAGTTGCGCTCTTCATGAGGGTTTTCAGCCGGAAATTGGTTTTGATGAAGAATCTAAACCGAGTCCCATGAACAAATACGGAGAGACAAAACTTTTGGGAGAAAAAGAAGCGGCGAAAAATGCTAAAAATTTTTATATCATCCGGACGTCAAAGATTTTTGGGGCGCCGGGAAAAACCGAGGGGGCCAAGCGCAGCTTTTTTGAGGTGATGTTGGATTTGGGAAAAAAGAATAAGGAAGTGAAAGCCGTGGATGAAGAAACCAGTTGTTTCACCTATGCGCCGGATTTGGCCAAAAAAACCAAGGAAATTGTTGAGGCGAAAAAGCCGTTTGGGATTTATCATGTCATAAACAGCGGCTCTTGCACTTGGTATGAAGCGGCGGTAGAATTATATAAGCAAGCAAAAATTAAGACGAAAGTCATTCCGGTTTCGGCGGATGAGTTTCCTCGTCCGGCGAAAAGGCCGTTTTATTCGGTGCTAATTAACACGAAACTCAATCCGATGAGGGATTGGAGGGAAGCGCTTGGAGAGTACTTAAATAATAAGTAATTCGTAAAGAAAAAAAATGACAAACTTAAAAAAACAAGATCCGGGGGTGTACAAGGCGGTTTTGGGGGAGATCAAGCGGCAGCAGGAGGGAATGGAGCTTATTGCCAGTGAAAATTATGTTTCGGAAGCGGTGCTGGAAACATTGGGAAGCGTTTTTACCAATAAGTACAGCGAAGGGTATCCGGGGAAAAGGTATTATGCCGGACAAGAGTTCACTGATGTGGTGGAATCATTGGCGATTGAGCGTGCCAAAAAACTTTTTGGTGCCGAGCATGTCAATGTTCAACCGCTTTCTGGGGCGCCGGCTAACATGATTGCTTATTCAGCGGTCCTTGCGCCTGGAGACACGGTTCTTGGTATGGATCTTTCTCATGGAGGGCATCTCACCCATGGACACCCGGTGACGCTTTCGGCGAAAGTATACAA
>Ga0074195_1002695_pt1 | contig 18899 bp, 14 predicted proteins | sample EPASupsiteHSE623_FD_64525 | JGI IMG/M metagenome (GOLD analysis project Ga0074195, IMG submission 64525) | Bioremediated contaminated groundwater from EPA Superfund site, New Mexico - Sample HSE6-23 | ecosystem: Environmental > Aquatic > Deep subsurface > Groundwater > Contaminated ...
GGTGTGCGCCGAATCGGCCTTCGGGTAAGCCCTGATGGTAAGGTTCAGATCTCCATGCCCTCTTCCGGTTCTGAACAAAAAGCACTGGATTTTGTGAGAGCCAAATCGGATTGGATACTAAAACAACAACAAGATATAAAAGCTGGTTTAACTATTTTCACTTCGGAGACCTGTTTTAAAACAAAGTTTCATTTGCTTAAGATCATACGGGTTGAACATCCGAAAGTTTCAGCGATGGTTGGAAATGGGCTAGTACAGATCAATATTCCGCAAAAATATGATGATCAACATACAGCTATTCAGCAGTTTATTAGACGAGTGATTGTTCAGGTGATGCGGCAGGAAGCCAGAGTTTATTTGCCGCAACGGTTAAGTGAATTAGCTAAAATTTGTGATTTGCCGGTTGAAAATGTGTATGTAAAACATGTGAAAAGCCGGTGGGGAAGTTGCTCTTCTGTAAATAATATCAATTTGAACCTTCATCTGATGCGATTGCCTGACCGGTTAATTGATTACGTGTTGTTCCATGAACTGGCCCACATCAGGGAGAAGAATCATGGGCCGCAATTTTGGCATCTGCTGGAGCAGATTTGTCCGGGTGCCAGGAAGCTGGACAGAGAGCTTAAAAAATATCATGTGGATATTTTTTGAACGTTTCGATTAAGTGAGGGCAAATCCAAATTTATTTGGGATTTGCCGAGCGTGAGAATGTTTCGATTGAGCGAGAACAATACCAGACTTGTCTGGACATTGTCGAGCGGAAGAAACATCTGTCGAAGACGAAACGACTAATGAAACGAACATGTTGTGCGACAACGTACACATCAATGAAAATAATTTTCGGCAACATGCGAGTTCCATCAGACAATTAAAAAACAATTACTTACTGATGAAATGAACCAACTGGAATGCCAGATCGTTTGATTTTAGAAATACCAGATAGTGCCTGTAAGATGAATTGGAACCAATTAATATCGACAAGGAGGTTAGGGTCCGGCTCAGCCGTCACAGAGGTTGAATTGTTCAACCGCACGCAGTTTCAGCGTGATTATGACCGGATCATCTTTTCATCTCCGTTTAGACGGATGCAGAACAAGACCCAGGTTTTTCCGCTTCCCGGGAGTATTTTCGTTCATAACAGGTTGACACATAGTCTGGAGGTCGCCAGTGTGGGTCGGTCGCTGGGAAATATTCTGTCTGAAAGATTGATCGAAAAGGGGGTCAGGAGTCCTTTGATCAGCGAATTGGGGGCAGTGGTTTCGGCAGGTTGCCTGGCTCATGACATGGGCAATCCGCCTTTTGGGCACGCAGGAGAAGAGGCCATCTCAACCTTTTTTAAAACGGGAAATGGGAAAAGCCTTGAGGTGCTGTTAAAACCGGAGGAGTGGACTGATTTGATCTTCTTTGACGGGAATGCCAATGCCCTGAGGCTGTTAAGCCATCAGTTCCGCGGACGACGGGAAGGCGGTTTCGCGCTGACCTATACCACTCTGGCTTCGATCGTGAAGTATCCTTACGAATCATACGGTGTTGACAAATCAAAATTCGGATTTTTTCAATCCGAGAAGCAGCTTTTTTCTGAAATAGCGAGAAAACTGGATCTTTTACAGGTGCAGGATAAACCTCTTAAGTTCGTTCGGCATCCGCTGGTCTTCCTGGTCGAAGCAGCCGATGATATTTGTTACCGGATCATGGACCTGGAAGATGCGCATAAGCTGAAAATCATCGATTATGAAACAACTTCCCGGCTATTCCTTAATTTTTATGATCCAGTTGAGGATAAGGATGCGTTTGATAAGATTGATAAGGTGTTCACGGTGGTAACCGATCCCAATGAACGGATCTCATTTCTTCGTGCCGGAGTGATTAATAAACTGGTTCATGAATGTATTGAAGTGTTTGCAGAAGAGGAAGATGCTATTATGGAAGGCGTCTTTCAGAGGCCATTAATAAAAGATATCACCAGTCTTTCGCAGGTAGCGATGGGTGAAATTGACCTTTTGTCAGTGGACCGGATCTATAACGACCGTACTGTAGTCGAGATCGAGATGACCGGTTTTAAAATCCTGGGAACTCTGCTCGACGAGTTTATTGGAGCAGTTCTTGCTCCCAAAGCAGGGTTTTCACGCCGGTTATTGTCGATGATGCCTGAACAATACAGAGCGGATGAACAAGGGATGTATGGAAAAATCCAGTCGGTCATTGATTTTGTTTCCGGAATGACCGACCTTTATGCATTGGATCTTTATAGGAAAATTAAAGGGATCAATTTGCCGGAGATCCATTAAATAAAGGCATTGTCGGGCCCCACTTCCTTTATTTGCTTTAGAAAAAACAGAGCCTTTTCGGTATGAGGAGAGTGTTGTTATTTACTTAATTCCTTTTTCAGCAGATTGACATTATTGTTCAACCGCTCAATGATTTGATCTTTCTCCCTGAGCTGAGCCTTCATCTTGTCGGTTTCTTCCTGAAGTTTAAGCAATACCGCGCTTTGTTCTTCAAATCTTTGTTCTTTTAATTTGATCTGTTCATTTAACCTTTTGGAATCATCATTCTGGCGCGACAGGTTAAAACGCAGATCGGCAAGTTCGTTTTTAGCCGCGCTGAGTTCCTGCGCCAAACTGGTATTTTTGTTCTGAAGGGAAGTCTGTGCATTCTTGCTTATTTCCAGTTCCTCTGCCGTGCGCCGTTTTTCATATTCAAAGGCATATAATTTTTCTTCTATGGTTGCGTCTTTCTCTTTTACATTTGAGTTTAGCAAGTTGATCTGTCCGTTCAGTTTACCGATCATCTCATCTTTCTGAGCATTACTGCTCAAAAGTTCCTGTTTCATTTTCTCAAATTCGGTGATCATTTCTTCAATCCGGCTTGCCTGAGCTTCATTTTCGCTGGTCAGTTCGCGTACCCGGTTCTCCGCTCGCAGTTTTGAAGACTCCATTTCAACAAATTTTTTCTTTAACACGCAAGAAGAGAGGCTTAATGCACATATAATGATCATGATAAACAGTCGGCTTGTTTTCATACGTACAATTTTTTTAATTTAAATAATCGTAATTCTCCAAATATTTTTTAAGTTAGGCATTTGCTATTAATAACGTTCTGAAAATGGATATGTTACTTTGTTCATAATTTTTGTGTTCCCGTGACGTTTTATCATGGGGAAACTAATGTAAGGAAAAACTTTTACCTTAAAAAATGAAATACATGAAGCAGATCATATTTTTTCTGTTATTCCTGGTGCCGGTTTTTGTTTTGGCTCAGCCAAAAACTTTGAAGGGTCGCATTGTCGATGCGTCCAATCAGCAAGGGATCGGGTACACGAATATCGGGGTCGAAGGTACCTTTTACGGAACCGCCAGTGATGCAGAAGGATTTTTTGAACTAAAAATTCCTGAGGAGTTTTTTGGAGGCAAGTTATTTGTTTCGGCAGTGGGTTACCGGAATGTAACCTTGCTGCTGAACGACTTATTTGGACAAGAGTTCGTGAGGATCCCTCTTGCAGAGCAAACCTACAGCATCGAAGGCGTAGACGTAGAAGCTCAGTCGCGTGTTCTGTTCCGTATTGTCAGGACCGCCATTCAAAAGATACCTCAAAATTACCATCCCGGTCCTGTTGGAATGAAATTCTATTATCAGGAAGATAAACAATTGAATGACAGTAGTATCCTAAACCGTGAAGCGATCGTGGAGCTGCACGATAAAACGGGTTACAGCAGTCCTTCCGTATCGGATGCATACCGGAACCGGCATTACCGGTTTACCCAGGTTAAAAAAAACTTTGATTCAAAATTGTTCAGTACTGCGCAGACTGGTTTTGATGAATTGCTGGAGATGGATCTGGTCCGTTTATCCAACACGATACTCAACCAGGAATTATTGAACGACTATGATCTGAACCTCGAGGGCATCAGTACTTATGACGGAGATTCGGTATGGATCATCTCATACAAAACAGGTAAGCCTGACCTGGCTCACAGCGGCGATTATTATGCCACGCAAATGAATGGTAAAATCTATATTCTGAAAAGTAACTATGCCATAATCCGCAATGAATGCATGATTGGATCCTCAACGAATAACAGTCAGAACCGTTCGCTGTTTACAGATGATAAAGGACAGCAACAGGTCAGCTATCATTTTACAGCAATTTATAAAAATAAGGAAGGCAAATATGCAGTGAACTACCTGGATTGCGATAAAACTTATACTAACCTTCAGGGCGAGACCATTACGTTCAGGAGGAAAGCTAACGCGCTTGGATTGAGTCAGCAGCCGGCTGAAATATCGGGAAGGGATTATTTCGAAGACACCCCTTACGTGGAAAATTTCTGGAAAGAATTTAAACGGCCTCAGTAAGATCCGGGAAAACAGAGACTGACAGTTTTCCCGGTTGGTTTATTTTGCTTTATACAGTTCCTTTTCGTCTACCACTTTGATCAGCGTGCTGTCTTTCAGTGTTCTGCTCACTAAATTGAATGGGCCGGTAATAATTTCATCGCCTTCATTCAGGCCTTTCAGGATCTCGATGTTCATATTATCCTGAATACCGGTTTCTACTGGCTGCTTCCAGGCGCGGTTATCTTTCACAATAAATACGACTTCCTGTTTTTCCTGCTCATCTGCTTTTCCTTTGGTACTGGTTGTATCTTTCAGGTTTTCGTTGATCACACGGGTGGTAACTGCCTGGATCGGTACCGAGATGACACTGTCGCGCGTTTCTGTCTGGATATCGACAGTGGCTGACATTCCAGGCCGGAACGGAAAGCGGTTTTGGGTGCTGTCGATCAGATCCTGGTATGACGACTTCAGAAGCAGAATTTTTACATTGAAAGTGGTCACCTGATCGGTTGAAGTACCAACGGTGTTGGCCGAGTTCGCTATTTCTGTTACCAGACTCTTGAATTTCCGGTTCAGATAAGCATCTACTTCTACCAGGGCAGTATCACCAGGCGACACCTTTACAATGTCGTTTTCATTGACTTCCACTTTCACTTCCATTTTGTCGAGATTGGCAATGACCATCATTTCGGTTCCGGCATACATGTTTGTACCGACCACACGTTCTCCCTGTTCAATATTCAGCCGGGAAACGATACCGCTCATCGGGGCGTATATTTTGGTTTTGATCAATTGTTCTTCTGCCTCGGCAACGGATGCCTCATCCGATTTAACTGCAAATCCGGCAGCAGCAACTTCAGCCTGGGCAACCTTGAAAGATGCTTCGGCCGCTTCAAAATCGGACTGTGCAATGGCTGTCTGATCAAACAACGTTTTGGACCGCTCAAACGACAGCTTACTTTCGATGAGGCGGGCCTGTGTCTGTGACAGACGGGCTTTGGATGAATTCAAGGAAGCTTTGGCACGATTCAGCGCCTGGATATAAATATCCGGCTTGATCGTCATCAACAATTGACCGTTGGCGACTTCATCTCCTTCTTTTACCTGGAGATCAATAACTTCGCCCGATACATCCGGACTGATCTTCACTTCCGTCTCAGGTTCAATTTTTCCGTTGGCAGTGATCATCTCGGTGATCGTATGACTTTTAACTGTTTCGACAGTGACATTCAATTCAAAGTCTTTTCCAAACCACCCTTTTGATTTGCCAATCACTAAAAGGATAATAATGACGACAAATGAAACGACCAGGTAAGGTAACAGTTTGTTCTTTTTCTTTTTTCGGCGTTGCATATTCATCAGAAATTGTATTGGGATTTATAGCCGGTTGTATCTGGTTGTCAACCGGAATCCCGATAAAGGTACGACAATTATGTGAAACGAGATGTTTTTACAAAGGCATAAATTCGTTCCTCTTTTATTTTAGTACCAGCCGGGCTGTTCTCCTGCTTTTTTGTTCCATAAAAATCTCGTGATTGTTTTTTATTCCGGAAATAGCTTCTGCATTATAAAACCGTATGGTAGCCAGCACGAGTCCTGTATTGTAACGAACGTCGAATTCCTTGTGTAATTCCATGATCATGGCTTCCAGTCCTACTTCCGGTTCGTCGACGCATAATGAAAGATCGATGGCCGATTGCTGAATGAGGTTCACCTTGATCCGGCGGTTTCTAAAGAGGGCAAACACCTCCGATAACACGTCAATTCCGATAAAGGAAAAATCGTTTGGAGAGAGGGTGATCAGGGCCTGTTTTTTTTTCAATATATAAACAGGCACCAGATCCAGCTGATGATCAACCTGATGAATAATGGTCCCTTCCTGTTCCGGAAAATCGAAGGGTTTCACATATAAAGGAATATTTTTGTTACGCAACGGCTTTATCGTTTTAGGATGAATGACCTTAGCGCCTGAGTAAGCCAGTTCAATGGCTTCTTTATAAGATAATTCCGGCAGTTTTTCTGTTTCGGGAAAGTCGTTCGGGTCAGCATTTAGCACACCAGGGACATTTTTCCATATCGTGACACTTTCTGCATTCAGCAGATTGCCCAGGATGGCAGCAGTGAAATCGGATCCTTCACGTCCCAGGGTTGTTGTCTGGTTTGTCGTGGTTGAACCAATAAATCCCTGGGTGACATAAAGGTCATCCTGATAAAAGTTAAAGCTATTATTGATAAGCATCGCTGACCATTTCCAGTCAACAACAGCTTCCCTGTAAGTATCATCGGTTCTGAGGCTTTCACGGATATCGATCCACTTGTTGGTTTGTCCGCATCGGTTTAGAAACGCTGAAACGACAGCTGTAGATATCAGTTCTCCGTAACAGACTATCTGATCATATTCATAGTCAAAATGGAGGGAAGGAGTGCGATTAAGCCTTTTCCCGAGTTGTTCGAACAGTTCATTTGCCTTGGCAGAATCCGCTTCCGTCAGTTCCAGTTCATTCATAATCTGCTGATGATATTCTTTTACAGATAACAGGATATCGTGAGCTTGATTGTCTTTCTTATAATAGGCACGCACCAGTTTTTCAAGCTCATTGGTCGTGTTTCCCATTGCTGAAATGACAATGGTTTTCTTCCCCGGGAACGAGTTCAGGATGGCTGCCACATTTTTGATAGCCTGGGCCGAACTGACAGAAGCACCTCCAAATTTAAATACCTTCATGATTGATGTTGTTTGTTATGAAGCCGCAAAATTAATTATTTCAGCATAATACCGGTAGCCATGCGCCCGGTAACGGCACCATCGCGACGGGCAGAATAAAAAAGCGATTCGTGCGACAAGGAGCACATACCCATGATCTCGATGTTTTCCTCTTTCATCCCGGATTCAATCATCAGCGTCTTATTGGCTGCCCACAAATCGAGAAAAGCTTTGCCTTCATGAGCTGATGGTTTTAATAATCCCCGAAAATTTGAAAAATTTTCCCTGACCTGAGCAATGACATCCTGCCCAACTTCATAAACATGATGATGAATTGACGGACCAATTCCTGAGACCAGGTCTTCCGGTTCACTGTCAAACTGCAGCTGCATGCGGTGAATCGTTTTTGCCACGATCTTGCTCACGGTTCCACGCCAGCCTGCATGTACAGCCGCCACAACCTGCTGCCGGGGATCATAAATCAGAATAGGCACGCAGTCTGCTGTTTGAACACAGATGCAGGTTCCTCGCTGGTTGGTTACCAAAGCGTCGGTTCCTGCAATTTCGGAACTACTAACCAAATTATCCACAACAACAATACGATCACCGTGAACCTGGCGGGGAAAAATCAATTGTTGCCGGCAAATTCCAACTGCACGGGCAAGCTCTTCCCGGTAGAACTGGTAACTTTCTTCTTCATCTCCGGTAAAACGCGATTGCCCATTCTTCCCCCATCCCGATTTAGTCGTTGTAAAATGAAATACACCCAGTTTCGTGAGATTTTTAAATTTCAAAAATGACTTTTGCCCAATATCGAGTACTTCCATTGGAAAAATTATAAAATTATAAAATTGTAAAACTGTTGCAAGGTTGCAGGATTATAAGATTACCTTTCTACTTTTCCACTTCTACTCGCTACCCGCCAGCAGATCGTTCATCCGTTGTTTATCCAGGATCCTGATGGTACGACGATGCACATGGATCACTCCTTCCTGATCCAGTTCCCCCAGTGAACGGGCAAGTGCCGGACGGGTGACTCCAAAAAATTCGGCCAGTTCTTCCTGTGAAAGAGGCAATTCAACAACCGACAACCGGTCTCCTGCCAGATCGAGCAGATAATGAGCGATCTTTTGACGGATGCTTTTAAAGGAAAGGAACCGAATCCGTTGCGACAAAAACTGGGTCCTCGACGAAATGGAATTCAGGTAATTAATCAGAATGCGCTGGTCATTTTGGAGGAGTTTCAGGAATTCGGCTCTTGGGATGTAAAGCAGTTCAACGTCAGTATTCGTAATGACTGTAACAGGAAAGCGATTATTTTTACCAAACAGGAAGGCAGAAGCCAGAGGACGCGGAGCTTCAATATTTTCGATTTTCAGCGTTTTCCCGGTATAATCGTTCATTTCGCCTTTTACGATTCCTGACATGACTATGACCAGGTGAGTACATTCGTCACCTGCCGAAGCCACGAGTATATTTTTGCCGAGTCGTCGGACCTGAAAGCGGACATTCTCAAACAGCGACGACAATCTTTCTGCAGTTAATCCGGCAAACACCGGAGAGTGTGATAATACCTCGAAATCGATCATATTCGTTAGCATTTGTAATATTTGATACAATCCGGGAAACAGCCATCCCCTATTTTTGTTGCCGGATTAATACATAAACATGATGATACGCGAGATAGTAAAAATAAATGAAGATTTGTGCAACGGATGTGGAATTTGTATCCCAAATTGCCATGAAGGGGCTTTGCAGGTGATAGACGGGAAGGCCAGACTGATCAGCGAACTGATGTGCGACGGATTGGGAGCCTGTTTAGGCCATTGTCCGGAAGGGGCCATTGAAATTGAAAAACGGGAAACGGAAGAATATGCAATTCATAACGGTACGTCACAGGCGGCGGGAGGATCCTCGTGTGGTTCGGGTGGTGGTTGTCCCGGTTCAGCGCCGGTAGGTTTCGACCCTCATTCATTCCGGATGGCAACCCCCGTGCCGGCAATGGCAGGGCAGTCGGAGTTGCAGCAATGGCCTGTACAAATGCATCTGATCAATCCCGACGCTGCTTATTTTAAAGGAACTGATTTGCTTGTTGCCGCCGATTGTGCTGCTTTTTCGTATGGAAATTTTCATCAGGAATTTATTAAGGGCAGAAAACTGGTCATTGCCTGTCCCAAGCTGGATCACGGGAAAGAGATCTACCTGGAAAAACTGATTCGGTTGATTACCGGAGCAAGGGTCAATACCATTACGGTCGTGATCATGGAAGTTCCCTGTTGCGGCGGGTTGAGTCAGTTGGTACAGATGGCTGTGAGCCAGGCGGGACGAAAGGTTCCGGTGAAAGAGGTGGTGATCGGGATCAGAGGAGACCTGCTTGCTGAAGAATGGGTGTGAATTTGAATATTTAATGCCTGATAATTTCGGATTCTGATTGGTCTGTGTTCAAAGAATGTACTATCTTCGCAAACATAAAATTATCAGGAGGATGATTAAGAACTATCGATTCATGAATAATGTCGCCGGATGGGTGGCATTTGTAATTGCGGCAATTACGTATCTTACAACTATTGAGCCGACAGCAAGTTTCTGGGATTGCGGCGAATTCATAACCACTTCGTATAAACTTGAGGTAGGACATCCTCCCGGTGCCCCCTTTTTTATGATCCTCGGCCGGTTTTTCAGCCTGTTCGCAGGTCCTTCTCAGGTCGCGATGATGATCAACGCGCTCTCTGCTTTAGCCAGTGCGTTTACTATTTTATTTCTCTTTTGGACCATTACCCACCTGGTCAGAAAAATGGTTTCTTCTGAAACAATGACCACCGGGCAGATGATCACCATTTTGGGTAGCGGAATGGTTGGAGCTTTGGCCTATACTTTTTCAGACACATTTTGGTTTTCGGCTGTTGAAGGTGAAGTATACGCTTCCTCATCACTGATCACGGCTGTCGTTTTCTGGGCCATTTTAAAGTGGGAAAATGCAGCCGGTGAACCTCATGCAAACAGGTGGATCATATTTATCGCTTATATGGTAGGCCTTTCGATCGGGATCCATTTGCTCAACCTGCTTGCGATTCCCGCCATTGTATTCGTCTATTATTTCAAAAAATATACGGTAACAAGAAACGGTGTAATTGTCAGCTTTGTAATCTCAATCATCATACTTGCCCTGATTATGTACGGCATTATTCCGGGAGTCGTGACAGTCGCCTCCTGGTTTGAACTCATGTTTGTGAATGGAATCGGACTTCCATTTAATACCGGTACGATGATTTACGGCCTTCTCGTTGTGGGGCTCATTGTCTTTGGCATTCATTATACCATGAAAAAGAAAATGGTATTTTGGAATACCATTTTGGTTTCGTTGACTGTGATCATGATCGGATATTCTTCCTTCGCCATGATCGTGATCCGTTCTTCAGCCAATACACCGATGGATCAAAACAGTCCCGACAATGTCTTTTCGTTGCTTGGCTATTTGAACCGCGAACAATATGGAGACCGTCCGCTGGTTTTTGGTCCCTATTACAATACTCCGCTCGATAGTAATAATCCTTATGTCAACGACAAGCCTTACTATATTCAGAAGGATGGAAAATACGTGGTAGCCGATATGAGGCAAAAGCCCAACTATGATTCCCGTTATACGACAGTTTTTCCCAGGATGTGGAGCCGGCAGTCGGACCATATTGAAGATTACAAGAACTGGGGACAGATTTCAGGTAAGGCGGCAACGTATACGGATGAGGAGGGTCAGACTCAGACCTTACAATTGCCGACTTTTGGTGAAAATCTCCGGTTTTTCATCGCTTACCAGGTCAATCACATGTACCTGCGTTACTTTATGTGGAATTTTGCCGGGCGTCAGAATGATGTACAGGGGCATGGTGATATCGTGAACGGCAACTGGATCAGCGGGATTAACTTTATCGATTCGTTTCGGTTGGGCGATCAGACTTCGCTGCCAGACAGCCTGAAAAACAATAAGGGAAGAAATACCTATTATCTTCTGCCTTTAATATTGGGACTATTGGGTGCCTTTTATCATTATAATCGCCACCAGCGGGATTTTTGGGTCGTGATGCTCCTGTTTATCATGACCGGATTGGCGATCGTGGTTTATCTGAACCAATACCCGCACCAACCCCGTGAGCGGGATTACGCTTATGCCGGTTCATTCTATGCCTTTGCCATCTGGATCGGGCTTGGTGTGGCCGCGCTGATCGATTTGCTGAAACGTAAGGTTCCTGAAACGATTGCCGCAGCAAGTGTAACCGTCATTAGCCTTGTTTTGGTGCCGGGCATTATGGCGAGCGAAAACTGGGACGATCATGACAGGTCGAACCGTTATACCGCACGTGATTTTGGAGCCAATTACCTGGAGAGTTGCGAGAAAAACGCCGTGATCTTTACCAATGGCGACAATGATACTTTCCCGCTTTGGTATAACCAGGAAGTAGAAGGTGTTCGTACCGATGTTCGTGTTTGCAATTTGAGTTATCTCCAAACGGACTGGTACATCGACCAAATGAAAAGCAAAGCTTATGAATCGGACCCTCTGCCTGTTTCATTTACCCATGATCAATATGTACAGGGCAGCCGCGACGTCGTTTACCTGCTCAGTGATCCGCGTGTGAAAGGGGCAGTTGAGTTAAGCAAAGCCCTTGAGTTTGTCAAGGATAAAGATCCAAGGACCAAGCTTAGTCAGGCCGATAATGCTTCGTATATTCCTTCCAAAAAGTTGTTTATAAAGGTGGATAAGGAAGCTGTTATCAGAAATAAAGTGGTTCCTCCCAATAAATATGATCAGATTGCGGATACAATATTCATTGATTTTGGAAGCCGTAACTACCTGGTAAAAGATGAACTGATGGTACTGGATATGATTGCGCATTCAAACTGGGAACGACCGATTTATTTTGCGATTACGGTAGGACGTGATAAGTACCTGGGGTTACAGGATTATTTCCAGCTTGAAGGCTTCGCCTATCGATTTACTCCGGTAAAATCTGCATCTTCCGGAATCTATTTCGGATCGGTCAATACTGCTAAGATGTACGACCAGATGATGAATCGGTTTAAGTGGGGTAACATGAATGATCCGCAGGTGTATATTGACGAAAATAACCAGCGGATGATGATGAATATCAGGAATAATTTCAATCGCCTGGCCGAAAGTTTGATTGTTGAAGGCAAAAAGGATTCTGCGATTAAAGTGCTTGACCATAACCTGGAACTTATCCCTCACAGCATTGTTCCGTACAATTACTTTTCACAGGAAATAGCCGGCAATTATTTTGCTGCCGGGGCAAAGGAAAAGGGGAAAAATATCATGACGGAGATATTCAGTACATACCAGAAGGAACTGGACTACTATTTGGAACTTAATCCAAAGTTTACAGCTTCGGTAGATGAAGAAATCCAGCGAATACTATACTTCATGCGCGAAATGAGCATGATTGCAATGAAGTACGGAGAAACTGGGATGGCAAAGGAAATGACTGAAGCTTTTAATAATTATTTGAAAAAGTATAGTCCTAAAAATTGATGCAGTTTTTGGATCCGAGAATAAGGCTACCTCAGTTTTTAAAAAGATTTTTTCCCGGGGCGCTTTGGATGGGGCCAACTGCCGGAAATCAGATCTACCTGACTTTCGATGACGGCCCGGTTCCTGAGGTCACGCCATGGGTGCTTAATTTGTTGAGAGAGGAAAGGATAAAATCGTGTTTTTTTTGTGTGGGTGAAAATGTGATGCGGTTTCCTGAGGTTTATCAGCAGATCCTGGATGAAGGACACCTGACGGGTAACCATACCTATAATCATTTACAGGGACTGAAGACAGAAACTGGACATTATTTGGAAAATGCAGACAAAGCAGCGCAGTTCATCGATTCCCCATTTTTCCGTCCTCCTCACGGTTTGTTGAAGATTAGTCAGTATAAGAAGCTCAGCAGGAAGTATCAGGTAGTGATGTGGGACATTGTAAGCTGTGATTATAACCGGTCATTAAGTGTAGACGCTGTTGTCAGCAATGTCATGAACAATGTACGTCCGGGATCGATCATTATCTTTCATGATTCATATAAAGCAAGGAAAAACCTTTATGCAGCCTTGCCGGTTGTAATCAGAGAATTGAAAACGAAAGGCTACCGGTTCGGAGCTTTAAGTGATGCGATGAACAGATCGAAAGATAGTTCAGTTTAACTTAAAATAATCAGACCATAAAAAATACCATCATGCTAAATATTTTGCTTATCGGTTCAGGAGGAAGGGAACATGCCATGGCCTGGAAGATCAAACAATCTTCAACACTCAACAGGTTATTTATTGCCCCGGGAAATGCCGGAACGGCTGGGCTGGGAGAAAACATTCCCGTTGGGGTTACGGATTTCGCAGGTTTGAAAAGAGTTGTTCTGGAAAAGGAAATTGATCTGGTTGTTGTTGGTCCCGAGGTTCCTCTGGTGGAAGGATTGCATGATTTCATTGAAGCGGATCCGGTCCTGAAACATGTCAAGGTGGTTGGTCCGAAAAAGGAAGGTGCGCAACTGGAAGGGAGTAAGGATTTTGCCAAGGCGTTCATGCTGCGACATCAGATTCCGACAGCCCGTTATTTTACAGTCACATCTGCAAATTTGGAAGAGGGCCTCTCTTTTTTAGACGAGCTGAAGGATCCCTATGTGCTGAAGGCGGATGGCCTGGCAGCAGGCAAGGGAGTGTTGATCATCAATGACCTGGCAGAGGCTAAAGCTTCACTTAAAGAGATGCTTGCCGGCCAGTTTGGCGATGCCAGCAGAAAGGTGGTCATCGAAGAGTTTTTGTCAGGAATTGAGCTCTCTGTTTTCGTGATCACTGACGGAAAGGACTACTGCATTCTTCCAGAGGCAAAGGATTATAAGCGAATCGGAGAGGGTGACACGGGGCTGAACACAGGTGGAATGGGCGCTGTCAGTCCTGTTTCTTTCGCCGGCAGGGATTTTATGCGAAAGGTTGAAGAACGGATCATCAGACCCACGATCAACGGGTTTCAGCAGGATCACATTCCGTACAACGGATTTGTCTTTTTCGGGTTGATTAATTGTGAAGGAGACCCTTATGTCATTGAATACAACGTGCGAATGGGAGATCCGGAAACGGAAGCAGTCATGCTGCGTATAAAATCAGATCTTGTTGAGCTGCTTCAGTCTGCAGCTGAAGGAACATTGGCCTCGCAACAGGTAGCGTTCGATGAACGTACCGTTGCGACAGTGATGCTGGTTTCAGGAGGATACCCTGGATCATACAGAAAAGGGATTCCCATACGCGGGCTTGAGGAATTAAACAACAGCATCCTTTTTCATGCAGGCACCAAACAGTCTGAAGCCGGTGTACTGACCGACGGGGGGCGTGTTATTGCAATCAGTTCATATGGTGCAACCATGAATGAAGCATTGGCATATTCATATGCAAATGCAGAAAAAATTAATTACGAGGGAAAGTACTACCGGAAGGATATCGGTTTTGATTTGTAGATCATGATACTCAGGTTCCTAAAAAGTAATCAGCCATTTCATGTCATACTGATGCCGGTCACGGCTTTGGTGCTCTGGTTAAGGTCGTTCCTTTCGCCAGGCTTTTTCCCCTTTTTTGAAGGGGAAAATAGCATGCCCTTTTATCGCCCGATCCATCAGTTACTGGCAGAATTGCCATTTGTGAATAACGTGGCAGGGGTGATACTTTTTATTTTACTGGCGTTCATGATCCTGCGTCTGAATACGGTTTATGATTTTATCCAGATCCGGACTTTTTTACCATCGAATATTTTTGTGCTTATCGTGAGCGGGGTTTTGAGCCTGCACACGCTTCATCCCGTTTATTTCGGAGCTTTCTTTTTGCTGCTTTGCATAGACCGTATCTTTGACGTTACTGAAAATGAAAAGGAAAATCCGAATTCATTTGATCCCGGATTTTATCTGTCAGTAGGTTCATTATTTTACCTGAATCTCATTTTCTACCTGCCGGTGATTTGGGTGGCTTTTTTTCTGCTTCGGAAACAAAGAGAGTGGCGCGATTTTGTCATGTTGCTGGTGGGTATGGCACTGCCCTGGTTGTTTGCTTTTTCCTGGTACTTTATGACTGATTCGGTGGATGAACTTCAGACGGTACTCGTTCAGAATCTTTTCACATCGAACCTGTTCTTTCAGGGTAGTGTCCCTTTTCAGGTTTACCTGGCCTTTTTAACGCTCACCACCTTATGGTGCAGTTTTTTCCTGATCGGGCAATATGATGCAAAAAAGAGCAGCACCAGAAAGTACTTCAAGATCTTTTTTGTGATCTTTTTAATCTCGATTATGCTCTTTTTCCTGATTCCTGCGGCTTCGCGGGAAATTCTGGTGATCATGGCCGTCCCCTTAACCTTCCTGTTCTCCAACTACCTGATCGGCATAAGAAGCCAGTTTCTGGGAAATTTGTTTATTCTGATCTTCATCGGGCTGGTTATTTATATGCAGTTTGCCTGAACGGACCTGGCAGTTTCCTTGTTGTCTTTTTATTTTTAGGTCGCAGCTTATTATCGGCGCTTTCCTCTTTATATTTTCCTTTTCGAAATGATACATATCTTTTTTTTTTAAAATTGTAACGTACAACTTTCTTCTTCGTCTTACATCAATAGATCAGCAATCCGGGTTGAGCCTTTTTGTTATGAAAGTGGAATAAAAATGACATTCACATATAAAAAGTATTCATTCATCGAATAATTGCAGGAATTAAAGCGGGGATGATTAAAATTTGCATAAGCAAGCAGAATCAGAAAACAATTAAACCATGATTAAATTAAACAACATCCACAAGTCGTATGAGATGGGCAGCAGCAAGCTTCACGTGCTCAAGGGAATCGATTTGGACATAGAGGGAGGGGAATTTGTTTCCATTATGGGCTCGTCGGGTTCGGGAAAATCGACTCTTCTGAATATTTTGGGAATACTCGACAACTACGACGAAGGCAGCTATTATCTTGGCGGACAGATCATTTCTCAGATGAATGAAAAGAGAGCCGCCCGCCTCCGAAATGAGATGGTTGGATTCGTTTTTCAGTCATTTAACCTGATTTCCTTCAAAAATGCAATGGAGAATGTGGCTCTTCCCTTATATTACAAAGGAGTTAAACGGAAGAAGAGAAATATTATGGCCATGGAATACCTGGATAAACTGGGGCTAAAACCATGGGCCGAGCATATGCCCAATGAAATGTCAGGAGGTCAAAAGCAACGGGTTGCCATTGCACGGGCGCTGATTTCAAATCCAAAGATCATCCTGGCTGATGAACCTACCGGAGCGCTCGACTCGAATACATCCTATGAAGTGATGGACATCCTGAGAGAAATCAATGAGCAGGGAAAAACCGTCATTATTGTTACGCATGAACATGACATTGCCGCGATGACTCAGAAAATTATTCGTCTGAAAGACGGACTGATTCATGAAGTGATCTGTAACGGCGATCTGAAGGACTTCCGTTATAAATATTCAAAAGAGCTGCAACCTGCTTAAACCTTTGAAAGATGTTTGATATCGATAAATGGCAGGAAATCGTGGCTACCATCAGAAAGAACAAGATGCGTACCTTTTTAACAGGATTTTCTGTGGCTTGGGGAATTTTTATGCTGATGATCCTGCTCGGTTCAGGTAATGGATTGAGTAATGGAGTCGCCAGTAATTTTATGAACGATGCCGTTAATGCCATGTGGATCTGGACCGGTGAAACCACTATCCCTTATAAAGGAATGAATACAGGGCGTTCTATCCAGTTCCATAATGAAGATTACGATGTGATCAAAGGGATCAAGGGCGTTGAAACCGCTTCGGGGCGTTATTTCATGGGGAATACCCGGTATTCATATGGGGACGAATCGGGTGAATACACGACCATCACCTGCCATCCCGAGTTGAATGATGTCGAAAATATGCAATTGATTGAGGGGCGTTTTATTAACAAGGTAGACATCCGGCAAAACCGGAAAGTTGTTGTCATTGGTAAAGATATCTATGATGCGCTTTTCAAAAATAAAACAGCATTGGGTGAATATGTCAATGTCAATAAGGTACCTTTTAAAGTGGTGGGCATTTGTGTGGAACCCGCGTCAACCCGTAACCGGAATGCCTATATGCCTGTTTCCACTGCTCAAAAAGTGTTCAACGGGTCGAACAGACTGCATAATTTCGCGATCACCATCAGTGGGGAAACGTTGGAAGAGAGTCAAAAGATTGAAGAACAAATACGCAGTACATTCTCTCATAAGCTTAAGTTTGATGACAAGGATGAAAGTGCCATGGGGCTTTACAATAAATTGGAAAATTACATTCAGACTATGCGGATCTTTCAGGCGATCAAGATCTTTATCTGGATCATTGGCATCGGCACGCTGATTGCCGGAATTGTGGGCGTCAGCAACATTATGCTGATCGTGGTAAAGGAACGTACCAAGGAAATTGGTATCCGCAAAGCTATCGGAGCCTCGCCGTCTTCTGTTATTGGGCTGATCCTGCTTGAATCGATCCTGATTACTACAGTAGCAGGCTATATCGGCCTGGTACTCGGAACCGGCCTGATGGAAGGCATTAATTACATGATGGTCCAGTCGGCCGGGGATGCTGCCGCCACTCAGCAGCAAAGTGAAACGATCTTCCTGAACCCGACCGTTGATTTTGGTGTAGCTGTTTTGGCAACTGTGTTACTGATCATAGCCGGAGCTATTGCCGGGTACATTCCTGCCAAGCGTGCAGCCCGTATCAAGCCTATTATTGCACTTAGGGATGAATAAGCTGTCAGCCGGAACTTTAAATTTTAAACGTTGAACTTTGAACTTATTTTACCATGTTTGATCCTGACTTATGGAAAGAAATTATAAGTGCACTGAAACAGAATCGGTTGCGCAGCTTCATGACTGCTTTTGGGGTATTCTGGGGAATCTTTATGCTCATCATCATGTCGGGTGCGGGCCGGGCGCTGGAGAATGGCGTGCTGGAAGGCGTGAAAGGTTTTGCCACGAACTCGGCATTCTTCTGGACCGAACGCACCAGTATACCTTTTGAGGGTTTTCAACGCGGACGTCGTTGGGACTATAAAAATGAAGATATTGAATATATCCGTCAAAATGTACGTGAAGTGGAATACCTGTCGCCACGGTTATTTGGATGGGCACAAAACGGGGATAACACGGTTCGCGGAGAACGGTCAGGTGCATTTAACATTTATGGCGATTATCCGGATTATTTTAAAATAGACAGGTGGACCCCTCTTAAGGGGCGACTGCTTAATGAGATTGACGTGGTACAAAAAAGGAAGGTATGCGTGATTGGAGAACGGGTGCAGGAAGTGATGTTTGCTCCTGATGAGGATCCGATCGGAAAGTATCTGAAACTGAGCGGTGTTTATTTTCAGGTTGTGGGTGTAATCCATCCCGAAACCCGGATCAATATTGGAGGTGGAAAGAAGGAAGAAACCATTATACTGCCGTTTTCGACCATGCAAACCGCTTATAATTATGGGAATGTTATTCATTTCTTTTCGGTAACGGCTAAATCCTGGTCGAGTGTGAGTGCAATGGAGGAGAAGATGAAGACGATCCTGAAGGAACGTCATAAAATTGCTCCTGACGACATGCAGGCTGTGGGATCTTTCAATATTGAAGCTGAATTTAAAAAGTTCTCTGCTTTATTTCTGGGAATTCAGGTTTTGACCTGGATCGTTGGAATAGGGACCTTGATGGCAGGTGTGATTGGTGTAAGCAACATCATGCTGGTCATCATCAAGGAACGTACACAGGAGATCGGCATACAACGGGCCATCGATGCAACTCCCGGGAAGATCATCCTTCATATCGTG
>Ga0074195_1002696_pt1 | contig 18894 bp, 17 predicted proteins | sample EPASupsiteHSE623_FD_64525 | JGI IMG/M metagenome (GOLD analysis project Ga0074195, IMG submission 64525) | Bioremediated contaminated groundwater from EPA Superfund site, New Mexico - Sample HSE6-23 | ecosystem: Environmental > Aquatic > Deep subsurface > Groundwater > Contaminated ...
GAAGAAAGAGGGAGAAATTGAGGGGAGATAGGGTCGTAGCACAGCCCAACGAGCCTGACAATTCGTCCGTCTTTGGCCTTGATTTCGAAAAGACGAAGGTTGATGGCATGATGCTGCGAGGAGAGCTGGAGTTCACTGCCAAGGACGGTGGCGTGAAGGCGCAGACGGCAAATAAAGAGATAAAGATCGTCTTCAATCCTGAGAGGTTCAGGCCTGCTGAGGTTCCCATATTGCTTTCAGACACGAAGAAGATAGAAGCGCTTGGCTTCAAGAAAGAGCATACTGTGAGGGACATCATCAGAGATCAGCTTGATCACTACCTGGCCGAGACAGAACGCAAGGGGTCATATTGAAATGTCTTGCAGGACGATATCAAATTGAGTATCATTTCGATATCATCCTGACTGCCCTTGCCAGTTCTACTTCTCTATTTTTCCTGGAAAAGTGACTTTTCACCCTCTCTCGCGCGATTCTCCCGTTGTCCAAGCTGAGGGCATCTTTGATTCCTTTTGCAATTGCCTCTTCATCATCATAAGGCACATAAATGCCAGTATTTCCAGCAACCTCAGGCAGAGCGGCCCTTTCCGTAACCACAGGGACACAACCGCAAGCCATTGCCTCGGCAAGGGCAACTCCAAAGGACTCCCGGTATGATAGCTGGCAATAAACTTTCGCTTTCTGGTAGCATTTTATCAAATCTGTCTGAGACATATATCCGCAAAGCTTCAGATTTGGCAAAGGGTATTTTGCCCTCAAGATCTCCAGGTCTCTGTCCGACAATCCCAAGACCAAAAATCTGGTGCTGGGAATATGCTCGGCTGCTTTGGAGAAGGCGTCTATGCCTTTGAGCCTTATTACATCTTTCGTCCCTGAGGCTACAGTCATTACCAGATTTTCCTTCTCGGTTCCTGGCACGAACTTATCCGTGTTTATCCCATTGTAAACGACTTCGACCATTCGGGGCTTTGCCCTGGCAAGGACCTCTCCCTCTGTGAATTTCGACACCGCTAGGATGATATCTGCATTCTTCAAGACGTAGTCCGCATACATTCTTTTGTCCTTGCCATGTGTATATTGTCCATAATTTATCTCTGGGACATATGCCACATCATAGCCGCCTGCCACAACTATGGATCGCTTGTTCAACAATTTTGATATAAGCACTGCAATAAACGAATGTCCTGAGGCGAACCAGGAATAGGTTAGATCTGAATTGGATATGGTTCGTGCTATCTTGAAAATGTCCCTGGGGGTTCTATAGTTAACCTTCTTCACGTCAAAATGATTCGAAAGCATCTCATAGTCCTGTTTGACGAAGGACGAAAAATCATAATATATAAATGCTATCTTCATTTCAGGTCGTGATTCGATGCCTTTTGGAGGACCTTTTCGTAACTGCAGGCCATCTCTCTCCAGTCAAACTTCTCAGCCAGGCGCCTATGTCTCTTCTCGTCGATTCCAGCTTTCAGGATATTCTTTACCTGCATGGCGAAGCTCTCCGCGTCGTCGTAGTAGTATATCTCGTATCCCAGCAGCTTTTCCAGCGAGATCATGCGGCTGGAGAGCACCGGCCTGCCGCAGGAGAGGTAATTGAAGACCTTTCCGCCTGCTGCGTACTCGTTCTTCTTCATCATCTTCAGGGGATTGAGACCGATGTCCATGGCGGAGATATAGCGGGAGAGATCCGCGTATTTTACAGCTCCAGTAAAGACAATCCTGTCGCTGACACCTAAATCGTCAGCCATCTTCTTTATTGTGTCTGCGTAATCCGTAAAAAGCCCTGGGCCCACTATGAGCAGTGTAGCGTCGATGCTCGGCAGGGCAGATACCACGGTCTCCAGATCAACCCAGTGTTCGAGAGATCCAACGTAGCCTAAAACAGTGCCCTTCAAGCCCAGAGCGCTCTTGGCTTCTTCCATAGGCTGCGGCCTCAGGACTCTTGTGTCCACCCCGTTGGCAATTACTGAGATATCTTTGACGCCGATTTTCCGTAGAAAGTCGGCCAGCTCTTTTGTCACAGTTATCACTGCATTGGCAGCACGGAGGTTGAACCTGGTGATTCGGCTTACCACCCATTTGACGATCTCTCCGAGAGCTGAGCCCGGATAGTAAATCGATGCCGATTCCTCCAGGTGGTCGAGATAATCGAAGACGATCGGCGCTCCTGCAAAGTTGGCTGCGAAGGACGGCAGGATATTGGTCGAGACAACGACGTCTATGTCCTGATTCCTCACTATGCTTCTGATCTTCCATAAGTGGTACGGAAAGTTTGCCAGATAATAGATCGCCGGGTCATCGGCAGAAATCCAGTCCGCTTTCAAGAGCCGGCACTTCGTCTCCCTGGCTTCAAGCTTCGAGAACCTCTTCAGTTGGAAGTGCAGGACATACACATCGTGCTGCTTGGCCAGAAGGTCGAAGATGAAATTGAGCCGGTTGGGCACAGGATGTCTTATCCAGTCAGTGGTGGGAATTACCAGTATCTTCATTTTTTCTCGGGTCCTATCAGCTTTTGTACCAACTGCTTATATAAAAGACTGGGCCAAAGCCTGAGCCTTTTAATTGCAGCAGGGGGTGCTCATGCCATTTATGAGTCCTTTTATGGTGTTCTATTCATATTTTTTATGAAATGATGACCGAAAAGATCAAAAGCAAGCTATGATTTATCTATTAGTTTGAGTTATCCTGGCTGTGATAGATTTGAAGGGAGTCATATTAGCGGCTGGTGAGGGCCGCAGGTGCAGGCCACTTACCCAGACCAGATCCAAGGTCATGCTTCCAGTGGGAAACCGGCCTTTCATGGAGCATGTGATCATCGCTCTGGCGGCAAATGGCATTAAAGATCTCTACATCGTAGTAGGCTATCAGAAGGAGCGGGTTATGGACTTCTTCGAGGATGGTGTTGATTTTGGAGTGAAAATCACTTACCTCGAACAGACTGAGCTTTTAGGGACGGCTCATGCTCTGCGCAAAGCCGAATCCTACATGGATGAGGAATTTCTCGTAGTAAACGGAGACAACCTCATAGATGCCAGGGCTATCAAGGAGCTGATCTCGGCTAAAGGGGACAACGTAATCCTGGCAGCTTTGCGCAGCCATTCTGGTGACTATGGTGTGCTGATGGTGGAGCAGGAGCGTGTAAAGGCAATAATTGAGAAGCCAGGCAGGCCGTGTTCTGGAATTCTGAATACAGGTGCCTACAAATTTAGCCCCGCTATCTTTGATGACCTCATGAGGACGCCTATATCGGAGCGCGGTTCCTATGAGCTGACGCAGACCATATCACAGATGATTGCAGATGGTAAGGAGATCGTACCTCAGATCAGCAAAGGCATATGGGCTGATGCCATCTTCGCCTGGGATCTGCTCAACGCCAACAGCATGGCCTTGGGCATGAAGGATACAAAGATCGCCGGAGAGGTGGAGGTGGGTGCCATGATCAAGGGAGCCGTGCAGGTGGGCGAGGGCACTATTATCCGTTCTGGCTCTTATTTGGTTGGTCCGGTCTCAATCGGAGCGGACTGCGATATTGGCCCATGTGCTACAATTCTGCCGTCCACATCCATTGGCGATTCGGTGCGAATTGGCTCTCACACCGAGATCCGAAACAGCATAATCATGAACGATGCCCGGATCGGATCGGGTGCCATAATATCCGATTCGGTTGTGGGGGAAAGCTGTACTCTGGCGGATCAATTGGTCGTGGAGACCGGGCCGTGTGTTGTGGATGTGGAGGATTCCTTTAAACGGGTTGAGTTCGGGGCTATATTTGCTGATGATGTGACTGCAGGCTCTCGGGTTCTGGCCAACGCCGGAACAGTTGTGGGCACAGGAGCGCGCATAGGTCCGGGATCAGTCGTTCGCGGCTGGATCGAGAGAGAGAGCAGGGTGATTTGCTGATGTGCGGAATTGTGGCTTATATCGGCGACCAGCAGGCTGGACCAATTCTCTTTGACACTCTGAAGAGGTTGGAGTACAGAGGTTATGATTCAGCAGGAGTGGCTATCAAGCAGGATAGCGAGATCGAGGTCTTGAAGTCAGCCGGTCGAATAGCCGATCTGGAAAAGATCTACCAATTGCGGGGCAGTCCGGGTGAGTGCATGGGCATAGGGCACACTCGCTGGGCGACGCACGGGCGGCCTAGTGATAGGAACGCCCATCCTCATACATCTGGTGAGATTGCCATAGTGCATAACGGCATCATTGAGAACTATCTGGATCTCAGAGATCTTCTCACTGAGATGGGCTATGAGTTCTCTTCTGAGACGGATAGCGAGGTGCTCGCACATCTCATTCACCTTTATTACAAAGGCGATCTTCTGCAGGCCGTTGTCAGGGCTCTCGAACATGTGGATGGCTCTTATGCGGTGGCAGTGCTCGCTGCCAGTTCGCCCTATCTTGTCTGCGCGAGAAAGGACAGCCCTCTGGTGTTGGGAAAAGGCGAGAACGCAGTCTATGTGGCGTCCGATGTTCCCGCTCTTCTTCCCTACACAAAAGAGGTGATCCGCATGAAGGACGGCGAGATTGCTCGCATTTACGCAGACCGAGTGGAGATGATGGACCGTGAGGGCAAATCCCGTCAGGTGGAGATCGAGCGCATCACCTGGGACTCCGATGCTGCAGAGAAGGGCGGCTATCCCCATTTCATGCTCAAAGAGATTCATGAGCAGCCGCGGGCCATTCGGGAGACCATCGCCGGGCGCATCTCGGAGATAGACGGGGATGTGAGGCTTAAGCTGGGATTGAGTGACGAGGAGATCCAGGGCCTTGAGAGGGTGACAGTCATCGCCTGCGGCACATCCTACCATGCTGGGTTGCTCGCCAAGAACCTTTTTGCGCGAGCCGCCGGACTGCCGGTGGACGTAGAGGTGGCTTCCGAGTTTCTGAATCTTCAGATAAAGCCCAGCACATTGCTATTAGGCATCACCCAGTCAGGAGAGACCGCGGACACTCTGCTCGCCCTGAAGAAGGCCAAGACATTCGGCGGGCGCAGCCTTGCCATTACCAATGTAGTGGGATCAACAGTGACTGAACTGGTGGATGGCACGATCTATACTCGCTGCGGCCCGGAGATCGGCGTGGCTGCCACCAAAACCTTCACATCTCAATTGGTGGCCGTCATGCTGCTGGCCATTCGCATGGGCAGAGCCAGGGGTCACCTCACGCCCGATCAGGCAAGGAAGATGTTGGTCGAGCTGACCAAGCTTCCAGGCCTCGTGCAGAGGGTACTGGAGAAGAGGGAGGAGATCAGAAAGATCGCCGAGCTTTATGCCGATGCCCGATGCTATTTCTTCATCGGCAGGGATTATCTCTATCCCATCTCTTTGGAAGGCGCACTGAAGATGAAGGAGATTGCCTACATTCCCTCGGAAGGATATGCCGGGGGCGAGCTGAAGCACGGTCCGCTGGCTCTGATAACAGAAGAGACACCTGTAGTGGCTTTAGCTACCTGCGGCAAGAAGATCCAGTCCAATATCAAGGAGGTCAGAGCTCGCGGGGCAGAGGTGATAGCTATAGCCTCAGAAGGAGATCCGGATATTGGCAAGGTGGCGAGCAGGGTGATTGGGCTGCCTGAGACCAGGCCAATCTTTTCTGCAGTGCTCTGTACCGTTGTTGTGCAGCTTCTCTCCTATTACACTGCAAACAAGCTCGGCCTGCCCATTGACAAGCCCAGGAACCTGGCCAAGTGTGTTACTGTGGAATGAGGCTTCCTGATCTGGCAAGCCGATAAATCTCTTTTTCCTGCTTTTTTGCAGTTCGTTTTATCTTAAAAATCGTGCTTTATAGAAGGGCAAATGCGCCATCCTCGTCGCATCTGCCTTCTTCGCTTGATGGAGCGCTTTGCATTTATCTTACTACTAGTTAATATAGCTATCTACTTGATATCACTATATAATCTTTTTTTCTTAATGTTTAACTACTTAATAATTTTTGCTGAAGATTACTCCTATTAATTCATACTAGAAAAAGACTAAATATAACTAATGGCAATTGGGGTGCATCTTTCTGCGAATTAGGATGAGGGATTGAAAATGGGATACGTTAAAGCAATAATGGCATCTGGGATGGTTCTACTCATGGTGGCTACGAGCCTCTCTTGGGCTGGGACATTTGACTTCAACCCAAACCAGATACCAATTAAGCACAAGAACGATGTGACCAGTGATGTCCAAGGTGAAGGTTATTTTGTTGAATACACAAAGGTCAACACCAATAACCTCTCCATGTTGAATTATGCTCATGGTAGCGGCACGTTGGACTTTGCTGACATATTATATGATGAGCAGAAGACTACGAGCAAATCAATTTATTTTATTGATTATGATACTGGATATTGGACTAAAGGTCAGGCTGGGGCCAGCAGCGCCATAACTTATACAAGGCAGTATGATAACATCCAGTCGCCGACCAGCTTCGCATATGGAACCGGCTGGTATGCGTCTCATCCTGTCTCCTACAATTCATTGCTTAAAGACAAGAACGAGGCCAAGAGCTATCAAGAAGCTGCTTCTATGCATAGACAGATCGAATATGCGCGAGCCGTCAAGGGTGATATCGCCATTGATATTAATTGCACTGCGCCTACCGCGACAGTTGACGGAAAAGGCACCATGAGCATGGAGATCGACGACGATGTGACTCAGGGTACGCTGCACGTAGGCGAGCTTGTCGCAAATCCAAAATTGATCACAACCAAGATCGGTGAAACATATAACAAAAAGAAAAACACAACTAGTGCTATCAATAGATTAGGTCATTTCGAGGCATGGAATGATCCTTTGATCGATATTGAAAACGACTACGTCGGCAACTTCAAGGTACAAAAGAGCATGAAGCTAGTGATGACCAAATCCGCTCCATCTTGGATGGAGGACTGGCTGCCATGCTGCAGCGGTGGTTTCTTCGACATTCCTTCCCGGGACTTTAATAAAGAGCGTGCAGGCCAAACGGGCATCTTCGACTGCACCTGTCGGGAGGCGTCCGTCTCTACCATGAAGCCTGCCTGGAATACCACTCAGGCCCAGTTCCCCACAGCAGAGTACCAGTACAAGGCTTGAAGAAAGTCAAAACTATTTTTTTTTCTGCACAAAGAACTGTCTGGAGGATCTGAAATGAAACTGCTGCAATATTTCCTGCTGGCTGTTGCGTTTTGCATGATGCTGGCTGGATCGTCTGTCTCTGCCAGTGAGACGATCACCATCAAGGATGATCTTGGCAGGGACGTCGTCATCAGCTCGCCTGCATCGCGTTTGGTCTTCACAATGGAAAACGCCCTGAAGACCTACTATGCGGTTGGAGACCCCAAGAACGTGGCGGCCCTAAAAGACGACCAATGGATGCGAAAGCTCATGGAGGATGTGTTTCCCGTGGTCGATTCTGATTTCGAGAAGAAAATAAGCGTAAACATCACCGGCGACCAGTTGAACCTCGAGTCTCTGGCCAAGTCAAATCCAGATCTCGTTGTCTTATGGGCCTCAACAGCGCAGGACCCCAATCTCCTGGCCATAGAAGATACATTGAATGTGCCCACATTTGCAATTCACGTCACATCTCTGGATGATGTCTATAGACAGGTAGACTCTATGGGACAGATATCGGGCAACTCGGAGAGAGCTGACGCAGTCAAGAAGATCATGGATAGATATGTTTCACTGACTACAAGGGTCACAGACAACATATCCGAGAGCGACCGACCTACTGTGTTTTGGATGTGGACCGATGTCTACGGAACAGCTGGCGTCAAGAGCGGCATCAACGACCTGATAAAAGAAGCTGGTGGCGTAAATGTCATGAAGTTCGCTGAGAAAGACGCCCAGGAGTTGGAGCATCCGGTGATCACCCAGGAGACCCTCATCAAGCTCAACCCTGATGTCATCTACATGTGGTACAACGAGAATCTCGATCCTGAGGACATCATTAACGGTGAGGAGTACAAGGGCTGGAAGGACATCAATGCCGTGAAGAACAAGAGGGTCTACGAGATCGCGAATCCCTTCCTCTTCGATGCCTTCTCTCCCAGGATGCCTTTAGCCCTGCTGCATGTGGCCAAGGATCTCTATCCGGACAGGCTCTCAGATATCGACCTCAACGAGACCGTCGATCAATACAATGTGGAGATGTGGGGAGTTCACTACCCCAGCATGGCGAAGGCCTGAAGGCCGAATATCCATGAAGCTTCTCCTCAACCTGATTTTTTTTGGGCTCCCTGTTCTAGCATTTTTCTTATCCATGTTCATGGGCTCTTTTCCTGTGAGTCCAGGAGAGCTTCTCGGCCTGATGGCTTCGCATCTCTTCGGCTATGGCTTTGACTATCCTCCTGTTTATGATACTGTAATCTTCCAGGTTCGTATGCCTCGGGTGTTGCTGGGCATGATGGTGGGGGCCAGCCTCTCAATATCCGGGGCAACATTTCAGGGGATATTCAGAAATCCGCTGGTCAGCCCATACATTCTCGGCCTCTCTTCCGGGGCGGCCTTCGGAGCGGCTCTGTCTCTTGCCTTTTTGCCTGGAGCATCTGTCCAGTTGGCGGCTTTTTTCTTCAGCCTTCTGGCGGTGGGACTCACCTATTTCATGGCCACATCCGGTCGGAGCACTCCTGTGGTATCCCTGGTCTTGGCAGGAGTGATAGTATCTGCTGTATTTGATGCGCTCTTGGCCATAATTCAGATTGCAGTGAACGAGAGAGCATTGCAGAGCATAGTATATTGGATAATGGGCAGCCTTGGAACTGCTAGCTGGTCTAAGATCTTTGGTGCGTTTCCCCTCTTTGCGCTGGGATGTTTGGTCATGCTTCTTATGCGCTGGCGGCTCAACGTGCTGGCTATGGGTGACGAGGAGGCGCGCTCGGTAGGCTTGAATCCTGAGATGTACAAGATGATACTAATAGTAGCAGCTTCTCTTGCCGCCTCATCTGCAGTAGCAGTTGCCGGGATCATCGGCCTTGTGGGCCTGATTGTGCCTCATATGCTTCGCATGCTCTTTGGTCCTGATCATAGGACGCTGCTTCCTTTATCTCTCTCAGTTGGTGCCAGCTTTTTGGTCCTTGTTGATGATTTTGCCAGGTCAGGATTGGGTTTTGAGGTCCCTGTTGGCGTGATCACTACACTGGTCGGGGCCCCATTCTTCGCATACCTTCTTCGAACCGTGCGCTCAGGTGGTTGGGAATGAGCAGATCGCGAGAAGAGAACCGGCATCAAGATAATGGAATAACCACCGAGGACATAAGCCTGAGCTACAATGGCAGACTGGTCCTGGGGGAAGTGAGCCTGCTGTTGAGAAAGGGTGCGGTCATAACCCTTCTCGGCCCAAACGGCTGCGGCAAGACGACACTTCTCAAGGTCATAAACGGCCTGCTTCTACCCGATAGAGGACGGATCTATGTAGACGGACGCGACACATCCGGTTTGAGGCAAAACGATCTGGCCAGGCTCATGGGCCATGTCCCCCAGACTCAGAGGTCTTCTTTTCCCTTCTCAGTTCTGGATATAGTGCTCACTGGTAGGATGCCTCATATCTCTGCCTTCTCTTCACCGGGAAAAAATGATGTAGAAAAGGCGTTGCTGGCCCTGCAGATGGTTGGAGCAGCTCACCTGTCCGGCAGGACGTACACCCAGATTAGCGGGGGAGAACGTCAGTTGGTGATGATTGCCCGCGCTCTAGCTCAGGAACCTTCTTTTCTTCTGCTTGACGAGCCTACATCTTACCTGGATTTCAAGAATCAGTTTTCTGTGCTCAAGATGATCTCACGCATTGCGTTCGAGAAAAAGGTCACTGTGGTTATGACTCTGCATGATCCAAATCATGCTATGATGTTTTCAGATGAGGTGGTCTTGTTGAGAAAGCTTGAGGATGGATGCAGAGGCGGCCCTGGCCATGACTCAGTATGCAAAAATGTGGTCGCATTCGGAGATCCTCATGAGGTTATGACATCTCAGAATATTCGCGATGCTTACGGGATCGAGGTTGAGGTTTGTGTGGTAGCGGGCAGAACTGTGCTGTTTCCTGTGTGATGGTTCAGATGTCTACAATCATTCTGTACCAAAAGTAAATTTGTTGTTTTTCATAATATCAACTACGAAAAAGTTATTAACAATAATGGGATATCACCATCTTGGTCATAATAATCGTAAACCATACGAGGGATTAATATGAAAATAAAGCTATTTTCAGCTTTGCTGACACTAGTGCTTGCGCTACTGCTTTTCTGCAGCTCTCTAGGAGCCGCAGAATATCCCATGACCTTTACTGACAGCGCTGACAGAGAAGTGACTCTGCAGATGCCTGTGGAAAGGATCATAGTGCTGAGCACCGATGCAGCGGAAGCGGTTGAGCTTCTGGGTGCTGGAGACCTGATCGTCGGTGTAACTGACACGGTCCAGAAGTATTCCTGGTACTTCCCGGATCTCAAGAAGAAGACATTGGTAGGAAAATGGAGCGCTCCGGATTATGAGATCATAGGACAGATCGCTAAGGGAGACGCTGACACAATTACTCCTAATATCCTGGTGTTGGGATATCCGTCTGGAAAGATGAGCGGCAAGTCTTATGCGGTGGACGCAGTGGAAGAGGGTCTGGCTCCATTTGGAGGTATTGCTGTCGCAGGTTTTAGCTTCTACAAAGAGGAAAGCCTTGACGAGGAGATCACAAAACTGGGAATGATTCTCGGCAAAGAGGACAGGGCTCAAGAGTATATCGCCTGGAAGAACTCGAAGAAAGAAGCCATTTCCGATGCAGTAAAGGGCCTGGACAAGCCAATGGTTTACTTTGAAAGCAGCCAGCCCAAAGGCCTGGGGGAGCTCAAGACCAACGGAGGGGCTTCAGACATCGACAAGAGCATAAGGCTTGCTGGAGGACTGAATATCTTTGGGTCAAATGAGGATGAGAGCATCACCACTAGCTGGGAGGATGTGATCAGCAAGAAGCCGGGAGTCATCCTTCAGGTCAAGTCCGATGACGTCCTTGGCTGGGGGGCGTTTCCCTCAAGCGATACCATTGCCGCTCAGGCCGTCCGCGATGAGATAATGGGCCGCACGGGTGGGAGTTCGATTTCAGCCATCAAGAACGATAAGGTCTGGATAATCTTTCGAAAGATGCTCTACGGACCGGGCAGCGTAGCGGGAACGACTATGATGGCCAAGCTGTTCCATCCTGAAATAGATCTCGACCCCGAACAGGTTTATTCTGAGTACCTCGATCTGATCGGCGTCAAGATGCCTGAAGACAGGACCTTCGTCTTCCCGGAGCTACAGAGCGAGTGATACTTCAGTCTATGCAGGGCTTCAAAAGGCCCATGCATAGCTTTTTCCTTTTCTTCAGAGGCTCTCGTAGACTTCCTTGATGATCGGATCGTTTCTGTCCCAGAACCTGTAATCCTCGGGCAGTAGCTTCTCCGGCTCTCGCTTCAGGTTCTCTCGCACTGCAGGCTCAAGGTCTTCCGGCTCGACTATCATCAGGTTCTTTCGCGTCTCCTCTTCAGTTACTCCTGATGCCACAACGATCTTGCCGAGAAGCAGGTACTCATTGAGCTTCCAGACGCTTCTGTCTGTGGCATAGGGCGTGAGCAGGCTTCTCTTGTGGGGGATGAGGCAGATCCTGGCCTGGCTTATCAGTCCGGCCACCTTATCGTGAGGCTGCCAGCCGAAGAATCGAGCATTCTTTGGCAGGCCTCTCAGATACCATCGAGAGAAGGGCCCATCGCCTATGATCCAGAAGGTCTGATCTGGAATCCTGCGTATGAGTCGGAGCAGGTTGGCTATGCCTTCCTGGCGGCTGATTCTGCCCATGAAGACGAGCGGCTTATCGCCGTCCGGTCCCGGACTGGCGCGGCATTTATCCAAGAAGCTCCTTGCCGGATAGTTATTGACAATGAATAGGGGCTTGTTCTTTCTCTGGATGTAAGTGCTCACCTTCTCCGCGAGTGGCCGGTTGACCGCGGTGATGATGTCTGCAGCCGCTGCCAGCTCCCTCTCAAAATGCTCGCCAGCAGGCCTGGCAAGTGGCCCGAAGCTCATCTGCAACTCAACTCCCCATGGTGAGCGGTAGTCGTAGATGAGCTTCTTGTAGCAGGAGCCCTTCAGCTTGCCAAGGCCGTGAAAGATTACATCCGGAACATTGAAGAGATGCACTACGTCAGGCAACTCTTTTCGCAGGACCTCTCTTGCTTGTCTGGCGATCGCCAGCCAGTCGTGCGAGCTGAATCTCGGGACTATGACCTCCTGGCCCTGGCCTTTCAATGTCGCCTTGAACATCAGGAGCCTTGTGGTCCTCTCAGGCTGATTGGAGAGAAGAAGTATCCTCATTTAGCGAATCCCTTTTTCCTCAATTGGAGTATTCGAACTCCAGATTGAATGGATCGAACGACAGATCCGCTTTCTCAGGCTCCAGGTAGCGAAGGCCTTTATTTTGAACATCCTGTTCGCTCATAAGCGGATCCCATACGTAGGCATCAAGCCCCTTCTCCACGAGCATTTTAGCGAGAGCCAGGTTGCGGCTGTGATAGAACTCCTTGACTCCTGCCCGGAATGTAATTCCCTTGATGCAGATCTTGATGCTTGATAGGGGCTTTTTGATCTTCAGGCACTGCAACAAAATCTTCTCAGCCCAGTAGAGGATCATCTCGTCGTTGACCTCTCGCGATGTTCTGAGAAGCCGGCAGTTGCTGAAGTGCTCTCTCTTTTCCATCTCTTTGATGAGAAACCACGGGTAAACGGGAATGCAGTGGCCGCCGACTCCGGTGGAAGGCAGATGAATGTGGCAGAACTGGTGGTTGGCCTTGTCTCTCGCCTCCATGAAGTCAACACCCAGGTCCTGGCAGATCTTGAATAGCTCATTGGCGAGGGCGATATTGACATCGCGGTAACATCCCTCCATGACCTTGATCATCTCAGCCACACGGGCGGAGGAGACCAGATGAAGGTTGTTTATGAATTTTTTGTAGGCCTGATAGGCAACGATTCCACTCTCTTCGTCTCTGCCCCCTATTACCTTGGGAAATTCCCTGAGCCGGGAGATGCTGTAGCCTGTCATTATCCTCTCAGGAGAGTAGGCCAGGAAAAAGTCGCTCTTTGGCAGCCCGCTGGACTGAGTAAGGAGGCTTTCTGCCATCTCTTCGGTTGTGCCTGGCGGAAATGTAGTCTCCAGGACAACGAGATCTCCTTTCTTGAGGATCTTGCCTAAAGAGAGAAGGGCGCTCTTCATAATGGAAAAGTCCGGGTTGTAGCCGGCATCAACGAAGACCGGAACTATCACTATGAATGTCTTGCAGCCTTTCGCATCCTCGAATTTGGCGGTAGCCACAAGCCTCTTGCCGCCGTGCATTTTTATCAGATCTTCCAGGCCAACCTCTTCGGGTATGGGGTTGTCTCCTCGGTTGATCCTATTGCAGCGTTCTTCGTTAATGTCCACGCCCACAACATCAATTCCGCTATCAGCCACAACGGCTGCTAAAGGCAGTCCGGCATTGCCCAGTCCAATTATTGCGATATCCGCGCCAGTGTTCTGCATCTCTATTATCCTTCCCTGTTTATGTCCTGCAGCGTTTTATATTTTCTAATATCCATCACTTTTCCGCAGGCCGAGCATTGAAGCATATTGTCGTCTTTGTCAGCCTTCTCCTTCAGCCTGTGTCCGCAGCGGCAGACCCAACCCTTTTGACGGCCTGGATTGCCGAGGATCAGAGCAAATGGCGGCACATCTTCTGCGATTACGCTGCCTGCGCCTATCATTGCATACTCGCCCACGGTGATTCCGCAGACCAGTGTGGCATTGGCCCCGATGCTCGCGCCGTGACAGATGCGCGTGGCCGAGACGTGCTCTTCATCCCATATAAAGGCACGCGGGTAGAGATCATTGGTAAATGCAGCAGATGGGCCCACGAATACGTCATCCTCAATGGTCACGCCCTTGTAAACGGAAACGAAGTTCTGGATCTTGACATTGCAGCCTATCTCGGCGTCGGTGTCAATGTAGACGCTCTTTCCGATATTACAGTTCATGCCTATCTTTGCCCCTCTGCGCACATGGGCAAAGTGCCAGATCTTTGTGCCCTCGCCTATCATCTCGCTCTCGACAACAGCCGTGGGGTGTGCATAGTAGCTGCACTTCTCGCTCATCATCTCTCTCATCCTCAGCCGGGGCTTTTGGGCTTCAATCCCTTTTTTATCAGCTCGCAGATCTGCAGGTTCTTTAAGGCCTCCTGAGGCGTGACCGGGAAGCTCTTATTGGCGTTAGAGCAGTCCAGAAACGTCTTCAGCTCCACCTTCAGGGGCTCGACCTTGTTTACCAGGACCTTCTCGATGATGTTCTCCTGCAGGTATCTCTCGTTTTCCATGCCGTACTTTCCAGGTTTTCGGTATATGAAAACCTCCTGGGTCATGAAGTCTCCTTCAGTCGTAAAGTCCTGGGATTCGACATAAAATGTGCGGAACTTCTTGGAGGACAGGCGGCTTGCGGATATGGAGACGACAGACTGCGGGAAGGTGACCAGGGCCTCGCAGACGTCTCCATTTCCTGCGCTGTGAATCAAAAAGTCGTTCTCGCCCTTGAAGAGCACATTGAAGACTATATCAATGTCGTGGATCATGAGATCCTCCACAACAGACGCATCGGTGATCCTGCTTGATGTGGGGTTGTGCCTCTTTATGGCCACATAGTCAGGGCTCTTGGCTATCTTTGTCATCTCTGAGACGATTGGGTTGAACCTCTCTATGTGGCCCACCCCCACGACCAGACCCGATTTCTCAATGATTTTTGATAGCTGCACTCCTTCATCGACTGTGAGGGTGATTGGCTTTTCAATCAGGCAGTCTATGCCTGCAGAGATCACCTTTTTCGCTGTATCAAAGTGGTATCTTGTGGGCACACAGATGCTGACTGCATCAACCTTGGCGAGCAGCTCATCCAGTGAGTTGCAGATGCCGGCCAGTTCTCGGACGCGGGCCGCGTTCTCTGCGAGCGGGTCGTAGACATAAACGGTATCTACCCCCTTCAGCTCTGAATAGACGCGCACATGGTTTCGTCCCATGACTCCGGCGCCGATGACTCCAACGTCCATGCTTCAGGCCTCGAAGGAGTTGATGGTCTCAGCTATGTACTGCAGGTCGTCCTGGTTCAGGGACGGATGTACCGGCAGGCTCATCACCCGGCGGGAGACGTCCTCGGCTACAGGGCATCTCACATTGGTGTAGCCCAGTTTCCTGTAGAAGGGCTGCTCGTAGACAGCTTTCGGGTAGTGAACTGCGCTGCCGATTCCCCGGGCCTGCAAGAACTCCATCAGTTTCTCTCGTGAAGACGCGAAGTCATCTTCAACCCTGACCACATACTGATGGTAAACGTGCCGGACGCCATCAGCCCGACGGGGGGTGGTAATGCCCTTGATCTTGATGTTTTTGTCCAGAAACTCGGCATTTTTAATCCTTTTGGCTGTGAACTCCTCAAGTCGTTGCAGCTGAACCAGGCCGAGTGCACCCTGAATGTTCATCATCCTGTAGTTGTAGCCCAGTGAGATGTGGTTGTACTTCCCTGTGTCACCGTGGCTTCGCAGGAGGCGCAGGCGTTGTTCCATAGAATCGTCGTTGGTGGTGATCATGCCGCCCTCACCTGTGGTCATGTTCTTGGTAGGGTAAAAGGAGAAGCAGCCCGTTGCAAAGGATCCTGCTTTTTTTCCTTTGTATTCTGCCCCATGAGCCTGGGCGCAGTCTTCTATCAGATGGATGCCTCTGTCCTCGCAGATCTGCTGGACAGCCGAGAGATCGAATGGCTGGCCGTAGAGGTGAACTCCTATCACTGCTCTGGTGCGGGGTGTGATCTTCTCTTGCAGGTCATCAGGATCGATATTGAACGTTCTTGGGTCCACATCTGCAAAGACCGGAGTGAGGCCCTGGTAGAGGGCGCAGTTGGCGGTGGCAATGAATGTGAATGCGGGGGTTATGACCTCGTCTCCTGGCTTCAGGCCCAAAGCCTTGACGGCCAGATCCAGGGCGACGGTGCCGTTGTTGACGGCTATTGCATATTTTGCGCCCAGGTAGCCTGCGAATCCGTCTTCAAATTGTTCGACCTCTTTTCCCTGGGCGAGCATGCCGGACCTCAGAACAGCTCCTACTGCGGCAATCTCTTCGTCGCCTATGATGGGTTTTGCAATGGGAATAAAATCTCTCATCAAGATCTCCTGTCATTTTCTCTTCGAGATCAACTTTATCTACTCATGTCTTGAAAAGACTTGCTATCTTTCTTTGCGGGCGCAGTCGAGGCCTGTTAGACGAGGCCTCTATGAACCGCCGCAGGCAGCCCCCGAAATCCTGGCTTGATGACGGTGCCAGGGTATATGCTGGTGTTGATTCCTGTCATCACGTTGTCGCCCATGATCACTCCAAGTTTGCGCCTGCCGCTGTCCACTCTCTCTCCTTTGATGAACGATTTTATGTTGCCTTTGTCATGGCGCAGGTTTGAGCAGATGGTTCCTGCTCCGAAGTTGCATCCCTCGCCGATAACGCTGTCTCCGACGTAGGAGAGGTGCCCGATCTTGCTGCCGCTCATGATGGCGCTGTTTTTGACCTCGACTGCGTTTCCCACTCGGACTTTGTTTCCAAGGCAGGTCGTTGGCCGGATGTAGCAGTTAGGGCCGATGTCGCAGTCTTCGCCGATCAGGACAGGTCCCTGGATGTAGGCTCCTGAGCGAATGATGCTTCCTCTGCCGAGAAAAACCGGGCCCTTGAGCGTTGCGCCCGGTTCAACCTCGCCCTGGATTTGGCTTTGCAGCTCTTTAAGCAGTGCTTCATTGGCTGTCAGAATATCCCAGGGCCGGCCTATCTCCATCCAGCTCTCAAGCTCCACGATTCTGATACTCACCTCTCTTGCGAGCAGGTTGAGTCCATCGGTCAGCTCGTATTCACCCCTCTCGGATAGCGGTGCCATCTGCAAGGCTCCGAAGATGCTCTTCTCTAAAAGGTAGATACCGGCGTTGGCCAGGTTTGAGGGCGGGTTGTCGCTCTTTTCGATCACAGATTTAAAGCAGCCGCGTTCTTCGACGAAGACGCCGTATCGCTTTGGATCATCGACTCTGATCGCTGAGACTGCAGTGTCGCAGCAGAGCATCTGCCGTAGCGACGTGACGTCCGGCAGCACGTCTCCGTTTAAGACAAGAAAGCGATCGGAGGCCAGGTCTTTTGCAGCCATCAGGGCGTGCCCGGTGCCAAGCTGCTTGTCCTGAACAGCATAGTCGATCTTCACGCCGAGGTTCTTGCCGTCTCCGAAGTGCGAGCGCACTGCATCAGCACCGTATCCGACTACCAGGACGATGCTGTCCGCCCCTGCAGCATGCGCTCGTAGTATGATATGCTCTAGAAAAGGCCTGCCGGCCACGGGCAGCATCACTTTAGGCCGCGACGTGGTCAAAGGCCTCATGCGGCTGCCTTCTCCTGCGGCGAGAATTATGGCTTGCATAACGGACAGAGATGGCGGCAGAATAAAAAAGCTTTTTGGGTTGTCGCAGGTTATGTAGAGTCCCGAAACTCTTGACTTTATATACCCATCACTGGTTCATGGGAAAGAAGAACAAAACCGTAAAGCTAACTCCTAGAAAAATCAGATACATAATTCGCTATAAAACCAATGACTACAGCACCAAATCTATCGCAAAGGATCTCAAAATTAGCGAATCAACCGTGAAACGAGTCTGGATGCACTGGATCAAAACCAAGACGCCCCTAAACATATGTAAATTTGGACGAAAGAAGAACGAATTGGACAACGCATCAGAAGATCTAATTCTCAAAATCCACAAAGAGCAAAATCTTGGTGCACGGCGTCTAGAGACAATCATAGAATTCACGCACGGAAAACATATACCGCATAATGCCATCCATATGGTATTAATGGCTCATGGTCAGGCAAAGAAAAGTCCAAACAAATCGAAGCGCAGAAAGCCATGGGTCCGATGGGAGAGGGACCACAGCCTGAGCCTCGTGCATCTCGATTGGCACATCAGCAAGTTCAATGGCAAAGAGGTTTGCGTAGTCCTGGATGATAGCTCGCGGCGCGTTCTTGCCGGAGGTGAATTCGATGCTGAAACGACAGAAAACAGCGTCATATTCCTTCATGAAGCCTTGGATATGTTCGGATGGCTGACATCGATTCGGGAAGTGATGACCGATCATGGGACGCAGTTCTATGCTAACACGCGGGACAAAAGCGGTAATGCCAACAGCGATCAAGAAGAATAAAATAGTTCACATATTATCCCCCGTCAAGCGCCCTCAAGTTAACGGCAAAATCGAAAAATGGAATGATACGTACGAAAAGAATCGATCCAGGTTCGATAGTTTTGACAAATTCATGGATTGGTATAACACGGTTAGGTTCCATGAGTCTCTTGATACAAAATGGTATCTGCAAACGCCTGATATCGCATTTTGGGCCAGATTGCCGGAAGGCTGCAAGCTAGGAATGTTCTTGAATCGTATGGAGACTGAATTAAATGATTAAAAAAGTATGTAAATCCTCGGAGGGGGTATATAAAGTTCAAACATTCAGGACTCTACAGGTTGTCGCAGGTTATTATTCTGCGTTGTCCTTTTTGTCGGAGGCTTCCGTGGGTTTAGGTGCTTTATTATTGGCAATCTGAATAAATAGCTCTGGAAAAATGCCTGCGATAGCGATGATAATTAGGGGTACCAGCTCTAGGAGGATGATAATGGCCAATAAATGATATAGATCAAATCTTGAAGAAAAAGCGATTTCTGAATTAATAATTGAAATAATTGGGACTGCAAAAAAGCAGATCGTGACCCCCTAATAGGTTTGAGTTTTATAATATGGAAAAGTCAAGAGTTCCTGCAAGCTCCAGACATGATCGATTAAGCCAGCTTGCTTCGCAGGACTATTGAACTTCGTTATGCCCAT
>Ga0074195_1002698_pt1 | contig 18889 bp, 13 predicted proteins | sample EPASupsiteHSE623_FD_64525 | JGI IMG/M metagenome (GOLD analysis project Ga0074195, IMG submission 64525) | Bioremediated contaminated groundwater from EPA Superfund site, New Mexico - Sample HSE6-23 | ecosystem: Environmental > Aquatic > Deep subsurface > Groundwater > Contaminated ...
TATCTTGCATACAGATGGAGGACAAATGCTCTTCGCCGTTCTAAACTTGAACTCGAAAATCAGGTAAAGGACAGAACTGCAGAAATATTAAAGCAGAAAGAAAAAATTGAATCGATACACCTCGTGGTTGACCAGAGCATAGAATATGCAAAGCAGATACAGAATTCAATACTTCCTCCGGCAACAATTCTGAATGAAGGTTTCAGCGACCACTTTGTAATGTACATGCCCCGCGATAAGGTAAGCGGCGATTTTTACTGGTGGACAAAGATGGATGCTGATAATGTTTACGTGATAGCAGTTGCTGACTGCACGGGTCACGGAGTTCCCGGTGCTTTTATGAGTATGCTTGGGATTACTATGCTAAACGAAATAGTCAGCAAGGAATATATGTATCATCCTCCTGTAATTTTGCGAAGACTAAGAAAAGATATTATTAAATCGCTGAAGCAGTCAGACGGATTCGGAGAAATAAAAGACGGAATGGACATGGCAATAATGGCCTATTATCCCGATACAATGGAACTGCATTTTGCCGGCGCAAACAACCCACTGTTCGTAGTAAGCGAGATAGGGAACCGCTTTAATGATTACGAAGGAATTAGAATTACCTCTGCCGGTAACAGGTATCTATACGAATTCCTGCCCGATAAGATGCCCATCTCAATATTCGACAGGATGAACAAGTTCAGGGGGCACGAAATAAATGTAATGAAAGGCGACATGCTTTACATTTTCTCTGATGGTTTTGCAGATCAGTTCGGGGGTAAGAACGGAAAAAAATACATGCATAAAGCATTCAAAAACCTGCTTATTGAAACATCGTATCTGCCAATGAATGAACAAAAAGAAGCTCTTCATAAAGCTTTTGTTAACTGGAAGGGGCAACTCGATCAGGTTGATGACGTTACTATACTTGGAATAAAGATCTAAAAAAAACCGGCCACATAAATGCAGCCGGTTCTTATCTGAAATAATTTTAAAACTTGTTAGTCGAGAGCAACTCTGCAGAACCAGATAACCTTACCAGATTTGTCTGAGCCGAAGAAAACTAAAAACCAAAATTTCATCGAATAATCAATATTTTATTTCCAACCAAAACCAATTTTTATACCCGCAGAAATACATGGAACAATATCTTTTGTGTTTTCCATATCAATAACAACTGCATTTCCGGTAGGAATAACATTGGCTATTGTAATATTCCTTTTCCTTATACCTATACCACAATAATATTCAGCTGTCACATTGCCTGACCAATAATCAATATAGCCAAGCTTTATTTGGAAGTCGGTTTGAGTCCTGTTTTGATCAATAGGAGGTGAAATACTAACACCACTTGCTTTAATTAATGAAGAATAATATGTTCTTGTTTTAAATTCAGGGCAAAAGTACAAATCCTCAAGGCCTTTATAATTTTTTGAAGTGAAAAGGTGAAGTCCAATTGAAAAGCTGTAACCAGGCACTGCTTCAGCATCATTATAATAGTCAAAATCTTCACGATACAATCCAGTGAAATAATCTGTTAAGGTAATGCCAAGGCCCACTTCAATTCCAATGTGATCAGTCATTCTTCGTTCAAAATAAAAAGGAATTTCGCCAACTAAAACAAGAAGTGGATTGACTTTAATCATATTGTATATCCCATTGTCTTCAATTCGCCTGTTATATTCAACTTTTGAATATGTTATTGTAGTAGCATTTGTGTTATTGCTTTCTACTTTTTTATAAACAACTTCATCATTATTTTCAGGATCACTACTAACAGGATCTGGCTTTTTTGTTATAATATCTGCAGTTCCATTCTCATAAATTATTTGATGCACTGTGCTCTTTTGAATTGAGAATAAAGGTCCATCCAAATTATTATATTTCTTATACTTAATTAAATCCGGAGTAATTTCTAACACCCGTGCAATTATGTTTTGTCCATTCATTTGTACAATTGTATCCTGAGCTTTCGCAAAAAATGTAACAAAAACAAAAACCAGAAGAAGAGAATATTTCATATGTCTGAATAATTGATTTAATTAGGACTAAAATTAAAATAAAAACCTCAATAATTGTATATAAATTATTGAGATTTCTAAAATTTTTAAAATTATTTCATTTGAATTTTTTCCAAATACATCAATATTGACTCTTCCTTTTTGTCATAGATATATATACCTATATATCCTGGTTTTGAAAGCATTACGCCCACATTTCCTCCTTTAATAGTTTTCCGGGTTATTGGGATTTTATGAAAAACGGTTTCTTTGCCTGGATCAATTGTATTAATACCAATGAAGGGTTCTTTTTCTGTAAAGTTAGAGGAAATTAAAAGTGGGGTCTCAGTTTCAGGCAACTTTGTTATGAATCCAAAATTAAAGAACCCAAATTTCTTAACGTATTTTGCAAGTGCAAGACCTCCCATGGTATTATACGGGGAATAACAAGAGATTTTAGTGTGCTCTTTTTCAATAATAGTCAAGTTTGAAATAACTCCTGCGCTGCTAAAATTGAAAAGGATAAAATCAAGGATTTCGAAAGTAACAGGTTTATTGTTTTTATCATTGCTATTAATATCGCCAATAAATCTTCCTGTTATTGCATCTTTAATTGCAACACTAACTAACTGAAAATTCTTTTTAAAAGTCTCTCCAATGACTTGATAAGAACCATCTGTCCCTTCTACAAGTTGATGAAAAAGAACTTTTGGTTTGCTTGAAATTGTGAATGAACTCTTTGTTCCGTCTTTTATCAGTTTCTGTATTCCCTGTTCCCAATCTGTTTTTGTGAAAGCTATTTTTTTCCCATCGGAAGACAATTTTAAAAAGAATATTCCATCAGAATTTACATTATCCCACTTTTCTCCGTCAAAATACATTCCACCCGAAACAACATTTTTCTGTTTATCTATAAGAAATGCCGTTGGCATACATGTTATCTGTCCATCAAATAACGGGTATTTGTAAATCTCATCACCGTTAACATCCGACAAACAAACAATCTCAGCTGCAACTTTAGAGGATAACATAGAAGGTCTGGCAATTTGTATCACAATAATGCGATCTTCACCAGTTTCAATAGACTCTACCCCAACAAATCCTTTTTCAACAACGAATCTTTTTTCCCAAATCGTTTTTAATTCCCTGTCAATTTTTTCAATTGAATAACCCCATTTTTTTTCTTTAATTGGTTTTACTATAAAAAACCCATCTTTCGCACTATAAACATCCGCTGTTGCTGCATATCTTTTTTCTTCTTTAATTCCTTCCTTTTTAATTATATTACCTTGCGAGTCAACAGTAACATATGTTAAAGTCTTTTTAGTATAATCGTTGAATACGAATAAGAAATCTTTTCCATTATATTCACTTCCATCCACATTAGAATTCTTTGTCATTGTAATTGGAGTCTGCTTTAACAACTTCATTTCCAAATCATAAATTGCAACCACAAAATTAATCATTCCTCCTCCTACTTTTTCATTAACATAAAAGGTGTAATAGCCTTGTGCTTCGTTTGTAACACTGTTAATGATTGGATATACTCCTCGAAATTCTCTTTTTCTTACATCGGATATTTCAGCCGACTGAGAAAAGATAAAATTTGAGAACATGCATAAAACGATTAAAAACAAAAACTGCTTTTTCATAAAAGTTAAGATTAAATTTATATAAAGAACAATGAGCTTTCAATTCAGTATTGTGCAAAAATAAAAAAAAATAGCATATTAATATAAATTTCATAAAAATATTTTGTTATGCTTTAAGTGGCTATTCATAACACAATAAAATTATTTCTACTAAATTCATATATGTAGAATAGATTAAATTATCATTAATATCGTAGAATAGTCTTTAAACTGTTTTGATTTCAGCCTCCCTTATCCGCTTGTTCAGAAAAAACATTAAGTTTGTAAAAAATATGAAAGAATCAGTACAAAATAAATTGTTTGTGGCCATTCTTGTGGTCTTTACGTTTTTTTTGTACTTCAGGACACTTGATTATGAGTTCATACAATGGGACGACGACAAGCAGGTTACCGAGAATCCTCAGATAAAAAAAATAAGCAGGGAAAATATTTCGTACAATTTCTTTTTCGAAAGATATACAGCAATAACCCTTTACACATACATGATTGATTACAGCGTGTGGGGGCAGGATGCTTCTGCATTCAGGATGATTAACATTTTATTGCATACAATTAATGTTGTTCTTGTCTTCTTCCTTATTTTGCTACTTACAAGAGAGTCAAGGCTGGCCTTTTTTACAGCCATTCTGTTTGCGTGTCATCCTCTTAAAGTCGAGTCAGTAGTATGGATAAGTGAACGGAAGGATGTTCTGTTTGCATTCTGGGGGCTCTTATCATTAATTTCGTACAGAAAGTACCTTATCTCTGAAACAAGAGGTTTTTTTATCCTTGCTGTAATACTTGCAGTTCTTTCTTCATTCAGTAAAATCCAGGGAATACTTATACCTTTCACATTCTTTCTTCTTGATTACTGGTACAACAGAAAAGTTACCGTCAGAATGGTTATAAGTAAAGTTGTAATTCTAATCTTAATCTTCTTTATTAGTTATAAATGGGTTGTAATCTCTGTTGTTCTGTATTTCATCTGGTTTATGACTCCCGAATCCTTTAAGCAGAGATTAAGTCCCCCTATTCCTCAGATTAAAAAATCAACTATAATAATAATAACCTGTTCAATCGTTGCCGGATTCTTCGCATACATTTTTATTGCAAATCCTTTTGGGCTTTGGGAAGAAAACTCTCCCAGCAAATCATCATTATTTGGCTTCCCCGACAGAATATTTCTTGCAACTTATTCCGTTTCGCATTATATCATTAAATTCGTAGCTCCCTTTAGCCTTTCGGCCATATACCCATACCCGGTTAAGACTGAGGGCATGCTTCCATTTATTTATTATTTTTCTGCAGTTATCCTGATACCTTCAGGAATTCTAATTTATCATGTTATAAAGAAAAGAAACATTTCACGGATATACATTTTCGGTTTATTATTTTTTATTCTGAACATAAGTATAGTTCTGCATATACTGCCTATTGAAGGAAGGCTGGTGGTTGCCGACAGATATACATATTTAGCATACACAGGGCTTTTTGTAATTGCGGCATATTCAATTATAAAATATATTAAGAAAATCAGGATGCAGTGGATCGTTATTATTGCCGCTGTGAGCTTATTTTCATTCAGAAATTACACCAGGCAGCCGGTATGGGAAAATACAGGAACTTTGTTTACCGATGTACTTGAAAAGGACAGTAACATTTCATTTGCAGTAAATAATCTGGCGGTATACGAATTGTTCAACAACAGGACCGAAAATGCTCTTAATCTTATTAACAGGTCTGTTGCACTAGATAGTACCGATCCTATGTCATGGTATAACAGGGGACTGATTCTTTTTAATATGAACCGGCAAAAAGAGTCGTTGTATTCGTATAAAAAACTAATGCAATTTGCATACAGTTCCGAAGATACTGCACTAGCTCTTAACGATATGGGCCAGTGCTACATTGCTTTAGGCATGCCAGACTCAGGTATAGCTTCACTTCACAGATCAATTAAGATCTCAGACAAAATTCCTTCTGCATTCAACAACCTGGGATGGTATTATTATCTGACAAATAATAAGGACTCTGCAAGGCAAATGTTTAACAAAGCTCTAAGTCTGAATCCCGACTACCCCGAGGCATTGAACAATATGGGATCTCTAATTTTTTCGTCTGGGATTAATGATAGTGCTTTGTTTTATTTCGAACGCTCAATTGAAATCCGGCCAACTTATGCTCTTGCCCATAACAACAAAGGTTATTACATGCTGATGAAAAATGACATGAACAAGGCATTACAGGCTTTCAACAAAGCTATTGCTGTAGACCCGGCATTTCTTCAGGCATATCAGAACAGAGCATGGGTATATTACAACCGTAAAGAATATAATAAAGCAATCAGTGATTATAATTATATCATAGGAAAAGACAGCACATATGTTGTTGCATTCACAAACAGAGGTTTTTCTCTTTTTATGTCGGGAAAAACAGAACAGGCAATAAGCGATTTTACAAAGGCAATAAAACTACAACCCGAAAATCCTGAAATGTATCTAAACAGAGGCAGGGCATATCTTCAGACAAATAATTTTGAAAAAGCAATAGATGATTTTACAAGCGCATTAAAATTCGGCACCTCTGATTTTCTTTTTCAGGGAAGAGGAATAGCATACTATAAGTTAAAGAAACTTGCTGATGCAGAAAAGGACCTCAGGGAAAGTATTAAACTTAATCCACATAATGCGGAAAGTCACTATTTCCTTGGTCATGTTCTATACGAAACAGGACGTAAAGATGCAGCATGCGAAGAATTCCGCACCGCCTCCAGCCAGGGTAACGATGCTGCCAATAACGAAATGGAAAAGTGCAGGTAAAATAGTGCAAAAGACTGCAGACTGTGGACTACAGACTGACGACTGCTGACTGAAGACTGCCAATTGTAGACTTCCGACGAAGCGCTAAGCAATCAATAGTTCTCAGCGTACTCTTCGAAATAAGCTTTTGAATGGAGGCAGGCGGGGCAATTCTCGAGAGCTTTTGTACCTTCGTGAACATAACCGCAATTACGGCAAACCCATTTTATTTTTTCACCTTTTTCGAAGACCTTTCCTTCTTCAATATTCTTAAGAAGTGTACTGTATCTTTTCTCATGTTCAGCTTCAACCTTTGCTATCATTTTAAAAGCTGTGGCTACTTCCTTGAAACCTTCTTTTAATGCGATCTCTGCAAATTCAGGATATATTGCAGCCCATTCTTCATGTTCACCTTCAGCTGCAGCATGAAGATTTTCCTGGGTTGTTCCGATCTTACCCGCAGGATACATTGCTGTAATCTCTACTCCGCCACCTTCGAGGAATTTAAAAAAACGTTTTGCATGTGCCTGTTCCTGTTTTGCTGTTTCCATAAAAATGGCAGCTATCTGTTCGTAGCCTTCGTTCTTGGCAACCTTAGCAAAAAATTCATAACGGTTCTTTGCCTGAGATTCTCCAGCAAATGCCTTAAGCAGGTTTTTTTCTGTTTGTGTTCCTTTAATGCTCATTATGTATTGTTTTTAGGTTTTTATATTTGTGTGTAAATATAAAAAAATGTTCAATGTCAAACAAACAATGAACAATGTTCATGTTGGCAACAGGAATTCATCATTGCTCATTGAAAATTGAACATTTGACATTGTTCGTTGATAAACTCTTAATAAGGCAAAGAACCCGATTATCTCCTTAATTCGAAATTCTTACCAAGATAAAGTCTGCGCACATGTTCGTCATCAGAAAGTTCTTCAGCTGTTCCTGATTTGAAAATCGCACCATCAATTAGCAGATAGGCTCTGTCGGTAATAGAAAGTGTTTCGTGAACATTATGGTCAGTAATAAGGATACCAATATTCTTCTGCTTAAGTTTCGATACTATTTCCTGAATGTCTTCAACTGCAATAGGATCTACACCTGCAAATGGTTCGTCGAGAAGAATAAACTTAGGGTCTATTGCAAGTGCCCGTGCAATTTCTGTTCTCCTGCGTTCGCCACCTGAAAGCTGAATCCCCAGACTTTTACGTATCCTTTGCAATCCGAACTCATCCAGCATTTGTTCAAGTCTTTCTTTCTGGTCCTTTTTCGAAAATTTCGACATTTCCAGAACACATTTGAGGTTGTCTTCCACACTCATTCTTCTGAAGACTGATGCTTCCTGTGCAAGATAACCTATTCCAAGCTGTGCTCTACGGTAAACCGGCTCCTTTGTTATTTCTGTATCATCAAGGTAAATACACCCCGAGTTAGGCCTTATCAGACCTACTATCATATAAAATGATGTAGTTTTACCGGCCCCGTTAGGACCAAGCAGACCAACGATCTCGCCCTGATTGACCTCGAATGAGACTCCTCTGACCACGGTCCTCCTGCCGTATTTCTTTAATATGTTGTCGGTGCGTAATTTCATATTGCAAATTTATCAAACAATTCCTTCACGTAAAATATCATGAAGGTGAATCATTCCCGAATATTTCCCGTTTGCCGATACTATAAGCTGTGTTATCTTGTGCTTTTCCATCAGATAATAAGCATTAACGGCCATTTCGTCGGGACCGACCGATTTAGGATTTATTGACATAATATCTGATGCTTTAAGATTTTTTGTGTCAGTCCCTTTCTCAAGCATTCGTCTCAGGTCACCATCTGTTATTACCCCGGCAACTATATCCTGATCATCGACCACAGCAGCGGCTCCCATTCTTTTTGAAGAGATCTCAACTATAACTTCTTTAAGTGAACTTTCAGCATTAACTTTTGGTGGGTTCTTCATGTTAGCAACATCACAAACTCTTGTATATAGTTTTTTTCCTAACGAGCCACCGGGATGAACCTTAGCAAAATCCTCGGTAGTGAATCCGTGCATCTTTAGCAGACAAACAGCAAGAGCATCGCCCATTACCAGTTGTGCTGTAGTACTGCTTGTTGGTGCAAGGTTGTTTGGGCAGGCTTCCTTTTCGGCTTTGGCATATAAAACCATGTCAGCATTTTCCGCTAGATATGATTCGGAGTTGGATACCAATGCAATTATTTTATTTCCTCTTTCGCGGATTACGGGAACAAGAACTTTAATTTCAGGTGTGTTCCCGCTTTTCGAAATACACATCACAATGTCATCAGGGAGAACAATCCCAAGGTCACCGTGAATTGCATCGGCAGCATGCATGAAAACTGCCGGAGTTCCGGTAGAATTAAAGGTTGCAACTATCTTCTGGGCAATGATAGCACTTTTACCGATTCCGGTAACAATTAGCCGCCCATTTGAGGCATAAATCATTTTAACAACTTCAGCAAATTGTTCGTCAATCAGATCGGCCAATTCATTAATTGTCGCGGCTTCCGTCAAAATTGTTGTAACGGCTAGTGCCCTTATTTCCTTGTTAGTTTCCAATTTTATTATTTTAATCAAAAAAAAGCTTAAAAAAACTTTGAAATCAAAAAAAAGCAGTAAATTTATTTTACAAAAGTATTTTTTTTACACCGTAATACAAAAAGAGAAAATGAAAGATGTGAAGAAAGCGAAAAAAGGTGCCGTTAAAGAACAGACACATGCCAACCTGCACGAGGCTCTCAAGTTCCATTTTGGTTTTGATCGTTTTAAAGGTAATCAGGAAGAAATAATTCAGAACGTACTCGATAAAAAGAACACATTCGTACTTATGCCTACCGGTGGTGGCAAATCACTTTGCTATCAACTCCCTGCACTTCTAATGCCCGGAACAGCAATAATAATCTCACCGCTTATAGCACTTATGAAGAATCAGGTTGATGCAATGAGAAGTTTCAGCAGTGAAGATGGTGTTGCACATTTCATGAATTCTTCATTAAGTAAGATTGAGATCACTAAAGTAAAAGAAGACGTGATGAGCGGTAAAACCAAGATGCTCTATGTCGCTCCTGAAAGTCTTACAAAACTCGAAAATGTTGAATTTCTAAACAAGGTCAATATTTCGTTCTATGCTGTCGACGAAGCACATTGCATAAGCGAATGGGGCCATGATTTCAGACCTGAGTATCGAAGAATAAGACCAATGGTTCAGGAGATAGGCGATGCCCCGGTAATGGCACTTACAGCAACCGCAACACCTAAGGTTCAGCACGACATTCAAAAGAACCTGCAGATAATGGACGCATCTGTATTTAAGTCTTCATTTAACAGACCTAATCTTTATTATGAGATAAGGGCAAAAGCAGGTGCTACTAAAGAAATAATCAGATTCATCAAAAATAATGCAGGCAAATCGGGTATTATTTATTGTCTGAGCCGCCGAAAAGTTGAAGATCTTGCCGAACAGCTTGTTGTTAATGGTATAAAAGCACTTCCATATCATGCAGGACTTGATTCCAACACCCGCTCAAGCAACCAGGATGCATTCCTTTACGAAGCTGTAGATGTTATGGTTGCAACAATAGCCTTTGGCATGGGCATCGACAAACCTGACATTCGTTTTGTTATTCATTACGACATGCCAAAGAGCCTCGAGGCTTATTATCAGGAAACTGGCCGTGCAGGAAGGGACGGAGGCGAAGGACAGTGTATAGCTTTTTATAGCTACGACGATATTGTTAAACTAGAAAAGTTTATGCAGGGAAAACCAATTTCAGAACAAGAGATAGGAAAACACCTGCTTTTCGAAACCGTTTCGTATGCCGAATCTTCTGTGTGCAGACGAAGAACACTGCTTCATTATTTCGGTGAAGACTTCCACGAACAGAACTGCAATAACTGCGACAACTGCCTTAATCCTAAAGTCGAATTTGACGGAAGGGATGCTATACTTAATGTTCTGCAAACGATAGCTGAAGTATCTGAAAAATTTAAAGCAGAACATATAGCCGACGTAATAAGCGGTAATGCAACATCTACAATCAAGTCGTATCGACACCATCAGATCGATTCGTTTGGCATGGGAAAAGATGAACCGCGCAAATACTGGCTTGCAATAATCCGCCAGTCGCTTATTCATAAGTTTATAGTTAAGGATATTGAGAATTACGGTTTGCTTAATATTACAGAAAAAGGCCGCGAATTCATGAATAACCCTAAACCAATAATGCTTACTCGAGATCATGAATACGAAGAAGGTGACGACGAAGATATAATTAAACCTCATGTTGATGGCAGTGCTGCCGACGACGTCCTTTTCTCTATGCTTAAGGATATGCGTAAGTCAATTGCAAAGAAACACAACCTGCCCCCTTATGTAATATTCCAGGATTCATCACTCGAAGACATGGCAATACAGTACCCCATTACCATGGAAGAGATGAAAAATATAGCTGGTGTTGGCAGTGGAAAAGCTGTTAGATACGGAAAGGAATTTGTTGACCTGATAGCAAAATATGTAAAGGAAAACGAAATAGAACGGCCGCAGGATCTGGTTGTAAAGTCTGTTGTAAACAAATCCGAAATAAAGGTTTATATAATCAGCCAGACCGACAGACGCATCCCGCTGGAGGATATATGCAGGGCAAAAGGTCTTGAGTTTGAAGACATACTTAATGAACTTGAATCGATTGTATATTCAGGGACCAAAATAAAACTCGATTATTACATTGACAATGTTATCGAGAAAGAAAAGCAAAACGATATTTACGACTATTTCAGAAACTCCGAAAGCGACGACCTTTCACTGGCATATGAGGAACTAGGCACAGACGACTACACTCCAGAAGAAATAAGACTTGTTCGTCTCAGGTTCATTTCTGAAATGGGAAACTGATTCCTTATGTTGCTTATGTAATTCCTGAACAAAATTCTTAAAGCAAAAGAATCATAAAGAAATATATGTACAGATTTAAAGATCTCATTAACTTGAACTTTATTAAAACACACTATAATTCTGCATTAATTATTATTTCTCTGTTATTTATTTTCGCTTTTGTATTACAGAAAGCATATTATGTTCCATTTACTCACGATGAAGCTTTAAGCTACAAAATAATTAATGGTGATGAAATAATAAAAAACACCGCTAACAATCATCCAATAAATACATTTCTGATGAAAACTGCTAGTTCATTTACAGGCGATTCAGAAATCTCTTTGCGTATATCTGCACTCATTGGCTTCGTTTTTTATTCATTATTTATTTTTTTTATTACAAAGAGGACCAGAAACTTTCTTTTGCTCATTACAGGAATTACAATGTTTGCACTAAACCCATACATTCTCGATTTTTTTGGACTTGCACGAGGATACGGTTTGTCGTTGGGTACTGGAATGTGTGCTGTTGCATTAACTGTTTTCCTTCACAGGTCTAAAAATCTGATTCAATTTTCCAATCATTCCCTTTTGATTTATATTCTTTCATCAATAGCCACTTTCAGTAATTATAATTTTCTCACAATTCACATGATATTGTCCTGTTTTATTTTTGCTGATATAATTTTTTTAGCATTTAGTAAATCTTTTAAATTCCCTCTAATAATATTTCTCTATTTTCTATTTATAACTGTACTTAATATATATTTAATCAATAGGGCCATTTGCGATCTGCTGATACTGATGCAGACCAATAGCTTATATTTCGGAGGCACTGTAGGATTAATAAACGACACTCTTTTCAGCATTGTAAAATGTTCAATGTATAGCTATGTTAACTCAATTGATAGTATAAACAACATGGTTAATGTAGTTTTAGTAATCTTTTCTGTTGTGACATTTTTCTCGTTTTATTTTTTCGTTTTTAAATCGAAATTTAACAACAAATCAGAAGAGAACAAGTCATCCCTTAATCTGGTAATATTTGGCAAAATATTTAACTACTCTCCCTTTTTCAAAATAACCCTCTTAATAATAGGTCTTTCTTTTTCATTTATATTACAACATGAGATTTTCGACACAATGTTTCCGGTTGAAAGGACTGCAATACTGTTAATCCCACTTCTTTGTCTTCAGTTTTTTCTTTTTATGCAGGAAATTCTTAATTCTTCTAATAAAAAAAGAACAATAATCTTTAGTTTTATCTTTTTCCTGATATTTGCAATTCCATTTGGATATACTTTCGTAAAAAAAGCTTCCTGCCAATATGTCTACGACTGGATATACGATTGTAATACCAAGGATGTTATTAGTATTATTGAGAATGAGCACAGGATAAATAATCAAAAAAACATTTCACTTACAACTAACTGGCTGTTTGAACCTCAGCTTATTTATTATAAAAAAGTTAATAATCTGAACTACCTGAGAATTTTCCTTAAACCAGAATCAGGCTACAATTCTGAATATGCCTACTGCCTGAAAATTGAAAATGATGAAATTATTAAAACCGAACAATATAATGCCATTGCCTGTTTTGAAGTTTCAGGATCTTCTTTGTTCAAAAAAAATCCGGAGACAGAAACCAAATTGAATAAATAGATACGAATAATAACTTTGAAGTAATATTCACTAACTTGAAAAACAAAAGTTCAAATTCAAAAAAAAACTTTCAATTTAATGTCTATGTTATTATTACTGTACTTGCGGCTTTACTTTTGTATATTGTTTTAAGGGCTGATATCATTTCAATTACTCACGACGAGGCCCTGAGTTACAGGATAATCAACGGTGACGATGTTTTAAGGAATTCTATTAATCACCATGTTGTTAACACATTCTTAATGAAACTTGGTTCTTCAGTTCTGGGTGATTGCGAAGGACCATTAAGAACTTCTGCAATAGTCGGGTTTCTTTTGTATGCATTTTTTGTTTTTACAGTGCTTCGCAATGAACGAAACTTAATTATACTATTTTCCGGGATCTCTTTACTAATTCTAAGTCAGTATTTACTTGATTTCTTCAGTCTTGCGCGTGGTTATGGATTTTCACTTGGAGCAGGTTTTTCAGGACTTATACTGATCCTCAGGTCTCACACTGCAAAAAATGCATCTGATTTTTTTAAAAATGTAATTCCCGGAATGCTTCTGATCTTTCTCGCGGTTCTTTCAAATTACATTTACCTAAATCTATTTATTATTTCTGGTATTATTGTTTTTACCGACCTGCTGATTTTATTGCGAAAAGGAACAATAAAGCCTGACAAAAAATTAATTATCTCTGCATTATTTATACTGGTGGCAGGAATCTCCGGAATAATATTCATTACAGATATTCTGTTAGACCTTAAGTCGAGGAACGAGCTTGTAATGGGAGGCAATCTGGGTTTCATTGAAGATACTATAGGGACATTGATACTTGAGTCATGTTACTATGCTAAATACAGCATTTCTTTCAGAAATATAGTTCTTGCAATTGTACTTATCTCTTCATCTGTTGTTACGATTTACGTAATTTTTAAACGTCGCAACAACATTCTTACCCGACTTACAGCAATAATTATTCTGCTTGTTCTTGCAGCAATTGTTCAGCATTACATTCTTGGCACCCCGTTCGCACAGAGCCGCACAGCCCTGATGTTCATCCCTCAGTACGGATTATGGATATACCTTTTTATAAAGGAAATTTCTTTTGAAAAGAGTAAACGAACTATCCTAATCATATCAGTTTGTTCAACTCTAATATTCACGATTCCTCTTACCATACATTTTTTCACAAGGGCTAGTCTAAAATACTCAAAGGAGTGGTGGTACGATGCAAACGACAGGGAGGTAATAAATCTGATAAATGAAAAATGTAAGACTGACAAAAAGATGAAAGTTTCGGCCAACTGGCTGTTCGGGCCCTCTTTTAGCTATTACAGGACCAGTCTGGGACATACCTGTTATGATGTTATTCCAGGAACCGAAATTGACACCACTGCTGATTTTATTTACTGCTTTAAAAAAGATATTGATAGTCCTTTAGTTACCGGAAAATATTTTACTATTAAGAGTTTTGAAGACACAGAAACAATCCTTTTGCAAAAGTCCAGATAGCTCAATTTCTTTTATGTCACAAACATTTAAAGAATTATCTTTTCAATTGTACTCGAATTTTATTATTTTTGAAAAAAATATCAGATATGAACGGATTAAAGAAGATTCTTGCAATTCTGCCATACATTGGTATCATTGCCGGCTTCGTACTAATTATAATAGTTGCGAGTGTGCCAAATACTGAACTTATGATAACCGGACTTGTACTTGTTCATGTTTCGATCTGGGCACTTGCTGTCAGGTTTATTTTTATCGGCGTTGGTTTTTTCAGCACTGTGCTGAGTTCAAAATGACCAACCATTTTATAATGTTAAGATAATGTAATAATTCCATTCTTCAGGCAGTTTACTTTACGACCTCAAGAGTGTCAATTTCAAATAACTCCCACTCTCTTGCTTCAATACGGTCTGCAACAAGGATCCCACCAAAATTAAAATCAGCCGAAACAAATAAGTCATTATAACTCTTGATGTTTGCCATTCCGTTTCCTTTGCTGATAAGGAAAAAAGACTCCCAGAAAGAGCGTTTATAATAAACTGACCATAGCCTGTTCTGTCGCCTTTCGTCTGCACATACATATGAAGAAGTGTCAGAGATAAAAGCCACTCGTTGATCTTCTTTGTCAATTTTAATCATCTTAAACTTATCAAGTTGAGTAACAGAATCCCCATTTGCTATAAGAGACCCATCTGGTTGAAGCCGGACATATTTGCCATTGTATGCTTTAATTGTAATAATATAGTTGACATCTTCCTTATAGCTATTGGGTCCAAACAAAAACACAGAAATATCACCTGATGAAACTTCGTATTTATATTCGTTCCAGTCCCAGTCCCCAAAACCCTTAAATCCGAATCTGAAATTCGAAACAATATTAAAACTATACAATGAAGCAAGAAAAAGGAAAGAAATGGCAACAATCTTATAAAATCTCTTGAAAGCACTTATTACAACTGCAAAGCCAACTGCCAAAAAGGGATACACATCAATTGCAGCTCTGCTACCATAACTCACTCCCATTGACCATGTATGCCAGGAAGAAATCAGATAAACATATATAATAAAAATCATTATAATCCATATTCCGTTTAGATTTCTTTTAACTACATAAGTAACAGCTCCAATTATTGCAAAAACAATTACAGGGTTATATACCAGCATTCCACCACGGGGTGAGAAAAGGAGTTCGAGCCACAAAGGATTCTTAAAATTTATGAACTCTTCACCGCCATAAGAATATGCAAAATAAGAATTGAATGCATATTTCCAGTATAACAACTGAGGAAATATTATAATTACTGATACAATAATAAACACAAACACATTTTTATATGTCAGGTATAACCTGATTCTATTCTTAAACAACTTCTTATCTGATATGTCCCAAAGGAATACAAAAGGTAGAAATACTATATCCATATTACGGACAATTACAACAATCGCACATAATATTGAGATTATTAAAAACAGCCAGAATCTTTTCTTACTGTCTTCTGTGGTTAAATACCTCTTATTAAAATAAAGTAACATTGAAAACAGGGCAAAGGAATATACATGAGACATGCCAACTTCGTCAGTAGAATAAAAGTAAAGATTGGTGCCAAATAACACAACAAATACTGAAAAATATGATGTTAGTTTATCAAAATAATTTCTCAGAAAAAGAAATAAAAACAACATGCCTAAAAACAAATAAAAAACACCGGAAACAAGAGTCATTTTTAAATACATGATTGAAAAACCATCTGCAACTTCTCCTGAAATCAGAACTATAGCATGTGTTATTAAAAAAAATGGAGTCATCAGTAAACTTGTCCCATAAGAATATTTGGTAATAACCTTGCCATTTTCAATTTTGAATCCATACCCTGTCATTAACACAGCATATTCTGGAATTTTTTCACCATCGAAATTGTAAATAAAAGTAGCAGGCAAATAACAATAATAACCACCCTTATCACAATATACTTCATTTTCCCAATAAAAGATCCTCTCCGCCCTGTGATGGCAAAAAGAAATATTCAGGATCAGAATACTAATAATTAAAAAAACTATTATATATAAATTTTTGATAAGATACTTCATGAATTTTTTAAAATACCCCTGTAAAAGTATTAATAATTTCTTTATGTTATATTTTATATAACAAATATCCTAAACTTGCCCAACAATAACCACAAAGAAATAAATTAGATACTCCTGTTAATCAGTATATACCTACATTTTTTGTTATGACACTACCCTGCATAAACATGCACACTGTTTTGTGCAGCCGGAAGATAGCTTATACCGAACCAGCATATCAGCAATGTTACAAATGAAAGAAATAGTATCCACAAAATCGTTGTCCCTGATTTGATCCTGCTATGGCGTAAATGAATAAACACCATATATGCGAGCCATGTAATTAAAGCCCAGGTTTCCTTTGGATCCCATGTCCAGTAATGCCCCCATGCCTGTTTTGCCCACAGACCTCCGAAAACCAGACCAAGAGTAAGAAAGGCGAACCCACCATAAACTAAGTTATCTGCAATACTCACAAAAGTTTCATTCTTTCTTATAAAATACCTGTAATATAATCCCATTGCTGCTATGAGGGCAGATGCTCCAAGAAACGAATAACCTGCAATATATACAATTACATGCGGCACAAACCAAACACTCTGCAATGCTGGCATAAGGGTCTTGTCGTGAATATCCGGCTTTAAAAGATTTATTAAAAGAAACACAATACCCATTACCAGACAATAGCACATGAACCAGTTGTATTTCCATCTTTTTAAAACCACGTATCCTATCAGCGGAAGAAAAAGTGCATACCACAAACGGGTCTCTCCCAGAGTCCTTAATGGCGGCCTCTCGAGAGATATCCACATTAGAGTAATAAATATCATCATTAGTGCCAGGCCAAAAATAACCAACCCCTCTGTAAGAATTCTGATCAGTCTGCTTTTATTGTACCACCATACAATTATCATGGCAATGCCAAAAACTAAAAGCAATAATAGAGAGAATATGCTGTAATGTTCCCACATTATTTCATTTCTCCTTTCTTTTTCATTCCTGCATAAAAAAGGTAAATCGCCCCAATTATCATCATGAACAACCCGATATAAACTACAGGCAGCCATGGGTCCCTGTTTAACTCAATAATACTTATATCCGACCATTCACCAAGCTCTTCATTAAAACTCAGTTGGTAAATTCTCCACCCCTCGGCATAAAACGGACTATTTACCTCAATTGTCGCATTGTAAATGCTGTCTGATTTCGAATATATTTTTATTTCAGAAACATATTTTTCGGGTCTGGGAAACTGAAGTATCAACCCGGTGTTATTATCAATCATAATTGCCTGCGAGGGATTCAACTTATTGCCGGGGTTTATCCAGCCACTTATCTCTCCTGAACTTCCCGAAACTCTTATATAGGCTGCCGGCACTGCCCCGGGACCGTTAAATCTCCGGAATGTACCACCTACCCACATAGCAGACTTAAACAGGCTGTCGACTGTAACATTCCAGTCCCCTATTTTTATTTTCTGCCCTACTGAATCAGCCAGATAAGGCTTTGCCTTTTTTACAGGTTTTTCTGTTTTAAAATCATATAACGTTATTGCAGGAGAATAAAATTCTATGCTGAAATTCTGCAGTTCCACTGCGAGACCCGGTTCAATCTGATTTCCAAAATCATCAATGGCGATCCAAACAGGCTCGTTCAGCCGTGTTTCCATTTTAAGCCTTCTAATATCTCCTGCTCCAAAAGCGGCTCCCGCAATAACGATCCATAATCCAAGGTGGTTAAACTGAAACCAGATATTCTTGAGTGTAAAGGGAAGAATTCTTTTCATTACTGTAAAACCCAGCACAGTAAGAATATAAAGCAATGCCAGAAAATATGCCCAGCTATTGGTTATATTATGGAAAAGGTCTTCAGGCAGTGCAACGGGTGATTGTGGAATAAGCCCCATCATAAGTGACAAAACCCCGAAAACAGTAACAGAGCCCACAGCTGCAGGGACAGTTGATAGCCATTGTACAATCGGATTCTTTACAAATAAAAGTCTTACAACAACAATAAAAACAATGTATGATATAAGTATAATAAGGTTATTCGGAAACTGTGGTAATGGGGCAAAAGATTTCGAAAAAATCTGAATAAAACTTCCTGTCACATATAAAGCAACAGCTATAAAGAGACTCTCCCGAAAACCCCAGGGGAACTGCCAGGCTTTACGCACCCCTTTCACTACAGTGATTTTACCTTGTATTTGCTTTCGCGTTCCTTAGCCTTTGCAAGCCATTCGGGAACAACCTTGTCAAGAAAAACCTGCTTGTCGGCTTTTGCAGTTTTTGCATCAAAACCAATAAAAGCCTGTGCTTTTTCTTTTGTCGAAATATCGGGCATTGGAACGGGATCGATATATCCTCTTTTAGCC
>Ga0074195_1002700_pt1 | contig 18877 bp, 21 predicted proteins | sample EPASupsiteHSE623_FD_64525 | JGI IMG/M metagenome (GOLD analysis project Ga0074195, IMG submission 64525) | Bioremediated contaminated groundwater from EPA Superfund site, New Mexico - Sample HSE6-23 | ecosystem: Environmental > Aquatic > Deep subsurface > Groundwater > Contaminated ...
TAGGGCATCCAAAACCCACTTTGGATGATCGGTTGAAGATCCAGCAACGGCGCTCTGATCAGGATGGGCTGCCCACCAATCGGTCGACTCTGATCCGATAGAGTATTTCGGCTTATACTTATCCCATTCCCCGGCCAGAGACGACCCGCCCATAAGGGTTGCTGTAACAAAAGCAGCCAATAGCAGTGCGATTAAACCCCTGTTAGATCTGATGAAAACTCCAGTCACAATACCTACTCCTTCATCTATAAATTATTTAGAATTCCATGCCTAATTAACTTTCTTGATGCCGTCAACGAGGCCTGCTTATGAAGCCAGGCAGAGGCCCGCCTGTAATAAGTCCACTATGCTCAAGAGATGATTGCCCGTCCAGGACCGATCTTAAGTCTAAGACACCCACCGAGTTTAAATTTTACACATTCATATATATCGTTTTTGGGTCGAAAATAATTCCGACATACTTTGTGCGCAATTGGACAATTCTTATATGAATGATGTACATTTGCTCACTAGATATCGATTTTATTGCCGGGCCGTATGATAAGGCTCAAAAGGATAAGGGCATTTCGCATCCAACTTCGTGAATATGATGAAATATTAGCGTGGAAGCAGGTAATCCACAACAACTCCTGATAGCGTTATGATGACATTGTGGAAGCATAATGATAGCGCTATGATGTCATAATGGCATTGTGATGGCTTTGGGATGATATTAGGACAGCATTAATTGTGACCAATGATCATGGAATCGGGAAATCCTTAAAAGCTTTCAGGTAAATCCCTTGAAGGAATCAAAGAGGCATATTAAAATGAGCAGGATATATTTCGCTTTGGGAATCGTCTTCGTGGCTTTTGCTTTAATTGCAGCAGCCAGTGCAAAATGTCCCGCGTCGGGCTGCGGTGGAGGTGGAAACTGGGAGGCCTCGGCTCAGGCTTTCCTCAACTCAGATGTACCGCTGGTAGGCATAAACCAGATAGACCTGGCCAAGAATTCAAGCTTCAAGGCCGGAAATGAGGTTGAGAACACGGTTCAAAACGGGACCGACGACACAAGTGCACCAACAGCGCAAACAGACTACGTCCAGCCTGCTTATAGATCAGACCTCTTTATAAGAGGCGACCTGCTCAAATCCCTGCCTACCGTCTCCAGCTCAGAGCTAATCCTGGACGTCTCAAATACCTATGCTCCTGGAGAGGCCCATATCCGTGGTGCGATCCATATCCCATCAAAGAGCTTTCTCTACGGGAACGGCACTCTACGGCCGGTTTCAGAGGTTGCCGAGATCTTAGGCAATGCAGGGGTCTCCAGCGACGACTCGATCGTAGTCTACAGCGATGCCTTCAGATCCGGCGAGGCGACCTTTGTTCTCTGGCTGCTGCGCTACCTGGGACACGAGGATGTAAAGGCCCTGGATGGTGGACTGGATGACTGGACTGCAGCCAGCCTGCCTCTGGAGACCAAAGGAAACAGCAGAAATTCGACCAACTATACTTTCCGCCTGTTGCCCGAGCTTCTAGCAGACTACGAGTATGTAAAATCAGGAACTCCTCAGACAGTCGATGCTAGGACATTCCAGGAGTTTGGAAAAGAGAGGCTGCCGCAAGCATTCTTTATAGGGACGGACAGCGTTCTTGAGGGCGGGAAGGTAAAGGCAGGAGATCAGCTGAACGATACTTTCGCCAAGCTGGACAGCGACCGTAAGATTGTGGTCTACTCCACGGACTTCTACAACTCCTCACTTGTCTGGTACGCTTTGCAGCTTATGGGGTTTGATTCCAGGATCTATAGCTGGCAGGATTGGCAGGATCACAGGAAGGGAGAAATTTACGAGATCAAATAAATTACTTTACTTTCCAACTTATTCCGTAAATTATAATATAATTTCCATATATTAGATAATTAGCTAGTGACATGATTTGGCTTGCCAAACACTCCCAAATTCATCCTTTGGTATCCGTCTTAGTGAGATTGTGAGTCATCCCCTAGATTCCAGAAAGAAAAACATCGGGAAGGGGAGATGCGGATAAAATTTGATAACATATAAACCTTTGACTGCTAATATTATAAGATAATTTTGCAAAAATGCAATTTAAACAAGATAGCATATGTTTTCCTTGGCGAAATAGCTATATATTAGATTTATCATTACTCGAAATGCCATAAAGTTACCTGCTATTAGGCATGGCAGGAAATTTGTGGAGGAGATCTAACATGGCAGGCAAAGAGGATACAGAATTAGAGGCAGCTAAAGTTTTTATTCGGAACTTGACTAAAGCATCAAGTACCAAGAGATTAGACCACCCTTGCTATGAAAATTGCGATTGCTATATTGAGATCGAGCCCACGATTGCTGCAGGAAAAGCTGGATATAGATATGGCATGTAATTGCCAAATCTTTTTTGCTAAATTTATAAATTAGGCTGCGATACGATCTGAATATTATCAATGTTTTGAATATTTCAAGTATTATGAATAAATTGAATAATTTAATTGAAAAGCCTTTTGTGAAAATTATCAGAACTGATAAGGCTATATACGCTTTTGATATAAATACTGGAAACATTTTAAGGATATCACAGAAGCTAAGCGAGGTACTTGATAATTGGCAAGAAAATTCGGAATTGAATTATTATAGATCCTCAATAGAATTTATTGAACGACTTCAAAAGGATGAGAAAATATTTCTGGGCAATACCGTTGATATGGTTCGTCCGAATCTTACTAAGGACGATCTTGAAAAGAAAACTCTCAAAGAGTGCAATCATTTAGTCCTCAATATCACCGAATCCTGCAATTTGAATTGCACTTATTGTATTTATTCTGGTGCATATCCTGGGCGTAGGACACGTTCAAACAAAGTGATGTCGTGGGATACGGCAAAGAAAGCCATAGATCTCTTGGCAAGAGGATCTAAAAGCCTGAGTGATAGCTCAATTTTAGGCTTTTATGGGGGAGAGCCGTTATTACGTTTTAATTTTATCCGCGATTGCGTTGATTATGCTAACCTTGAGTTAGGCAACTCTCCCCATTTATTTAGCATAACTACGAATGGGACAATGCTCAATGAGGATATAATTGATTACTTAGTAACTAATAAATTTATTATTACTATAAGCATCGATGGTCCAAAGTATATTCATGACAAAAACCGCCGATCTATTGATGATGAAGGTACCTTTGATAAAATAATTGAAAATATTGAAACATTGCGTGATAGATGTGGTGAGAGTTATTTTAAAGACTATGTAAATTTGAGTTCGGTTTTATCTCCGCCATATAATCTTCAATTATTGAACGAATTTTTCTCTAAATTTTTAGCATCCATAAGGCTCTCAACGATCGAATACACGTCAGAGTTGTATAAAGATGTATCGATACATGAGGATATTGGGTGGGATCCTTTGGCAAAAATTATGAAAAATTTTTGCTTAAATCAAGATACTGAAAAGGATTTCAGATCAGCAGGCATAGGAGTTCCATACGAGCTTTTTAGTAGGGAGCTGAGGAGAATTCATAATCGGGTTTTAGATCAACCAATAAATCACGTACAAAGCGTATTGGGATTATGTCAACCAGGCAAAGGAAGAGCTTTTGTTTCATGCGATGGAAATATTTACCTTTGCGAAAGAGTTGAAGGGAATGAGAATATGTTAATTGGAACGGTAGAGGATGGTATAGAACCAAATAAAGTAATAAAAATAATAAATAACGTGTCAAACCTCGACTTTTCTCGATGCAAAAGTTGTTGGGTGATGAAATTTTGCAATTTATGCTTCGCACATATTGTAAGTAATAATAATTATTCGATCGATAAGTGGCAGTTTTCATGCGATGGTTTGAAAAATCATTTCGCAATTGCCTTAAGATTGTATTGCGAAATTATGGAAGAAAACGAGATGGCACTGGATTTCCTATCCCGTAAATAAGTTATAGTTTTATTGATTTAGAAATATGTTTGAAAATCCTTAACTTTTAGGCTAGGAGTTCTGGAAGATGGAGAATTAACTCGATCCTTCATCACCGTCTAATCTTTCCTAATCCTCTCTATTAGTCGTTCCAGAGCGCCCTTGGTCCTTAAACGGTTATCGCATGGAGAGAAGTCCTTGGGACTGCAGCCTCCAAGGATATCCATCATTCTGTCGGCAAGCTGATCGGCTCCCATTTCCTCCAGCATCTCCAAAAAGAGCGAAGCTTTGGAGTTGAACTCCCGGCATTTAGCGGGATCGCTAACTCCTGCCTCATGGAGCTTGTTTAGCTCTTCTGCCTCTTCAAGCAGCTTCGTCAACTGATGCCTGTCCATTTCCTTTCAATAATTACAGCTGTACGGGATAATAAAGTGATGCTCGAATTGATGCGGCAAATTCGATGAAAATTATTGATGATATAATCGATACGGGAATTTAAAAAGCAGCATTAGGCATGATAGCTTTATATCATGGCTTGTTGAGCGACCTTCGTCTCTGCCAATTTGATTCGTCTTTTAACTTACCACTGGAAGAATAAGACAGAAATGTTTTATACCTGCAATCCTTTCAACTTGTCCAGGAGAAGGAGGAAGAATGGGCAATTGCTTTAGGGTATGGCATACAACTCTAATCAGAGGTGCTCTCATCGTTGCATCCTTCTTTGTAGTCAGTCATATATCTTTGAGCTTATTCATGGAGGACTCGTACCTCCGAACTCTTTTGAGCGATATAATCCCTCCAATGGCCGCCAGCCTGGCGACGTGCTGCTTGATCCTTGCAGCGGTCAGATCGTCAGGACGCACTCGCACGGCTTGGGGATTGATGGCTGCATCTCTCTTTTCTGTTACTTTGGCAGAAATAACCTGGGGAGTACTGGAAACAAGCCTTGGGACGCCGCCCTTCCCATCCTTGGCTGATGTGTTTTACCTGATATTCTATCCTCTCTTTGCATTAGGAATTCTTCTCATGCCTGTGGCATTCCAGTCGCCAGGAGAAAGAATCACGAGGCTGCTGGACACCGGGATAGTCATGATTGCTGCCAGCATCATAGTCTGGGCCTTTTTAATCAGCCCGAATATTGAGGTCAGTAAAGCAGACCTGATGACATTGGCACTCTCTACGATCTATCCGGTTGCTGATTTGCTGTTAGTATTTGCCCTCATACAAATTATCTTTCGAAATATCCCAACTACCATTCATTGGCCTCTGATAATATTGGTTGCAAGCGGTTCTATTTTTATTGTAGCTGACGGGGCCTTCTCAGTCATGTCCCTTCAGGGCACTTATGTATCGGGCGGCATTATGGATACCGCTTATGTGGTAAGCTATGCCCTCATCGGGCTTGCAGGCCTGATGCAGGCAAGAGCTCCTCCTCTTGAGGACTCATGGAGTTCAACAAATGTTGAGAACAGCTATCTCAAACAAATGTTGATCTTCTTCCTGCCTCTGGCGGGGGCAACCATTGCCTATGCACTTTTGATATGGAGTATTGATCACAAGATGCCTATGCCCTTCTCATCGCTTGTATGGGGCGTGGGAGGGATCATGGGATTGGTACTTATCCGCCAGACTGTCCTGTTGAAGGAGAATAGAAGCCTCTGCGTGGAAGCCCAAGAGGAGATCTCCCAGCGGAAACAGGCGGTCGAGGCATATCATTTGCTGGTAGATCATTCGCTGCAAGGCCTGGCTATATTTCGAGATCGTCGAGTTTTGTTTGTCAACCAGGCCATGGCTGAAATGATCGGCTATCCTGTGGAAGATATTCTGGCAATGCCGCCGGAGCAGGTCCAGTTGCTGGTCCATCCGGAAGACCGGGATCTGGTTTGGAACCGCCACATGCATCGCATGGAAGGAGAGAAGCTGCCGGATCATTATGAGTTCAGGGTAATTTGCAAAGATGGGTCAGTTGCCTGGTGGGAGATATATGCAACGCTGACTGAATATCAGGGTGAGCGAGCAGTGCAGGCTGCAGTCGTGGATATAACAGAGCGAAAAAGCGCAGAGGAATGGCTGCTCAAAGCCAAAGAAGCAGCAGATGCTGTAGCCCGCGCCAAGTCTGATTTCCTGGCCAGCATGAGCCATGAGATCCGGACTCCCTTGAACGCAGTATTGGGCATGTCCGAGTTGATGCTGGATACGCCTTTGAACGATGAGCAGCGTGAGTTCATGGGTACGATTTACAGCAGCAGCAAGTCATTGCTCTCAGTGGTCAGCGACATTCTCGACTTCTCGAAGATTGAAGCTCAAAAGCTTACCCTCATGAGACAGCCCATGGAGATAATAAAGGTCGTTGAAGAGGCCCTTGATATAGTCTCATCGACTGCTGCGAACAAAAGCCTGGAGATCATTTGCGACATAGACGAGGACGTCCCAGCAGCTATCTTTTGTGACAGCGGTCGTCTGCTGCAAATACTTGTAAATCTGATGGGAAATGCAGTTAAGTTTACAGAAAGTGGCGAGGTGCTGCTCGCAGTATGCGCTACGAGGCAGGCGGACGGCATAGGGGTAAAGTTCACAGTCAAGGACACAGGAGCGGGAATACCCGAAGATCGCATGGGCATGCTGTTTCAGACCTTCAGCCAGGTGGACCCCTCTGTTACGCACAGGTATGGTGGGACAGGCCTTGGGCTGGCGATATGCAAGAGCCTGGTTGAAATGATGGGCGGCCGAATATGGGCAGAATCCACACCAGGCAAGGGCAGCACATTTTATTTCACCATAATGACAGAAGAAGTTCCAAGCCCTGAGAGCGAACAATTTGGGAGCGAGCTGAATGGAAAGCGGCTCCTCGTTGTGGCCTATAGCGATGCGGTCCAAAGAGCACTGAGCAAACAGGCCTCGTCATGGGGCATGGCTCCTGTGGCGGTTTCATCAGGAGGCCAGGCTTTGGAGTTGATGAAGAGAGGCGATGCCTTTGATATCGTCGTATTGGATCATGCCTTAGCAGATATGGATGCGTTCAGGCTTGCCGGGATGATCCATGAGAGGCCAGGGAGATCGAAACTTCCTCTGCTTATGATGAAGCCTTTGGGAAATAAAGATTGCAGTGCCGATATTTCTGAGATGCTAATTAAACCGGTAAAGCCATCGCATATTTTTAAAGCCTTTCGGCGAGCAATCCTTGCGATTAAGAAAGAGGAAAACGGCACAACATCGGTCTTTGATGCAGGGCTGGCCAAACGGTATCCTCTAAGGATCCTTGTGGCGGAAGATAATCCCGTTAACCTGAAAGTGGTGACTCGAACCCTTGGCAGGATGGGATACCGGCCGGATATTGCGGGCAGCGGGCTTGAGGTCCTGGATGCGCTGCAGCTCAACAGATACGATCTTATCCTGATGGATATTCAGATGCCCGATATGGACGGGATTGAAGGGACAAAGATCATAAGGGCCCTGCATCCCGGTGGCCAGAACCCCCGTATTGTGGCAATGACCGCTCATGCCATGAATGGCGATAAAGAGCGGTGTTTTGAGGCAGGAATGGATGATTACTTGAGCAAGCCCATCCGGGTGGAAGAGCTCGTGTCTGTTCTGGAGAGATCCAGTCTCTCCTTAAAGTAGAGATAAAAAGAAGCATCGGAAGGCATGCAGATGAAGGATGCGATGGGCCACCTGATCGAGGCAGGCAGCATTAAGGTATATCGGGTCTCACCTCAGCAGGAATTCGCGGGATACGAGATGAGGTTCCTGGATGAGTGCGCCCTGCAGGAGATATTGGACCTGCAAGATCTGATCGCCCAAGGTCTGCCCTCTCCTGAGATCTTCCGGCTGCATGATGAGGATTACTTCAGAAGCCTGCTTGAATCAGAGCGCTCTTTTATAGGTGTAATAGTCGGTGAACATCTGATAGCTTACAGCCTGATCTTCATTCCGGGAGAGGGTGAGGAGAATCTGGGCAGGGATGTCGGACTGCCCGAGGATGAGCTGAAATCTGTAGCGCACCTCCAGGCTGCGGTAGTACATCACGCCTACAGAGGCAACGGCCTTCAGAGAAGGATGGGGGCTGCTCATCTCAGGGTGATTGAGGAGAAGGGCTTTAAGCATGTTCTTTGCACAGTCTCCCCCAAGAACCCCTTCAGCCTCAGGAATATATTATCCAATGGACTTGTAATCAGAGGCCTCAAGCCCAAGTTCGAGGGCGCATGGCGGTATATAATGTACAAAAATCTCCGCCATCCGGTCATTTTTCAACATGAAACTGTGAGCATCATGGGCTCGAATATTGAAGGCCAGGTAGATCTCTTGAGCAGGGGTTACCAGGGATTTAATATTAAGCCTCTCTCAGCTGATTTTGAAGTTTGTTACGGGCTTGGTGGAATATCAAGGTTTGAATAATTTGCCAATGCCCATATCTTATAATTGCCTTGACAGTGTCGAAAATCGTTCTCTATAAAACTGATTAAATTCTTCAAAAGGTCGTAAACAGAAAGCTTTATTTTACAAGAAGGAAATTAAGAATGTGAGTGGTAAAGATGGCAAACGCATCGCTCTATGATAGGCTCGGTGGATACAACGCCATCGCAGCAGTTGTCGACAGCTTAATGATGAGATTTGGAGCAGATCCGCAGCTAGCCAAGTACTTTGCCGGGCATGGTGAAGATTCAAAGAAACGTCTGCGTCAGCTTCAGGCAGAAATGATTTGCCAGGCAACAGGAGGGCCCTGCTTCTACCTGGGACGCGACATGTTGACTGTGCATAAAGGCATAGGCATAAACGGGGCCGAATGGCAGACTGCAATCACCCATATCATAGGTGTGCTCGACAACTTCAAAGTTCCTGATGCCGAACAAAAAGAGCTGCTTGCTCTTCTCAACAGCGTCAAGGGCGATATAGTGGAGAAGCCCTAGCTGTAAGATTGCACGGGCCTGGAAACCAACCTTATTTTTTCCCAGGCAGCGAGTTAGGGCCAGCAGCCAAGGCCTTTACAACGAGGTCCACCAGGTCTATCACCTTTTCTCCTGCACCTGCGTCGCTCAGGTTCCGTATGCACAGGGGACATGAGGTTACGATGTAATCCACATCCTCAGGCACATCCTGCAGCCTTCTATATGCAATCTTTTGCGACAGGTCTTTGTATCCTGCCCGCACGCCTCCGCCGCCTCCACAGCATCTGGCGTTTTGTCGGCTGGACTTCATCTCTTTGAGACCACAGATAGCCTCGATCACCTGTCGCGGCTGATTGTAGATCTTGTTATGTCGCCCTAAATGGCAGGGATCGTGATAGGTTACTGTAAGATCCAGATGTCGAAGGCCCAGCTCCGAGATGTGCTCTGCAAGGAACTCTGGAACGCTGACGACATCAAATTCTTTGGAATAGCTCTTCTTAAGTGCCGTATAGCAGCCTGCACAGCCGGTAATAATAGTATGCGCGCCTATCTTTTTGATCTGTCTTGTATTGGCTTCCCTGAACTTGCTTGCATCAAAGCCGATGCGCATCAGGGGAGAGCCGCAGCACTGTTCATCTTGCAAAAGCGTAGCTCCAAACCGGCTTAAAATGTCAAAGGTCCTGGCTGCATTCTCAGTAAAGCGGTAGGAGTTCATGCAGCCCACGAAATAAACAAAGTCCGCCTTCTCCTTCAGAAATCCGCTATCCTTAAGCCATGCTCTTCTGCTGGAGCCGTCACCAAAGGTGTTCCCGCTAGCAAAAATGTTCTTGCTAAGCGTTGCTTGCGCTGCAGTCATCACGCCCCTGGAAACCAGCTCTCGCCGGGCAGATTCCACGAGATCCACGGGATTCACGCCCGCAGGGCAGCTCTCTGTGCATATCCCGCAGGTTGTGCAGGTGTTCAGGCTGTCGACTGCATCGACATCTGCCTCCAGTCCGTCGTGCAGCCCTTTCATGATCATTATGCGTCCTCTGGTGTTCGAGGACTCCCATCCCACCTCTTCAAAGACGGGACAGACCGAGCGGCAGGTTCCACAGCGGACACATTTGTTGATAGATCTCCAATCGAGGTCTATTCTCGAGTTTGCCTTCGTCATGGACCCAATCTCTTCATAGACCCATCTTTCCTGGATTGAGAATGCCCTTTTTGTCTAGGGCGTTCTTGATCGTCCTCATCACGTCCAGAGCGCCGCCTACCTGCTCAGGCATGTATTTCGCCCTGGCAAGGCCTATGCCGTGCTCACAGCTCACAGTCCCGCCAAGCTCGATGGCAGTCCTGTGTATTTTATCTGCAGCTCTACAAAGCCTCTCCCATTGACTATCGTCCATTACGTCGATGAAGAAGGCAACGTGCAGGTTCCCGTCTCCGATGTGGCCGTACTTCATGGCAGGAATATCTGCCCTGGCCGAGATCCGCTGCACCTTTTTGATAAGCGTTGGAATCTGGCTGATGGGCACTCCCACGTCCTCGCCCACATAGACGCGGCTCTTCGTTGGGTCCAGCCGGGATATGGCAGCCCCTACGAGCCTGCGGGCAGCCCAAATAGCGTCCATCTCTCTTTGGCCTGCTGCAATTTCAGTCCTGAGTGCCATGGATGCACAGATCTCCTCAATCCGTCTAGCCTCCTCTTCAGTTGAGACCTCTGTTCCGTCAACCTCAAACAGAATCATATCGCCAATATCGGGCAGAGCCAGATTCGAATCGCACTGCAACAGCACTTGCATGGTTGTCCTGTCCAGGATCTCGCAGGCAGAGGGAGTGATTCCGCTGGAGAAGACCTTTATAACGGCAACTCCAGCAGTCTCAGCGTTCGGGAATGAAGCCATAACCAGCCGCCTGGCAGCAGGCAGGGGGGCGATCTTCAGCCCGGCTCTGGTTATGATACCAAGTGTCCCCTCGGAACCTACGAAGAGCCTTGTTAGATCGTATCCTGCTGCCGATTTCAGCATTTTTGAGCCAGTGTGGATGATGCTGCCGTCGGCCAGGACGACCTCCAGGTCTAAAACGTAGCAACGTGTCGTTCCGTACTTGACAGAGCGCATGCCGCTGCTGTTGTAGGATATCATTCCCCCAATCGTGCACATTGCAGAGCTGCCGGGGTCAGGCGGAAAGAAGAACCCGTAGGGTTTGAGCGCAGAGTTGAGCTTCTCCTGGACGATGCCGGGCTCGACTATTACCTGGAGGTTCTTGACATCGATCTCCAGAATCCTGTTCATGCCTGACATATCCAGCACTACGCCGCCTTTAACAGGCACGGCCCCACCGGAGAGGCCGGTGCCTGCGCCTCTTGGTGTCACGGGAATGCCCTGTTCATCGCATAGGCAAAGAATTCGGGAGACCTCCTGTGCGCTCATCGGGCGGACGATGTAGTCAGGCATGCCCTGAACCAGCGATGCGTCTGATGCATAGCAGCATAGCTCGGAGGACGAGGCTGTTGCCCTGGAGCCTGCGATATTTTTGAGGTCTTCAAGTATGTCCTTCATAGGTCGAATATATCCTTCATAGGCTTCCGGAAGCGGTGAATTTACTCAAATCGTTTATAAGTCGAATAAATAGTTTCCCGAGCAACAGCCTCTAGGATTGGTCGAGATGAAACTCCCGATCGTATAATGGCCGCTCTTCCAGACGATTCCTGATCATCTCCTCGACATCACAGCTTTTTATGCCGAATACTTCTTTAAGGATCTCCATAGCCATTTCCAGCTCCAGAACTCTTGTATCCCCACGGCTGCCGTGATGAAGAGATACCTCCCGCCTTCTGACTGCAGGCCATCTCATGAATACGAGATAGTACGTGTAAGGATAAGAAGTTTTGCCGGAAAAAGATAACGGTAAATGATAATTACACTTAGCAAAGTACGTATAACATAGAAAGATATATCTTTTAAATTCTGAATAATTCTGTGATTTCTCCCAAGGGCTAAATTTGGTCTAAGTTGCAAGCTGCAATATATTCGCTGGAAATAAAGACGATATCTTCTGATTTAGATTACCGAAAACTTATTGCTATCAACACAGCATATATTTTAGGGATCATCAATGAGATTAATGTATATTCTTTGGCTGACAATCATTCTCCTGGCGCTGCCACCAGCTTATGCACAACAGTATACAGGCAGCTACAGCCAGGAAGAGTCCATAAGCTACTTGAAGGATAACTCTGTAGTTGAATACTCCCAGTACTACAGCTTCAGCTCTTCCGTCCGGGACGGCCAGGTGAGCAGAGTTGAGAAATATGTGGCGAGCGGCATCGGTCCGTCTTATATTTACATGGGAGCGGATCGTAAGAGGATACCATACTCGGATATGCAGTATTACTACTCCTACGGCCGGGGCAACTATCTCTGGATCGAGGGCGAGGACAGCTGGACCGATTATGCCAAAGTGCCCAAAGGCTCAGTCCTAAATCTTATAGCGATCACGTCTTCAGCAGGATATGCCTACCTTTACGATATATATCCAAACGGAAAGACGTTTACAAGCACCATGGCCATCTATCCGTACAGCCGCATAAAATACTATGCAGACACTCCGGGAAAGCATACCCTCTATTTCGTTATCAACAATAGAGCCAGCAATCCAGTTGTGATCGATGTTCAGGAGACCTCTCCATTCCTGGGTTTCGGCTATAACTGGGCCAGGGTCAACCTCGTGTCCGATTGGAAAGGCTATGATATCTTCATTGACGATGTCTTTGCCCTCACCGAAGGCACAGGGGGAGTTCCCGACGGGGTCGCCAACTTCCCAATTAGAGGTGGGGGAGTGCACAAGATAACCATATCTTTGGATGGACAGGTCCGATCGACCGAGCAATACTTCGAAACCGATAAGCTGTACAATATCAACCTCTGAAACATCGATATTTGAAATCAGCGATATTTGAATTATGAGTCTCTCGGAATATTAATCCCAAGAAAAACTCCGAGTGGGTTCCCGTCAACTCGTCGACAGGGGTTGATCACTGTTGAAGTTGGGAGAAGAGCGCCAGGGCTCTTCATGAGCTTCTCCCACTTCAGATATTTTCCTATAGTTGCTTAATCTAAAAGCGCCCTAGGTCGGAAAAGTGCGGTAGAAGGAATACTTTTAATTATTATATCATGCAGCCTGCTATTTCAATGGCGTTTGAGATCCTGAATGGGAGAATCCGATGAGGGCCGTATTAATCCTCTCCGGCGGCGTGGACTCAACCACGCTGCTCTATAAGATGTTGGCCGACGGTTATGAAGTAGAAGCTCTGACCTTCAACTATGCCCAGAGGCATAAAAAAGAGATAGATTGCGCCAAAGAGGTTGCCAGGCTACTGAAAGTCCCGCACCGGGTAGTCGACCTGGGATGTTTGGCTTCGGTCTTGGGGGACAGCGCTCTTCTTGGCGGAAAAGAAGTCCCTAAGTGCCATTATACCGAGGATGCAGCCAGGCAGACCATCGTTCCCAATCGCAACATGATTATGCTGGCAATAGCAGCCGGCTTTGCTGAGGCCAATGAAATTCCTGCGGTCTTTTATGCCGCTCACAGAAACGACTCCACGATCTACCCCGACTGCCGAAAGGAGTTCGTGGAGGCCCTAAAGCCTGCGATAACGCTGGCGACGGCCTGGCATCCTGTGGAGCTTAAAGCGCCTTTCATTGACCTGACCAAGGCGGAGATAGTGAAGATCGGTCTGGAGCTAAAAGTGCCCTACGAGATGACGTGGTCCTGTTATAAAGGTGAAGAGAAGCCCTGCAAAGAATGTCCAACCTGTATCGAGAGAATGGAGGCCTTCGCGCTGAATGGGACGAAGGACCCTCTCCTAAGGGCTGATTAGGTTGTGCACAAACAATCATAAATAGTATTGGATGTCATCATCTCCTATGAAGAAGCCAGTTGTTGTAATAACGACATCATTAATACTATTATTGATCTCAATGAGTGGATTATCCTTAGAGAATCAAAGTAATAAAAATATAAAAGTAATAAATTTTCTAAACGGAATGCAGGGAAATGATCCCTTCTTCGACTCTGCAGTACGTGGCGTCTCCATGGCTCAGCAGAAGCTAGGGCTGGAGGTAGAGACTGTTGTTGTCGGTTATGACCCTGCCGGGTGGCTGCCAGCCCTGGTGGAGGTTGCAGCACGTGAGGACTATGATATTCTGATTGTCGGCACAGACCAGATGAAGGGAATACTGCAGGAGATAGCCCCCAGATATCCGGATAAAAGGTTCATAATCTACGATGCGTCGGTGAACTACTCGCAGTGCGGTTGTGAAAACGTGTATTCTGTGCTTTACGCGCAGAACGAGGGCTCCTATCTTGCAGGCGTTTACGCGGGCCTGATGACGAGATCCGGAATCGTAGGAGTGATCGGAGGTCAGGATACTCCCGTAATCAACGATTTCATTATGGGATACGAGCAGGGAGCTAAAGCTGCCAATCCGGGCATAAAAGTGCTGAAAGCGTACGCGGGCAGCTGGAACGATTCTGCCAAAGGTGAGCAGCTCGCCCTTGAGATGTACGGCCAAGGAGCGGATATCATATTCCAGGTTGCAGGCGGTACAGGCATGGGCGTCTTCAAGGCAGCTTCTGAGTCAGACAGGCGCGCCATCGGCGTGGACTCGGACCAGGCGCGGATCGTTGAGCGCGTCGATCCCGAACTGGCCAAGGTCATCCTCACATCGATGTTGAAGAACGTGGATCTGAGCCTTTACCGCGCCCTCAAGCTCTATCTGGAAGGGAAGCTTGCTTTCGGGCACGCTGAGTATCTGGGCCTCAAAGAGAACGGCGTAGGGCTGGCTCGCAACAGATACTACGAGGATGCCACGCCGGCCGATGTAAGAGCCAGGGTCGACCAGGCAGAAAACGATATTAAAAGCGGCATTATTAAGGTTGATACGGCATTTAGATAAGATTTATGCCCAATGGAAAGACTTCAGGCATGGCCTCAGCTGCAGTACAACCTCAATGCCGAAGAGACTGAAAAATGCCTGAAGTGCCGTTTTTGGCTCTTCGCCATTCAGCTCGAATGGATATCTCTCTTATGCTATATGTTTTCCTCAGATATAATTCAAAGGCAAATAATTCAAATGCAGCTTTGGTCCTAGTGGGACGGTTATTGACTGAGCGAAAGGCTCTACAGATAACGAAATTTTTAAATAGAGTCACATCACATAATATTAATAATCTACTAAAAAAGATTAGTAGATCTAGGATAAGAGTCGCTGTTGGTTAATTCTATCTGCCATCTACAATTGCAGGTAATTTGGCTAAACAGAAATAAGATCATAAAAATGGAGTTGAAATAAATGGCTGAAGAGAGAAGAGAGAAGGGCATGGAAAGAAAAGGCGAGATGACAGTATCCGAAGCTGGACACATGGGCGGCGAGAGGACCGCCGAGACTCATGGCAGAGAGTTCTACGAGGAGATCGGCCAGAAGGGCGGCGAGAAAGGTGGTCAGAGGGTCAGGGAGCTCATCGAAGAGGGAAAGGAACATGAGAGGGAGCAGGGGTCCTCGAGGGAATCTGCGAAGAGATCACAGAGATAGGTAAATAGGTAGACCGCCTCCTAAAAGAGCTAATAAAAGCATAATCGCAAAAGTAGGGATGTATATGCAATCTTCATACCCAAATACTACTTGCTCTCCTTGAACATAGCATAGATCTCTGTGCAAGGAGAGCGTCCCTACTGGCGTTTTAGTAGCGGGCTGCGATATTTCGGATAGCCGCCAGGACATAAAGCACTGAGGGACTTTTTGGCCATATTGCTTTTAGGATAGCTTTAGGATAACATCATGCCGCGGATAACATCATACTATTTCAACGCCTGTAGATAATTTTATTGAAATCGAGATCCTCATTTGGAACTGGCGATTTCTCCTCAGACGGGTAGCCGAAGGATATCATCGACTCCACTTTCATGCCTTTTGGAAGGCCCAGAACACCACGGACATAATCCTCTGAGGACCAACTGTCGCTGTACATCCTATTCCTTATCTGGATCCAGCATGAGCCAAGGCCCAGGCTCTGGCCTGCAAGCTGCAGGATTATTGATGCAATGGAGCAGTCTTCAACCCACACATCCGATTCATTCTTATCAGCACAGATGACGACGCCTAACCTGGCGCTTCCCAAAAAGCTCGAGCCGTGCTCTTTAGCCCTGGAGAGTCTCTTTAATAGCTCCCTGTCTGTTATGAAAATGAACCTCCAGGGCTTTATATCGCGTGATGAGGGCGATCGCAAGGCCGCTTCCTTGAGCAGATCTATAGTCTCAGGCTCTATCTCTTTATCCAGGTAGCTTCTGATGCTGCGTCTCTTTCTCAGGATGTCGAACATAATTTCACCTCAACTATGGTCATTTGATTGTATGTTCATATGGTCGGACTTTCACCGGTTATCTCTGTCATCCTTCAAATGCCATTCTGTCGGTGCAGCATAGCAAAAACTATTACTGCATCATCGACTACTGAAAGAGGGTCCTGTCTGAAAATTTCCCAAGCTCACTTGGGCTGCAAAGATGGAGATGGAATAGATGGCCAAGAAAGCGAAGAAGAGCGATGCCATTATGACCGGCATTCTCGTTACCAGGTTTAAAATGGGTCAGATCAATGCAGAAGACCTGGAGCAGATGACAATTGATACATCTAAGGTTGTGAAGGCATCAGCAGCTAAGAAGGTACTGGGGTGGATAAGAGAATCTGCCTAATCTTACTCTTACCCGCCCTCGCCCGCCTAAAGGAGCCCTTCCGGATATCAGGTCCTCACTTTTCGCCGACGATAGTGAAGTCATCGATATCTATGATTCTGTCCTTGCCCTTACTGTCATGACGTTCTTCTTTCGGCCTCATTAGTGTGGCCAAGAGCGCACTGATCGCTGAGATAGTCGTCGGTTGCAAGGTCCAGCTTCCTTTTCCTTTCGTCGATCTCAGCAGCATAATAGCTAGGATTTCTTCGATTAGGGCCGAAAGGCGATCGGAATTGCCGGAACGATTGCTGCCGTTCATCGACTTTATTAGCTTAGACACGATGGTCTGCCTAATCTCCTTGTTAAGAAGAGCTGCGACAACTGCAGCTTTCGTTAACGTCACCAACGAAACCATTAATGCAGTTTTAATGCCTGCATGGATATATTGGTATCTCTCGTATTAGTATTATCTCTCGTCAGAACCATTACGCCATAGGTATTGATTAGCACAAAAGCCGCTAAAAAATGGTTCTGAATGAGCTTTGCTCATCCAGGGAGAACCTTTTGCAGCAGCGCATGACCTTCACGCTGCCTGGTTCTTCTCCTTCAATTCAAAAGTGGCGATATACTGGCTTTAGATATCCTCAATTTTTTCTATCCCCACCTTCTTGACCTTAGGCTTCCAGATCTTATCAGGCATCCATTCGGGTGCGCCTTTGGGCTTGGCCACCTGTACCCTCTCGCCCTGGAACAAATGCACTTTTTTCGTGCCCCGTTCCCTGAGCTTTATGTCAGCATAGCCCCTGTTTGCCGCCTTAAGGGCAGCCTGCCTGGGCGATTTTCCCGAAAAGACCCCAATCTCATTGCCATCTTTATCTCTGAGGGCGAAATTTCTAGTCTCCTTCTCGACGGTCTTCTTGGCTATGATAATCCCTCCCACACAAATTTAGATGTGCCTTTGCTGGCCGGTATAATAAATCTATCTGAAAGTGAAGTAAGTTAAAGAGCATTGATCGACCTTATCGCTCATGAGTTCATGATCTTATCTGCTGACTTTTTACTCTACTTTCCAACTTTCGCTCCGGTTAAGAGTGTAGGATTTCAAAATAATTTAATCTCCCGTGCCGGATTTCATCTGGTTTGAATCATACGCATATTCCCCGGGCGTTCCAGCGGGATTGGAACCTCCACGTGAGCAAAATGGTTCTGTGAGATCGCGAGCAGCGGAGGAAGCAAAAATAATAATAGTAGCATGAGAGCTATCAGTCATTGGTGATCAGAGCTTGAGCATGTGCGAGTCCAGAACAATCTGGTGGGACGAGGGGCTCTGGATGATAGACCAGACCCGGCTGCCTGGAGAGCTTGTCCCAATCGAGATTGGGAGCATCCGGGAGCTGATAGAGGCCATCAAATCCCTCCGAGTGCGCGGCGCGCCAGCACTGGGTGCTGTGGGAGCCTATGGAATCGCCCTGGCCGCGCAGCTATCAAAGACTGCGAATCCCTTTGACATGCTCCAGGAGATGGAGCTGGCTGGAGAGATGATTAAGAGTTCCAGACCAACAGCCGTCAATCTCTTCTGGGGCGTGGACAGAGCCTTAAAGGCCGTGGCCAATCAGGATACTGTAGAGGGCATTCGTGAGGCTGCTCTATTGGAAGCTGAGCAGATTGCTGCAGAGGATATTGCCATTAACAAGGCCATTGGCAGGAACGGGGCCAAGCTGCTGGAGGATGGGGATAGCGTCCTTACCCACTGCAATGCCGGCCGACTGGCCTGTGTGGGCTGGGGAACAGCTCTCGGAGTGATCCGCTCTGCAGTGGCGGCCGGTAAAGAGATTCACGTCTACGCCTGCGAGACCAGGCCGCTAAACCAGGGCTCAAGGCTTACGGCCTGGGAGCTTGCAACGGACGGGATTCCAGTCACCCTCATATGCGATAGCATGTCCGGCAGCCTGATGCGAAAGGGCAGAATTGATAAGGCAATTGTTGGCGCTGACAGGATAACCAAAGATGCCGTCTTCAACAAGATAGGAACCTACAACCACGCCGTGCTGGCAAAGTACCACCGGATCCCCTTTTATGTGGCAGCCCCCTTGAGCACCTTCGATCTGGCCCACAGGGAGGCGGAGATAACTGTTGAGGAGCGCGACCCGGAGGAGGTCTGCACTCTGGCAGGCACAAGGCTTGCGCCTGAGGGAATCGACGTCTACAATCCGGCCTTCGACGCCACGCCGCTGGAGCTTGTATCTGCTCTGATAACTGAGAAAGGCGTATTCCGGCCGCCGCTGATGCCGCCGCTATAAATCATCAAAATTTCTCCATTTGAATTAGTGTAAACTTATTTTACCGGAGTGCGTGGTCATCTGGTCTTCGA
>Ga0074195_1002701_pt1 | contig 18876 bp, 16 predicted proteins | sample EPASupsiteHSE623_FD_64525 | JGI IMG/M metagenome (GOLD analysis project Ga0074195, IMG submission 64525) | Bioremediated contaminated groundwater from EPA Superfund site, New Mexico - Sample HSE6-23 | ecosystem: Environmental > Aquatic > Deep subsurface > Groundwater > Contaminated ...
ATTGCGGTGGGTCGATGAGAATCATCGCCTGTATCAACGAGGTCCGGGTCATCGTGAAGATCTTGGACCACCTCGAGGCACGAGCCGGACCCGGGCCCCCGTCCCAGAGGAGCCATCCTCCGATTCACGAGCTCACGCGAGAACCGTGCTTCGACGACCTCCTGGCGCCCCCTTCTCCGAATCGGACACCTATCGAATTTCCTATCGGGGTAAGGCGAGGTCAGTTTGGAAGTGAAGCATTGTGGTGCGGGACCCCCAGACCCGGCAAGGAGCGGTCGCGCCGCTCCCTGATCCCCGCTCACTTGATGTGTACTGCATGCAACAGCGTGTCAGAGCGAGTAGACGAATGGCTCAGACGAAAACGTGCCACAGTTGGTGTCGATGCTTCCGGCGTCATTTCTGACCTGCGCATAGAGATAATACGACTCGCCTACGGTCAGCTCGGTCGGGTTAGCCATCAGTATTCTCGACATGTTGAAAAGACCCTTGCGCTCCGCTGCAACGTTGACGGCCAAGCTGGCTTGGGGATTCAAATTATCCACAAGCAGCGGGATATCGCCAAGGGGCTTCATCTCCGATGACGACGGACTATTGGTCGTTGAAGCGTAGAAGTCAAGCGACACCCATGGGCTCAAATCCGAAGGTGGATAACTGACCGGGTTCATGTTCTGAACGCTGAGGGTGCAGGCGGAGAAGTTGTAGTTGTGATCTGGATTGGGACCCGGGCAAAACGTGCAGGAAAGACCAGCGGTCACCAGCTTCGAATTGGCGGGCGGAGTAATCACGGACAGCACAGCCACCTCGCAAGCGCCGGCTCCACCCGGCAGCGTGCCGGTCACCTGATTCGTCGACAGGTCGATCACCGAAATGCTCGTGCTGCCATCGGCCAGAATGCTGGAAACATACGCGTGCTGACCGTCTGGACCGATGGCGATGTCCACGGGCGTGTTCCCGACCGGTATCGTGGCTGTGGCCTTCTGCTGTACCACATCGATTACATTTACCTGGCAGGATTGCTCGCACGTCACGTAAGCACATTGCCCACCCGGTCCAAACACCACGGATAGGGGCAGCTGCCCCACCTCAATCGACGCAGTCTGCTCGTTGGTCGACGTGTCGAACACGTTCACGCTTGAGCCTGAGACCGGTGGAGTAACCATACGGTAGTAACAAACGTAGAGCTGTGACCCAGATGGACTCACTGCCATTCCGCCGGGATTATAGCCCAACTGAATCGTCGCAGCGAGTGTGCCGTCCGACGTTTCGATCACTGCGACTTGAGTGCTATACCCGGAGTTCGCGTAGAGAATCGAGCCATCAGGAGTGATCGCGAGACTCGTAATGGCCGCACTGATCCCGGTGGCGATCGTTGTCACCACCGAGTTCGTGGCCGTTGAAATCACGGCAACCGCGCCCGCTCCATTGCCGACGTAAACTTTCGATCCATCCGGATGTGCCACCATGGGCCAAGGGTCAGAGCCAATCCCCTGAACAATCGTCTTGATTACTGTGTTTGTTGCAGCGGCTATCACCGAGACGCTACTGTCGGCGAAGTTGGCAACATACACTAGCTGGACTACTGGGCTTGCCACCAGCCCTTGGGGTTGTTTGCCAACAGAGATGACCCTCGGAGGAGCGCTGCTGCCTAACACGAAAGCCCTGACGGCAACCCCTCCGGAATCCGTCACATAGAGCATGGGAGTGTTCGTCCTCGAAAGCATCTTGCCATTGCTCACAGTCCCTCACATCCTTATCCTCGGATCATGCTGCGGATCCGCGGCCGGAGCTGCGCTGCTTCTTGTCGGTCCTTGGCGAGCGGGGCAGCTCCGATTGGCGACCGCCGCGATCAGGTCAACTTACCAGCCAGTTTCCCATGGGTCAAGTTCCGCACAGCCCCTGGGCCATGACTGGGAGCGGTACAGCAGACTGAACTCATAGTGTCCGGCAATGACGTTGCACGTCAAGTGTGGTGCGACTGGCGGAGAGCATGATCTGGCCTCGGCCTTGAGGACTCGGCCGTGGTGTCCAGAAAGACAACGGCGGTGCCCATGTTACCCTGCGTAATCCGCCAAGATCCGCGCAGGAGGCACCACCGCGAAGAATCTGCAGCATCTCGAAGGCCAGGATCGTCCGCTTCCGGCGGTGCTGCTTCGGGCTGGTCTTCTTGGATCGGTAGATGCGGAACAGAACAGGGATGGCCACGCCTCTGTCGGGGTTCCAGGGATACGGCACCCAAATGGCCAGAATCACCCAGTTGTGGCCGAACGCGAACGCGACATGCCTCCGACCGCTCGCGCATCGGCCGTAACTGGAAGCCGCAGCGTCGTGGTGCATCCCGCCACCCCACAACTGTGGGCACGTCGGCACCACGAACCTCGACGTGGGGCGCACGCTGGCGCTCCTCGACGAAAAGGCGGCTCGCGAGGTCTGGGTCTGCGGCCCCGGGGCCTTCGTTGTCCTCAAGGCGCTCGCCTTCCGCGGGCGGGGCGAGAACAAGGACGCCTACGACCTCTACTACCTTGTCCGCAACTTCGGCTCTGGCGTCGATGACGTGGCCGCCTGCCTGCGACCGCTGCTCGGCGACGACGAGGCGAAGAAAGCGCTGCAGGTCCTGCGCGACGACTTCCTCGACCACGACGCCATCGATCTCTTGCCGCCGGCCAAGCTCCATCAGATCGCCAAGAAGTACCTCGACCTGAAACGTGACGCGACCCACAATCGGTGCTTTCCCAGGGCCGTTGACTCATAGATGCCGTCGACCCTACAATGTTCGCGCTTCACGGGCTACGGTTCCAGACGCAGGAGGTTTCCGCAATGCAGAAGCTGCTCTCCGCAATGCTCATCCCGTTGGTGAGCCTGTCACTCAATCCGAGGAAAGCAACTCCGCCGACTCCTGTCGCATCGCCAATCCGTGATGCTGCAGTCCCCACCACTCGGCCTTCGACCTGCCCTTTCGAGATCGACCCCGCGACCGTGTCCAGGATGGATATAACGGACCTCGCCACGAATCAAACAACATTACACTCGGACCGGCCCATGATAGAGGAGCTATGCTGGTTTCTTCGTCGTGAAAGGTCCGGAAGATTATCGAGACTCGAGCACAAGCCTTCCGGCACGAAGTACAGAATCACCTTGCGGGACTCGTCCTGCACTCACTCGCTCCTTGTAGTCACGTTGCATGGCGACTCGATAGCCCTAGATCGGAGCGTTACAATCGGGGGCGACATTTTGTCCGAGGGAACGTATTACAACTGTTCGACTGACTTGTCCCGTGATCCACTATGCCATCTACGCCACGAGGCAGAACAACACCTTCACGGCGTGTCGTTTCCTGCCAACGTCGATGCACCCGCGACCGACTCATACTACGAGCTGGAACTGCTTGATCACGGAAAGACCGAGGTGACTTTCCGTGAAGCATTTTCCATACTGCCCGATCTGATAACGACGTTCTGGACAGGCAAAAGCTTTGAACTCACGAACTTCAGGAGGTTCTCCGACTATCCGGCGAGGCAGTCCGAATATCGCAGACTGGAGACACTCTGCCAGTGCATTCGCATCCGCGGCCGATCGCGTTGTTGGCTGTCTATCAAGTCTGGGGGCGTCTCCACAACCGTGCAAATACTCGGGGACCTGTTGCTTGCCAGGAATCCGCAAGAGTCTCGTTGCTACTGGCTCCTCGTGAACGGCGACACGATCCTCGACGTGAAGGTCGATAGAGCCTTTGATGAGAGATTTGAGGATATTTTTGCCAGGAACAAGGCTGGGAAGCCGACCAAGCCGATTTCCCCGCAGGAAGTCGTGAGGCTGTGCGGGGGCAAAGGGCGATTCCGGATCAATCCCAGTGCGTGCATCGACTATCTCTACAAGAACCTGGGAATAGACCCCTATGGCTGCCATTCTGAGCTCGCGGGGGTGGCCGATCTGCGACTGAGCGGCAGTCCATGTACGGTGATGCGCATACTGGAGGGAATGGGTCGAATCTGCTCGAGACTCCTTGTCTACAAGCGAAACCCAGCAGATAACACATCGCGTTTCATAGGCGACGTCAGCTATCGCGACGATGGCGATGGTCCCGGATACACCGTTGAAAGGTGTGGCAACAGTGATTGGATTACCGTACGCAGCCTGTTCAGTCAGAGCACCTGCCCTGACAGGGGAACGCATTGGACGTGGTATCGAGTTACCGACCGCGGAATAAAGGAAGATTTGAGCATCCCGGTCGACTGGGAGGAGGACTACCGCGTTACGGATTGGGAGAAGCTCTCTCTTTGCGCCCGGAAAGAATCTGAGAGGGATTGGGATGAGGCTCCCAAGAGGTTCTCTCTTTCTGCCCGGAAAGAGTCCGTGAGTTGCGATGGCGGGACGCTGCGAATCTCCGTGGAGTACGAGGCTCTGAAACGTTACTACCTTCCGGAAAACAAATACGGTACGGTCGAGTTGAAGGGGAGAAAGACGGCTCAATTCCTGTGGGACAACAGACGTGAGAGGTTCGTGTCCGAGGACCTCATATCCGCGGATGACCGCGAGATGGAGCCGGAGAACGTCTTCAATTCATGTTCTGAGATCCAGCGGAAGCGCGACAGCTTTCTTGCGCAGCACTACAAACAGCTCCTGGCGGATATCGCCGCTCTTGACCACGCGAGTGATGAGCTCTTCTGCTACGAAGAGTTCCTGAAAGATTGCACGAACAGTCCAATGAAGGCCGAGTTGATGAGAGTCCTCTCGGCAAGAGCCCATACTGGGCTGAGATGGTGAGAGGCGTCCCGAAGATCAAGCTGGTGTCCAACCAGCTCTGAAGCTGGGCGGAGCCCATCTGGGAAAAGGCCAGCCGAGACACAGGCGATTGTTCCAGTGGAAGAGGGCGGCGAGCCGATCCATCACGCACTGGGTCGGCGTCAGGATCTGGAGAGTTCCTGCTGGTGTTTTCCTTCGATCCCAGTCGGTGACGTGGAGGTTACCCACCATCAGGGGTGCTGGAGGAAACTCGACCAGGAACTCGGCGTTATCATGCTCGAAGTGTCGGCCTTGGGGCTGCTCTCGCATCCGAACACGGAGGTGAGCGGACCTCTGGCCAGGACCATCGTGCAAGCCATGGGAACAGGAAGTACTCGGATCTACATTCCGGAAATCGTGGACTACGAGCTGACCTCCGCGCGTAGATCGGACAGCGCCTGCTCGGCTCTCCGGATCAGCTGGACGTTCAGCCCGGCGCCGGCCAGGACGCGACGGATGGCCTGGTGGCGGATGTACGAGTCGGGCTGTCCTGTCAGCGACCCGGAGCGCCCGGTCACGTCGGCCGGCTCCAACTGGGCCTTTGCTGCCGGCGTTGATCGAATGGCAGAAAGGGCGTCATGGCATCCCACTGTACACCGAGGCCTCCATCAACCTCGCCGATGACGCGGGAAACTGGCGGGAGACGTCTCGGGTAGCGCCTCAGCATCACCCAAGGACCCTCAGGATGCCGGCCAGCGGCAGGCCCACCCATTCGGGACGGTAAGTGAGCTCGTACTCCAGCTCGAAGAGGGCCTTTTCGAGCATGAAGACGCTGAGAAGGTCCTCGAGTTCGTCCGGCTCTCGCGGCAGAAAAGCTTCTCCTGCAGCGCCCTTCAGGTAGGATCTCAGGAAGGAGGACGAGACCCATAGCTGCCAGTAGTCGGCCCAGAGACCGGCTCGCGTCATGTCGCTCGCGGCGATGGCGCCCTTGGAGTGCTGACCCAACAGGGCGGTGTGCGCGGCGTAGTGAAACGACCGGATCATGGCGGCGACATCGCGCAGCGGTGACCTCTTGATGCGCCGTGTCGAAAGGGGCGCGGTCGAGTCGCCCTCGAAGTCGACGATGACGAAGTCCTTGCCGGTCCAGAGCACCTGGCCAAGGTGGAAGTCTCCGTGCAGCCGGATTCTCTGAGCCGTGAACTTGCGCTCGCGGACCAGTCCGAACCTGCGGATGATGTCGCCGGTCCGGTCGACCACGAGACGGGCGCTGGCGCTGTGATCTTCCGAAACCTCGCTCAGTTTGTTACGAAGCAACCGGAGCGCCCTCATCGCGCCATTGCGTATCGACTGGTAGAGGCTACGCTGGTAGAGGGGCGTGAACGGCTCGGGCACGAGGGCCGGGTCCTGGAGGTTCGATGCCAGCGCCCGGTGCAACTCGGCGGTGCGCCGACCGAGGAGCCGTGCATGCTCGAGGTAGACACCGATCAGATCGTGGGCCAACGGCGGAAGATCACTCTCGGAAAGCCGCACCACGTGACCCCGTGGCACATCCACCGGCTCTGCCCGGCCTTGTCCTGTCACGACCCGTTCAAAGTAGCGGGTCAGGTCGTCCAGCGTATGGGTCCATGCGTCACCGTCGTTGGGGACGAACTCGTGGAGAACTCCCAGTACGGTCGATGGGCGGCCATTCCGCCGGTACTCGATGGCGCCGGCCAGGAGGGGACAGTGAGGAAACCGCTCACTCTCCCCGAGGAACTGGCCGATCTCCACGTCGGGGTGCGTTCCCTCTTCGACCCGACGGAAAACCTTCAGAATGAGACGCCGGCCGAAAACGAGAGAGGTGTGGCGTTGCTCCCCTTTGAAGACGGTGGGACGGACTCGCTCACACTCCGGACCGAGCAGCGCCTGGAATGAAGAGGCTCTCCAGCCGACCACCTCTCCTTTCAGACCTCGCAAACACCGCCGCCGCCCGATCAGATCCAGAAGACTCATCCCAAGCTCCGGATCGCAAAGGGAGGCGTGGACGACACCGTCCCCATCAGCACACTGGAGCCTGGTCAGGATGAGGTGCTGGGCGTCCGCCTCGAGGCTTCGGGCTCGCGCTCCCGTGGCAAACCCGAGGACGACGATGTAGGTCTGGGGATCCCCCTCGGTGAAGTCGGCGCGGACCAGGATCAAATAGGCAACTTCGCCGTTCACCGGCAACGGAACGACATCGTCCAGATCGAGCGATTTGAGTAGACGGCCCTTTCCGCCGAACCACCGCCTGACTGTCAGGTGATCTCGAAGGATCGACTCCCACTGGAATCGGTTGGGGGTTTCCAGAAACGTGCTCCAGTCTCCCTGGTGGGCCACCACCGGTATCTCGGCGTTCGGCGGCACCACTAGGTCCAGCTCGTGCGGCCGTCTGGACTCGAGGGAAAACCAGTGGAAGGAATGAGGCCCGAGGACCATGAAATAAGGCTTCTCGCCAATGGGCGGAAACAACGCCTGGCCGAACATCTCGACGGGAACGAGCGACCGATGCTCCCGCAGGTCGAGCTCGGCGCATTGAGTATACCGGCTCAGATTGGCCACCACGAGAAGCCTCTCTGATCCATGCGTGCGGACGAAAGCCAGAATCTTGGAGTTTTCGGGATAGAGGAACTCGATCTTTCCCCGGCCAAACGCCGGGTGGCGTCTTCTCAGCGCGATGAGCCGCCTCATCCACCAGAGCAGAGAGTTCGGATTATTGAGGCAGGCATCGACGTTCACGGCCTCGTAGTGGAACTCCGGATCGATGACGACGGGTAGATACAGCTTCTGGGAGTTGCATCGGGAAAACCCGGCGTTCCGGTCAGCGCTCCACTGCATGGGGGTCCGGACACCGTTACGATCTCTCAGGTAGATGTTGTCGCCCATCCCGATCTCGTCGCCGTAGTAGATCACCGGAGTGCCCCCCAAGGAAAGGAGCAGTCCGTTCATCAGCTCGATTTGTCGCCGATCGTTGTTCAGAAGAGGGGCGAGCCTCCTGCGGATCCCCAGGTTGATGAGGGCCTTGGGGTCCTTGGCGAACACCCTGTACATGTAGTCACGCTCTTCGTCGGTGACCATCTCCAGCGTCAGCTCGTCGTGGTTTCTGAGGAAAACCGCCCATTGACAGCCGTCCGGAATGCTGGGAGTCTGGGACAGGATGTCGATGATCGGATAGCGGTCTTCCATGCGAACCGCCATGAACATCCTGGGCATCACGGGAAAGTGAAACGCCATGTGACACTCGTCCCCGCGTCCGAAATAGGACACCGCGTCCTCGGGCCATTGATTCGCCTCGGCCAGCAACATGCGGCCGGGGAATCTACTGTCCACGTGTTTCCGAAGAGCCTTCAGCTCGAGATGAGTCTCGGGCAGGTTCTCGCAGTTGGTCCCGTCCCGCTCGAACAGGTAGGGCACGGCATCGAGCCTGAGTCCATCCACCCCCAAACGCAACCAGAAATCGACCACGCGGTGCATCGCGCGTCTGACCGCCGGATTGTCGTAGTTGAGATCGGGCTGGTGTGAGTAGAACCTGTGCCAGTAGTAGGCCCCAGAGATCGGATCCCAGGCCCAGTTGGACGATTCGAAATCCTTGAAGATGATGCGCGCCTCACCGTAATGGTCTCGACTGTCTCGCCACACGTAAAAATTCCGAGCCGTACTTCCGGGTGGTGAGTTTCGAGACCTCTGGAACCATGGATGGCGGTCAGAGGTGTGGTTCAAGACCAGCTCCGTGATGATCTTCAGATTTCTGCGATGAGCTTCCTTCAGGAAGAATCTGAAATCGCGCAATGTGCCGTAGTCCGGATGGATGCCGGTGTATTCGGCGATGTCGTAGCCGTCATCGCGCAGCGGAGAAGGATAGAAGGGCTGGAGCCAGATCGCGGTCACACCGAGGTCGCGCAGGTAGTCCAGCTTCTCCGCCAGTCCCGCGAAGTCCCCGACGCCGTCGCCCTTTCGATCGAAGAAGGCCCGGACGTGAAGCTGGTAGATGACCGCGTCCTTGTACCAGTCAGAGGTCCACTGCTCCTCCGGCTCCTTGTTTGGACGGGCGACCGCGGCGCCATCGGTCCGGTCGTTCGAAGATCCGCGCATGGTCAGGCTCCTTGTCGGGCCACCGTCCCACCGATGTCACGAAATACGGGGTTCTCATGCCAAGCTCCGGGGGGAACTCTTCCCCTGAAGGGCTAACGAGACAAAATTTGGACGCTGTGAGGAAACTCGCTGCTACCGTAGAGAGATCGAACCCCGTTCCGGTTCAGGATCTCGATGAAGTAGTCCACGAACGGACAGCTCTCCGGCTGACGTGGAATCGTTGTCTCCCAGCGGCCTTCGTGATCATCGCCCGTGGCCAGAGGCATCGACGTGGTGACGTACGAGGGATCTCCGGAATGCCGGTAGGATAGAGTCACGGTCGAGACCCCCGCGGGGTCACGGATCGTGGCTTGAATGGGGACGACCGGATTGTTGGTCACCTCCATGGAAGTGCCGGTCGCCTCGAGGACCGTCGATCGTTGAGGCTCAAGGAGGACGACGGGAAAAGTCCGGGGCGACGCGGGAAGTCGAATCTCCAGGAGACCATCGGAGGACACCCACGTCACGTAGAGCTCGGCCTTTCTCCGGACGGAAACCGGGGGGACCACCTCGGCCACTCCATCCCGGGTCCTTAGAATTTGAGGACCGACCAGCGGGTCGATCCAGTGGACCAGTGCCTCCACGTTGCCGGGCCCTGTGCTCGTCGGCGAGGGGAACGCCCCCGGTGCGAACGCATGAATCAATGAGAGGGATGTTTGCCCGATCGCGTCGTGGTTGGCGAGGTTCGTTACGAAGCGCACCGGCCGTCCCATTTCCACCATCACGGGACCGACCCTTTCAATCTGAGGAGGAAGGGGTGCAGCTAAAGTCGTCTGTGCGGCCGATAAACTCCCGGGCGGCACACGGTCCGATGGCACGCCCGTGGGGCCCGGCATGGTCGAGCCGGTCGTCGGCGGGGTCGAGAGCCTCGGCCCCGAAAGACCCGGGGAAGTGACCGGAACAACCTGCTGCGAGCTCGCCTGGTCGTTTGGACCCGCTTCGATCGTAACGTTGACGGCCCACATCAAAAGCACCACACGAACGAAGGTTGAGCTGCGACCCAAGGACATCCTGGGAACTTTCCGCGGAAGCGCCATAACTTGAAGCATACCACAGAATGAATGATTGGAGGCCCTATCATCCGGTGGTATGATTCAAATTCATGAGTCACCTCCTGCGATTTTGCCTCCTCCTGATCATCGGTTTGGCCTTGCTCACCTGGACCGCTTCGCTACTCGTGGGTCACACGATGCGGACTTGGTTCCACCGAGACCTTGGTATGCGGGCCAGGCTCGCCGTGAACAGCGCCAAGCCCGCCCTCCTCTTCTACTGGCAAAACGGCGATCGAGAGGCGATTCGACATCTTCTCTCGGGGATCACGAGAGACGAGAGGATCGTGGCCGCGGCTGCTTGTGGTCCGGATGAGTCGGTCGTGGCGACCCCGGAGTATCCGGCCGCATTCTCGTGCGCGAGCATCCGAAAGCACGTCATGTCGGATGGGGCGGTCAGCACGGAATCCGCGTGGCAGGAGTGGACGTCGGTCGAACAAGCACCCCACGGCAAGTTCTTCCTGAGCGCCGTACCGATCCACCGTGACACGACCCCCGTGGGATTCGTCGTCCTGGTCCACGATCTCACGTACGTCGATTCGAGGGAGGCGAGGACACAGAAGTTCCTCATCATCGCCTTCGGCATTCTCGCTCTCGGAGGTGCCCTTGTCAGCGTACTGGCAGCACGCTTTTCGTGGAGAGGATGGACCGAGGAGGTCCGGCGGGTGTTGAAGGGGGGGCGATACCGGCCGGATTTCCAGCCCATCCTCCGGGACGTCCTCGATCTGGTGGACCGCCTGGTGATGGAGAGAGACTCGGAATCCCAGTCGGGTGCGTGGTCTCCTCAGCGGCTCAAGCACGTGCTCGAGCGTCACTACCACGGTGAGTCTCTCGTCGTGGTCGGCAACCGGGAGCCCTACATCCACGACCGGTCGAAGGACGGGAGCATCAACGTCCTGCATCCCGCTTCCGGCCTGGTCACGGCGCTCGAGCCGGTCATCCGGGCCTGCTCCGGAGTCTGGGTCGCGCACGGCGGTGGTTCCGCCGACCGCGAGACCGTCGACGCTCACGGTCGGATCCGGGTTCCACCCGGTCAGGAGTCGTATGTGCTCCGCCGGGTCTGGCTCGAACGGGAACAGGAGCAGGGTTACTATTACGGTTTCTCCAACGAGGGACTCTGGCCGCTCTGTCACCTCGCCCACACGCGTCCGATCTTTCGCACGGACGATTTCCGGCACTACCAGTCCGTGAACGCCAAGTTCGTCGAGGCCATCCTGGAGGAGGTGCAGTGTGACAACCCTGTCATCCTGGTCCAGGACTACCATTTCGCGCTCGTCCCGAGACTGCTCCGTGCCCGGCTTCCGCGCTCGACGATCATCACGTTCTGGCACATCCCCTGGCCGAACGCCGAGCGTTTCGGGATCTGTCCGTGGCACGACGAGCTTCTCGACGGCATGCTAGGTTCGAGCATCCTCGGTTTTCACACGCAGGCTCACTGCAACGACTTCATCGAGACCGTCGATCGCTATCTGGAGGCGCGCATCGACCGAGAACGTTTCGCCGTGGTCCAGCAGAAGACCGCCACCCTCATCAGACCCTACCCCATCTCGATCGAGTGGCCGAGCCAGTGGGCCTCGACGGCGGCTTCCTGCGAGGACTGCCGGAGTTCGGTGTTCTCCGAGCTTGGCCTGGATCCCGGGATGAAGCTAGGGGTCGGGGTCGACCGGCTCGACTACATCAAGGGAATCGAGGAGCGGTTGCTGGCGGTCGAACGCCTCTTGGAGAGGTCTCCGGCGTGGCGAGGTCGTTTCACGTTCGTCCAGCTCGCCGCGCCGAGTCGGACGCTCATCGACAGTTACCGGGAGCTAAACGACAGCGTGGAGGCTGTGGCCGCTCGCATCAACGAGAGGTTCTCCCAGGGTACTTACCGTCCCATCATCTTGCTGAGGTCCCACCATGAGCCACCGCGGGTCTTCCGCTTCTATCGGGCTGCGGATCTCTGCTACGTGAGCAGCCTGCACGACGGCATGAATCTCGTCGCCAAAGAGTTCGTGGCCGCTCGGGAGGACGAAGCCGGCGTCCTGGTCTTGAGCCAGTTCACCGGCGCCGCGAGAGAGCTCACAGAGGCCCTGATCGTCAATCCCTACGACATCGAACAGGCCAGTGCCGCCCTGGAAAAAGCGCTCGAGATGCCGGCCGACGAGCAGCGTGCGCGGATGCGGGCGATGCGAGGATATCTCGCGGAGTTCAACGTATACCGGTGGGCCGGCCGGATGCTCATCGACGCCAGCCGATTGAGGCGAAAGGAGAGCCTCGGCCGACGACTCGGGGACATGCTTACGGGCGACTGATGCGAGAGTCGATGGACCATATTCTGTCACCGCTTCAGAGAGATCTCCTGGATGCGATCTCCGTGTGCAACGTTCTGGTCGGACTCGACTTTGATGGAACTCTCGCGCCCATCGTTGATGACCCAGCCCAGGCCGTAATGAGTCCGGAGACCAGACGTCTTCTCTCGGAACTGGCCTTGCGCTACCCTTGCGCCATCGTATCGGGACGACCGAGGGCCGATCTGTTGCCCCGCCTGGCCGGAACCGGCGTCCATTTCGTCGTGGGTAACCACGGCCTCGAACAAGACCCCGCCATAAGCGGGCCGTTGGGCAGGACAGGCGCAGAGATGGGCAAGACAGGCGCAGAGAAACGTTCCGGTGCGACGATTCCACCTGGATCCCCCGACTCCGATCCCCTGGAAAACACGATTATCGACCCCCTCGTGTGGGGATGGCTGACAGTCCTGGTCGAAGAACTTCGTGATCAGGCCGGGATCGTCCTCGAGGACAAAGGGCTCTCTCTGTCGATTCACTACCGACATGCCCGGGACAAGCCGGGGGCTCGTGCCGCGATCCGAAAGGCGGTTGCCCGTCTGGACTCGGTGCGGGTGATCGGAGGCAAAATGGTGGTCAACCTTGTTCCCTCGACGGCGCCGAACAAGGGCCAGGCCCTCGAGCGAGTCATCCGTTCGGTCGGATGCGAGGCGGCCGTGTATGTGGGGGACGATGCAACGGACGAAGACGTCTTTGCCCTGCAATCGATCGATCCGCTGCTGACGGTTCGCGTGGGACGAAAAACCGACTCCAGGGCCGCCTACTTCCTGAAGGATCAAACAGAAATCGACACGTTCCTGCAAGAGCTGATCGACCGACGAGCGAAGGCGCGACCCGACGAGACGCGTGAGGGTTGACCCATCGACCGAACCGGAAAGGATCCAAGCTCAGGCCATGCGGCTTCCTCATTTCCGGGGGAATTGGCTTTTCGGCATGAGCAGTCACGACATCCTCAAAGCGAATGGGCGCATCGCTTGACGTGATTTGTGAGCAAGTTCGGTGCGCCGGAGAGATGCGGGCGAGGGGCAGTCCGCCGTGGTGTGCTTATAGACAACAACGGCTGTCAGAAAGGATTACTATTGTGCTAAGACCGTGAATCCATCGCCGACGTGGGGACACTAATAAAATAAATGCCAATCACCATACTCCGCAGTTCAAAGGCTGCCAAGGAAGGAGTCACCATGTACAGGGTCAAATCTTATGCACGACGCATCGGGGGCAGGATCGAGTACCTTTTCGGATGGCTTATCGGGATTCCCATTCCCATTCTGGTCATCATCTACCTCGTGAGAGGCGAGTGACGTTCGTACGTAGTAAGGAATCTCATCACTGTCTGAAACCCGAGGAGTACCCATGGCCAACCACAAGGCGAACCAACAAGAGAAGTCCGATACGGTTACCAATCAGCCCCCATCTATCCTGGGATTCCAGGCGGAGGTCACCGACAAAGACTCTCCCGAAACGGTCGGCCAATCCCCTGTCGGGGAGGATATCGCGAATTTGAAGGATCGAGTGGCCGCCCGGATGGAGCAGGTCAAAGACGCTATCATCGAGGGCGCCAAGAGTGCAGGCGAGACCATCGTCGGCATGAAGGATCAGGCGGCCGAAAAGTTGAACGATGCCAGAGTGTGGACACTGGAGAAGGCCCGGGATCCGAGTAAAACCATCGCCGAGATGAAGGAGTCGATGGTCGAGGGCACACGGACGGCGGGCGGCAAGCTCGACGACATCAAGGAGTGGACGGTCGAAAAGGCCAAGAAGGTGGATGGCCTTCTGGACAAGGGCCTGGCCTTCATGCAGCAGTTGAGTGAAAAGATCGATCAAATGAAAGAGTGGTCGGAGGAGAAGGCCAAGTTGGCCTCCGATGGCATGGCTATGGCCAATGATGTCGTCGCCCAAGTTGGAGACACCCTCGTGGACATGCGGGACTGGACAGACGAGAGGGTGGTCAAGGTAGGCGTGACCCTGGACAAGGCCAAGGAAGTGTTCGCGAAAACCGGACGGATGCTGGAGAACAAGGCCGACCGATTGAGCCACGAAATCAAGGAGCGGATCGTGGCGGCCCGGGCTGAGATCACCAAACTCGAGACCAAGCTGCAGGCTCGCGGCGACAAGGGCGGAAGTGCCGGCGAGCTCGAGTCGATTCGACAAAGCATTGAGGAGCAGCGGCTTGAGATCGGCACGTGCAAGCAGGAGATGAAGGATCTCTCAAAGGAATCCGAAGAGGGGGCGGGGCCGTGCTGTCAAGCCGCAAACGAGAAGCCCAGTAACGAGTGAGCGTGCAACGGGGAGGAGTGTGTTGGAGAAAGCCACCCCGACACGCTCCAGGCCGCAGGATTCAGGTGTGCATTAAAGCCCCGTAAATCGCTTGCCAACAGTGATTGGACATCTTCCGATGCCACGATTCTCTCCGGCTGCACCATCTGCGACCAGTGGAAGTCTCTTCACGGCCGTCGTCATTTTGACGCTGCTGCACGTGGCGAGCGAGGTGCTCATCCCCGTCGCCTTGGCGATCCTGCTCACGTTCCTCCTGGCGGGCCCGGTTCGCCGACTCCAGCTCGTTGGACTTCCCCGTGTCCCAACCGTTCTGATTGTCGTATTGCTGTTGTGCGGCGCTCTGAGCAGCCTGGCGCTCGTCGTAGCCACCCAGATCGTGGACCTTGCCGGAAAGCTCCCGGAGTACAAGACCCAGATCGTCACCAAGATCGAAACGCTTCGGCAGTCGGGAGGAATCACCTTTGGAAACGCCGGGCAGACACTTCGGGAGCTCAGCGCAGAGCTCTCCCAGGAAGGGCCGTCAAAATCCGCTACGGACAGCAAGGCTCCCGTCCAATCGACGAGAGACTCGACTTCCCACGCCAGTCCCCCCCGTCCAATCGCGGTGAGACTTGTGGATTCGGCCGCTCCTCCCCTGAGCATCATTCAGTCGATGATCGGTCCGCTCATGTATCCCCTGGGATTGGTGAGCGTTGTTCTGATCCTGGTAATCTTCATGCTGATCGAGCGCGAGGATCTGAGAGACCGTTTTCTGTTCCTGGTCGGCCAGGGACAGCTCAATGTCTCCACCCAGGCACTCGATGACGCCTCCCAGCGTGTGAGTCGATACCTCATGATCCAGAGCATTCTCAACGGAGGCGTCGGGCTCATCATCGGTTTCGGTCTTCATTTCATCGGAATTCCCAATGCACCGATCTGGGGACTGTTGACGGCGATGCTCCGTTTCATTCCCTATGCCGGCACGTTCGTGTCCGCGGCAATGCCGATCACGCTCGCGCTGGCCACCGATGCGGGCTGGTCCCATGCGGCGATGACCGCCGGACTCTTTCTGAGCGTCGAACTGTGCGTTGCCAACCTCCTGGAACCATGGCTGTTCGGCAACGAGCTGGGCCTCTCGACGGTAGCCATCCTAATCGCCGCAGTTTTCTGGACCTGGACCTGGGGGTCCATCGGGCTGATTCTTTCCACTCCACTGACCGTGTGCATCGTCGTGGTCGGCCGGTATGTTCCAGGTCTCGCATTTCTCAATGTCTTGCTGGGGGACGAGCAGGTCCTGGCACCGGAGGCCCAGGTCTACCAGAGGCTCCTGGCGATGGACCAGGCGGAAGCCACCGATGTGGTCGAGGAGTGGCTCGACGGCAAGTCGCTCTGCGCGCTCTACGATCAGGTCCTGATTCCAGCTCTGAGCCTGGCCGAGGAGGACCGTAACAATGGCGACTTGACCGATGAACGACAGTCCTTCATCTTCCGGAGCATCCGGGAGATCATCGCCGACATGGAGGACCGACCGCCCGACGAGGCGGCTCTCGAGGTCGAGTCCAAGATCGAGCCCATCACGTTGCCGGAGACGTCCGCTGGCGACCCGGCGACTGCCGGCGAGGCCGGCCTTCCGGCAGGACACGCCCTTGCCGTTTTGGACAAGCCCCGCGCTGCGCCGGCCGGAAGCGTGATGTGTGTGGGCACGCGGGACACGGCCGACGAGATCACCAGCCACATGCTGGTCCAGCTCCTGCAGGCCCGGAAAATCATAGCGCACAGTCTTCCGGGCCATGTTTCGGCCGAGGAGATGGCCGATCTGGTCAGGAAACATCGACCCACCGCGGTCTGCATCTGCGCGGTTCCTCCCTTCGCCGTGATGCACGCCCGCTGCCTCAGCAAGCGGCTGCGCAGGATGTTCCCGAGACTGAGGATCGTCGTCGGTCTGTGGAGTGGCAGCAGCGTTTCCAGCAAGCTCCACGCTCGACTGCAGACCATCTCGATCGACAAGGTAGTCACGAGCCTGGCGGAAGCCCTGGACACTCTCGCCCCGATGGTCGAGGGCGAGAATGGGATCCCCACGGAAGCCGCCGGCTCGATCCAGAAGGCGACCTCGTAGGCGGCTGCTGGCGTGAAAAACTGGCACCACGTTGCCGGCGTGAAGGGGATACTCTTGGCGGGAAGATGAATCGGATGCGAGCTCAAGCCCTTTGTCGGGCATACGCCTCTGCTGGAAAACATCCGGAAAGGACCACGATGACCACACTGGAGATGTCTCTAGTCGCACTGGTGTCGGTGTGGACCGTCCTGTTCTGCTTGCTGGGGATCGCGGGTTTCTATCTGGTGAGGGACATTCGCCGACTCATCACGAGGGTCGACCGGATCCTCGAGAGTACGCAGGCGATGTCCGAGGATGTTCGCGCACCGTTCGAGGCCCTGGCTGTCGCCGTCCGAGAGGTTCTTTCTTCCAAGCCAAAACCGGCAGTGCCCCTCACCGGGGCCACCATAGGCAAGAGCGAATGAAGCCGGGGATTCGTCATCCAAGCGCCGTGACTTGGGTCCGCATTTTCAGACGGGACCGGCGAGTGGTTGGTTAGCTATTCAGCGCAGTCTTCGCGGTCGAATCGCCTGTCGACCAATGGACGGCGGATTTTCCGGCATTGACCTGGCGATGAAACAGCAGGGCGAGCTTCATCTGCAAGGCAGTATAGGCCGTAACTGGACCACTTGTTATGGGGTGAAACCCTACCTGTTTCACCCGGTTCTGCTCCATTCCAGGTCTCCACGGTCCATGGCAGACAGATGGACGGCCCTCCGAGGACCGTCCATCAGACTTGAACATTCCGGGGCGACTTCAGCGTCGACTGGCAGCCTGCTAGCTTTTGCCAGGCTGGGTCTAGTGCTAGAGCCTCTGGCCTCGGATGACGCGGATCAGCACGGAGATGATCGCGAGCACCAGAAGGATGTGAATGAAGCCCCCGATGGCGCTGGAGGTAGCCATTCCGAGGACCCACATGACGATCAAGATTACGGCTACGGTCTCTAGCATTGTGATCGCTCTCCTTCCATTCGCAGTTTATCTGGACTGATGTGAGGGGCTCTGATGCGACCGAGTGTCGGGCTCACGTCAAACATTGGCGACGTCCCTGGCCTGGTTGGCCACCTTCACCGGCAAGTGGGAGAACGCGGACTGTCCGGCGTCGGCCTGTGATCTCAACGGAACGAGATAGGCTGCACCACGATCAGCGGAGGGATCGGCGCCTCGACCACCGGAATGTCCCGGCGCTCGACCCGCCACATGGAGTCCCGGGCTTTCGCACGGGCACGATGGAGCCGGGACTTCACGACCTCGGTCTTGACTCCCAGGATGCCGGCAATCTCCTCGCAAGTCCGCCCCTGGACCGGGCCCATAAGCATGACAGCTCGCAGGTTGGGAACCAGCTGGTCGATCACCCGGGTGGTCTCCGCAAGCAGAGCGTTGAAATTGGCGTCCCGCTCAGGGCTGCTACCGGCCAGCCATGGGGAGCGGACCAGCCGAGCTTCCATCGCTTCATCCAGCGTAACGACCCGGCGGCGACGAACCGAGGCCCGGAGGTGACACAGAGCCACGTTCGAGGCTACCCGGAAGATCCAGGTATAGAAGCTCGACCGACTCTCGAACCGGGGTAGACTGAGGTGGACCTGAAGAAAGACCTCCTGGGTGACGTCCTCCCATTCCGAGCTACCCCGGAGCACGCGTCCGACGAGGCGCGAGATTCGCTTCACGTAGCGCAGATACAGCACGGTGAAGGCTCTCGGATCGCCAGCCACGGCGCGGATCACCAGTTCCGGGTCCGCGATAGGCGACAGATAGTTCTCGATCAGATTGTCGGTATGCATGCTCTGGCCCCCTTTCATGCGATCTGGATCAAGTCCCCTCACCGCACCAGAGGAGATGGCACCCCAAAAGGGGTTTTCCTACGGAAGCGGCACTGGCAAATGTTGCGAAATGGAACCGAATGCATCCAATCGTCTTCTGGCTTCCTCTCGGTTACACAGCAATGGCGACCGGGTCGGGATGAACCGTTGTCTCCGTGGCGTGTGCATTATGCAGGCCATCCTTGGCCCGCTCCACTTCCTGACGCGTTCCGTGAAGAATCCCTCTGTATTCATATTAGATGGCTGTCAGCGCCAATTCCATGGGGCATAACCCTACCCTTGAGTAACGAGGTTGCATGCGACTGCGTGATGCAATTCCGTGCGGGTCTTTGAACGTCCGTGCGCATACTAAACTACCCTCGCCTGAAGGCGAGGGGTTCGAGGGATTGGCGACTGAAAGTCGCGATCCAGGCTGAAGCCTGCTGAAAGCCTTGTGGCTGAGAGCCACCTTAAGATGCGACTGAAACTCG
>Ga0074195_1002702_pt1 | contig 18854 bp, 12 predicted proteins | sample EPASupsiteHSE623_FD_64525 | JGI IMG/M metagenome (GOLD analysis project Ga0074195, IMG submission 64525) | Bioremediated contaminated groundwater from EPA Superfund site, New Mexico - Sample HSE6-23 | ecosystem: Environmental > Aquatic > Deep subsurface > Groundwater > Contaminated ...
CCGGATTTTACTCCAGAGAAATTCACCCCACCAGAGGACCTCACACATCGGCCCATCTATGTTGTCATTCCCGGTATTTAAGGGTTTCTAAGACCCTTCTCCCGGACTGAGCTTTTTAGTGCTTAGTCCAGCGCACCTGGGCGAACAACACATCGGCCTCCACACCTATGGAGGCCGAGTATATAAATGTTTCTTATCCAGGAGATCTAGGCCTTTTTCGCGCCTTGTATTGTTCGCGAGAGTTGACATCTTCCGAGATACCAACCCATCTAAACGACCCCTCCAAGGATGCCAGATCGAACTTTGGCGGAGCATTTCGGCCAGGAAGATGATTGCAGGATGCAATTTCTTCCCTGCGAGAGGGCTGAAAAATTAATTTGATTTTGTCGGACACCTCTATCAAATCACTTAGACCACGTAACTCACATATCAAGGCAAAACGCTCGCAGCAGAGCAGAGCATAGCCAAAGCCTCATTAAGCACGAACATATCCTTGAATGCCTCCGGCCTCGCGCGACAGGAATCATCCACTTAGCCGGACCCTCCTTGAACCTGATAAGCCTTATGTGCAGCTCGTTGTAAGGTTCCTCGATACCTGGCTCACTGGCGTTACCAGCATATTTCCCTGTTGAGTACATCTATCTCTGTGAGCCTGCCGCGGGAAATGTCCTGTAGCATGCTAGAGCAGTGCAATACCATGGGAGGAAGTTGGCGCTCTATTAGGTACCTGTGGTAATCCTCGGCATCCCTGAACGGCACCCTGACACATTTCCTATCCATCACCGCGAAGGTCTCTTCCAGAACACATCTCATGATCTCTCGAGCCCCAGAACTATTACCTAGCTCAATATAGGCCACCCTAAAAACGATACTCAAAAGGTAGAGGGCGCTCTTATATAGCGGTTTGCCCCACAAGGCGGCCCTGATCCCCCCTGCAGATACCACACCTGCAAGTATACCCCCCAAGATCTATTTCAAGCGCGCTTAGCAGTCTTCCATTGACCTCTCCAAAGGCAGCCCCCCATTAGAACATCGTCAGCGTTCACAGTGACCCTGGTCACTCCCGGCTGCGGTACCTCCGACCCGAATATGACCCTGCCCCCTGCAATCCTGGCCCTGCGGACCACGCTCCCTATGGTCACCCATTTGTTGAGCCCGTTTTGCATGGAGTCCATTATGCCACCATCCTCCAGCAGCTCTGCTGCCTGAGAAGCATCCACCCCAAGGTATGCATGGCACTTTACACAAAACAGTATCACAGGAATTTTCTACCTGGACTGCCATCAGTGACCAGGCGTCCCCATGGGACCGGCTTTGGAAAAGGGGCGAGGTTTCGCCCAAGCGCCCAGATGCTGATTGCGATGATTGCTCCTGCAGCGACTACAATCAGCCCGCCCAGCAGGCGCTGCCACAATGGAAACTCGATGCTGACGATCCGCTGCATGCCGAGGATGAGGATCAATATAGCCAACTGAATGATAACCCAGCCTTCTCCGTGTTTTCCCATTACCATCCTCAATCCTCCTTTGACTAAGTAGCACTCAGACTCAAAATAGATGCTAACTCAAGTCCCAAAAGCCTTTCCAAGAACGGCCCTTGCTTAGGCAAACTCATCACCGGGCCACATGCCACCGGCAGATAATTTTATCTCCCACATCTACTATGAGCATCCCAAAGGAAGAGTTTATCATATTCATTCCAATAAGCCCACTGGCAATTACATATCAAAACAATAGCAGTCGCATCTCTGCCCCACCTAATTAAACTTATTTGGTTTTTAGACAAGATAGCTTTATATGGCAGAACCTATAACGGCTGGTGGATGCATATAATGGAGGGCTTCTTGCCTCACCCATGGTGGGAGATTTGGTTTGCCCTTTCACTCCCGGTGCTGGCTTATGGGGCACATAAGACCAGCAATCTGATCAAAGAGCATAGGGAGCTGCTGCCTTTGCTGGCCGTGTCGGCCGCTTTCGTTTTCGTCCTTTCATCCCTCAAGTTGCCTTCCGTCACAGGGAGCAGCTCCCACCCAACAGGCACGGGTATGGGCGCAATACTCTTTGGTCCCTGGGTGACGGCCGTGCTCTCTGTTATAGTCCTCATATATCAGGCCCTTTTCCTGGCTCACGGGGGCCTGACCACACTTGGCGCCAATGTCTTCTCAATGGGCATAGCCGGCCCGGCCGTGGGATACCTGATATTTAGGGCAATGTCCTTGGCCAGGGTTAACCTGTATGCCTCGGTCTTCACGGCTGCAATGTTTGCAGACCTGACCACATACATAGTCACCTCCCTCCAGCTCGCTTTGGCCTTCCCGGCAGCCTCTGGTGGAGTGATGACCTCACTGCAGGCATTTTTGGCCGTATTTGCCATAACCCAGGTGCCCCTGGCAGCCATAGAGGGTGCAGTGACTGCACTCATGTTCAAGTACCTGATAAGAACCAGAAGCGATGTCCTGGTGAGGCAGCGTGTCCTCACCCAGAGCAAAGCAGACGATTTAAAGGAGATGATCTCATAAAGACAGAACTGATGATGCTGGCACTGCTCTTCGCCCTGGTGGGCTTTATAAACTTTCATGCAGGCCAGGGAATAGGCACAGATGATAAAGCCGTGCAGGTCATATCAGGCCTGACTGGAGGATCTTACCAGCCCTGGACAGGCCCGATATGGCAGCCCAGCAGCAGTGTACAGGGATTGCTCTTCTGCTTGCAGGCAGCCCTTGGCCTTGCCATGATTGTCTACTTCCTGCACAGCAATAATGAAACCAAGGACAGCGATCTGCGCTGATCTATTCTCTTCTCTTCTGAGGCAAAGCTGATGCACGGCCTGCTGGATGATTACGCCCACGCCAATGGTTTGAGGGATATTAGTCCCAGGATCAAGCTCATCCTCGGCCTCTCCAGCATATTTATCTGTATCTTTTCCAGGTCGCCCCTGGCCCCTATAATCGTGGCCCTGGCCATGAGCCTTGCAATATGGCGGCTGGCGAGAATTCCTCTTCTATTTTACATGAAGCTGATGGCCATACCCCTCTCATTTGCCCTGATAAGCGCCCTTGTAGTGGCATTCACCTACGGACCAGGTCCTGAGATTTGGAGCGCCAGCTTCCTATCCACTACCATCTCCATAAGCGACCAGGGAGCCAACCTCTTCCTGCTCCTCCTGGCCAGGACTCTTGGAGGGACTGCATCGCTCTTCTTCATAGCCCTGACAACGCCCGTGATAGAGATCTTCTCAGTCCTGAAATCCCTTGGTCTTCCCGAGGTCTTCATAGAGCTCTCAATGCTCATATACCGCTACATCTTCATACTGATGGACCAGGCCATGATGATCCACAGCGCCCAGGTGATGAGGCTTGGACACTCAGGCCTCAGATCATCCTTAAACTCATTCTCAATGCTTGCAAGCGTGCTCTTCATAAGGGCCTGGGACCAAGGGGAGCGGCTCATGACAGCCATGGACTCCAGAGGCTACTGCGGCCGCCTGGAGACCATGGAAGAGGAGATGCCAGCAAGGCCAGAGGCCATCCTGGCAGTCCTGATATATGTGGCAGGCACGTCCGCTATAGCCTACCTGACAAGAGACATAACCCTGATATGAGGTGCTTTGCGATGACAGATATCCTTGAGGCCAGAGATGTTCGATACTCCTATGCCGATGGGCCGCAGGCCTTAAGCGAGATCAGTGTGGCCATTGAGCAGGGCAGAAAGGTAGCCCTTGTGGGGCCAAATGGCGCCGGAAAATCGACTCTGCTCCTGATGTTCAACGGCATATTAAGGCCGAGATCAGGCCTGATCTTCTTCAAGGGCCAGCCTCTGAAGTACGATGCTGCATCTCTGAGGGAGATCAGGCGCAAGGTAGGCCTTGTATTCCAGAACCCAGACGACCAGCTCTTTGCACCCACGGTCCGCCAGGACGTGGCCTTTGGCCCTGCCAACCTGGAGTATCCAAAGGATAAGGTAGACAGGTATGTCAAATATGCCCTGGAGTATGTGGGCCTCTCAGGCTACGAGCGCAGGCCTCCACACCATTTAAGCGGCGGCGAGAAGAAGAGGGTGGCCATAGCCGGAGTGCTGGCCATGGAGCCCGAGGTCCTGATATTGGATGAGCCCACCTCAAACCTGGACCCGGCCAGCGCCGAGGAGATGATGGAGATGCTCGATGAGCTCAACTCCAGCGGCAAAACCCTGATCATATCCACCCACGACGTCGAGCTGGCCTACAGGTGGGCTGATGAGATAGTGCTCATGGAGCACGGCGGACTTATACACCGGGGTCCGGTCCAGGAGGTCTTTGGCGATGCAGAGCTTCTTAAAAGGGCCCGCATGAAGATGCCCCTTATAATGGAGATCTACAGAGAGCTCCTGGGAAGAGGTCTGATAGATGATGAGCGGCCGCCAAAGAGCGTTCTTGAGATCACCGACCTCCTGGAGAAGAAGGCCAGGGGCGCCATCTCCTGCCCGTCCCTGGGAAGGATATTCATCTGCAATGTAGAGTCCACAGCTCCAGAAGATATCAAGCGCTTCATTGGCCATAATGGAATAAGCTGCAGCGGTGCCATGGGGACGAGCGCCAAGGTAATAGCAGAGAAGGAAAATATCGACCTGGACTTCACTTATGGGGTTATAGATAAATGCATTCTAAAGGCCCTGGCCGGACAGAGCTCGCTTATTATGACCTCTGGAGGGATGGTGGACCACGCCCGGAGAAGGATCAATACATACAGCCATGAATGCGGGCTGGAAATAGCGGCTGAGCAGTTGACGGAGTCAAAACAGAAGTAATGAGCGGGTAGGGGAGTGGGGGTTAGTAAAAAAGATGAGTGTACCCGCTCATGTGCTGAGACAAATTCGAAGCTATAAATACCTTACTGAAAAATCTTTTAGACCGTTTTACTTATTTTTAACCCTTGCCCTCTGATTTGCCACTTTTGCAGCAAACGCGCCCGCCACAAAGCCAGCATCTATGTTCACCACTGTGAGCACTGAGCAGGACTGGAGCATGGACATGAGCGCTGAAAGCCCGCCCCCGCCAAGCCCGTACCCTGTGGAGACTGGAAGGCCAATCACCGGAGCATCAAAGAGTCCTGCAACAACTGCAGGTAGTGTCCCCTCACGCCCGGCAGCGACCACCAGTGCGTCCACATCCATCATCTTCTCCAGTGAGGGAAAAAGCCTGTGAATCCCGGCCACGCCCACGTCATACTCGGTTATGACCCGGCAGCCCATCTCCTCGGCTATCACCCTTGCCTCCTCGGCCACAGGTATGTCCGCGGTGCCCGCAGCCAGAATGCCCACTCTTCCGCCGGTCTTCTTTATCTCCCCAGCCCTGACCACCACAGACCTAGCCCTGCGGTTGTAATCCAGCACTGCGCCTGGCGGCAGCTCAGCCTCCTGCAGCAGCTCGAGCTGCAGATCTGATACCCTGGTCAGTATGACCATACCAGCTTCATCGAGATGAGCCAGGGCAATCTTTACCAGATCATTGGCATCTTTACCCTCGGCCAGTATTGCCTCGGGAATATCTATCCTGTCTGCTCTATGGGTGTCTAGCTTTGCCATCTCTCCAAGGGCCCTGTAGTTGAGAAGCCGGATCTGTTTTATGGCCTGGTCCAGGGAGATCTTCCCCTGGGAATATCCCTCCAGAAGGTCTCGGATGCTCTCTTTCACATCAGATAACTGGCGCAGCAGGCATAAAGGGTTTATCCAAAGCGCAGCCATGTTATGTCTAAATGAAGATCAACCTGGACCTCCACATCCACTCCAAGTACTCGGCAGCCACCTCAAGCAACATGGATCTGCAGGGGATCGCAGCCGAGGCGGCCAAGAAGGGAGTGAAGCTCCTTGGCACAGGCGACTGCCTCTTCCCGAGGTGGCTTGAGGAGATCAGGGCCCTTCCAGAGAAGGACGGCCTCTTTTCCCTGGACGGCACCCACTTTGTGATGACTGTTGAGGTCGAGGACTGCCACAGAGTTCACCACCTCCTGATGGTGCCAGAGGTCGCCAAGGCCGAGGAGCTGAGGGAGGCCTTCTCGGCTAAGTCCAGGACCCTGGACAGCGACGGCCGACCAAAGCTGCACTTAAACGGCGCCGAGATCGCAGACATCGCTTTAGATGCCGGGTGCATGATAGGCCCCAGCCACGCGTTCACGCCCTGGACAGGGATATATGCATACTACAAGTCTCTGCCTGAGTGCTACCTGGAGCATGCCGACAAGATTCCATACATTGAGCTGGGACTTAGCGCAGACACCAATTATGCAGACAGGATCTCAGAGCTGGCCACGAGGACATTCCTGTCCAACTCTGATGCTCACTCCCCAAAGTCCAATAAGCTTGCCAGGGAGTTCAACCAGTTCGAGATGGAGGAGATGAGCTACCAGGACCTCTATCATGCCATCCACCGCCATGCCGGACGCCACCCTATCCTGAATGTCGGCTTCTACCCGGAGGAAGGCAAGTACAACCGTACCGCCTGCACCAGGTGCTTTCGCCAGTATACCGCAGAGGAGATGGCAGAGCTCAAGCGCCACTGCCCGGTATGCGGAGGGATCATAAAGCTGGGTGTGAAGGATAGGGTGGACACTCTAGCCACATACAAAGAGCCAGTACATCCCGAACACAGGCCTCCTTACCTGCACCTGATACCTCTGGCTGAGATCATAGCCATGGCCCTGGGAGTAAAAAGCCCTGACTCGGCGGGAGTCCAGAAGCGCTGGAATGAGATCATAGCTGATAGTACAGAAATTGAAGTTCTGGTTGAATCTGATCTCTCAGAGATCAATGCCGAGCCCAAGGTGATTAACGCCATCAGAGCTTTTAGGGCAGGCGATGTTATAGTTAAGCCCGGTGGGGGAGGCAAGTACGGAGAGATATCGCTTCCGGTGCACAAGGGGCACGAGGAGAAACAGAAGTCGCTCTTCGAGTTCTAGTACATCCATACCTATAGGGCCACGATTCACCCCTTCATGCAAGCATGTCGTACCGTCATGTGGTCATACCATATATGGCAGGGAGTCAGAGTCAGCCTGCGTGCTCTGCTCCTCATCTGTGCACGGACAGGACGACTCAGTATCATTTCTGGGGCAGCTGGTGCCGCATCCAGATCCATTGCCTGGTCCATCCTTCAGGCCCGTTGGCAGGACGATATAGGCGCTCTCATCATCTGTCCCCATGCCGCTTCCATCCAGGGCATAGACCTCGAAATGGGCGGTGCTTGAGAATGTCCCCTCATCAGGTGCGCTTGCATCGTACTCTATGACCTTTTCCTGGCCTGGAGCTATGTCCATGAGCATCCAGAGCATCTTGCCAGAGATGTTCTCAGGCTTCACAGAGGCACTTAAAACCTCCTGTCCGATCGGCGGGCTGTCAGTCACCAGTGCCACCACGGTAGTGTTTTCCATATTTCGCAGGCGCAGGCTGTAATCGACTGTCTGTGGGCGATCTGGATCCTGTGTGGCGTTCTTATAGGCCACGAACCTGGGCGGAGAGCAGCTGAGCCAGTTGAACTCCAGAGCTGACAGGTTATAAGCCGTGACCAGCATATCGTCATATCCCCCCGAGGCCTCGACGATGTTGACCAGCATATCGTTCTCTTCTGTCACATTCAGGCTCAGGTCTATGGTCGATGATCCTCCAATAGGCAAGTGGGTCAGTGTCCAGTTGGCATGGTCAGGTGCCAGCTCAGAGGACCTCAGAGATGAATTTATGAACCGTGTCCCCGCAGGGAAGCGGTCCCTCACATATACCGGGCCGAGCACGCGGTTGCCATCGTTCTTCAGGCATATCCTGTACCTGGCCACAGTGCAGTCCCTGACATTTTGGATGCGTCCGCTCTTGATGACGGTCATATGGGGGTAGCTGTATCTGGAAGCTCCAGATAAGAGAACCCTCCTGGCCAGGGTATAGTCTCCAGCATACTCCTGGTCGATCTCAATCTCGCCCTTCTTCACGGCCTTGAACCTCTCCCGGCCTGAGAAGTTGGACTGGGTATCGAGGCTGGTCAATCCCTGGGCCACGGTCTTGACCTCAAGCCGGCTTATGTCTGAGAACTCCTCTCCAAGGAGGCTTGTCTCTCCATTCTTAGACCAGATGCCCGACCTCCAGGGGAGAGGCGGCCCGGAATGGTGACGAGTCTCTGCCGGACCTTGGGCCACAGTAAGGTTCTTTTCAATATAGCTGGTATAGGCACTGATCTTCTCCTCGGCGATGTAATCCCCCATTCCTGACTCAAAGACCTTCTGACGGTTGTGGATATCTCTATTGATGTTCACAAAGCCCTGGCCTGTGGAGGACCTGTCATAGGCCAGGCCGCTCCCGTAGTCGTCCGTCAGCTCTGTGATCTGAAACAGTCCATCGTACTCTTCGGCTGACTCGAAGACGGGCCTCGAATTTATCTCCTGCCTCTTGAGATAGCCTATGTGGGCAGCTCCCTGGAATGAGGAGCTTATGGAGACTGTGGAACTGTTCTCATCCAGGTTCATATGGCTGAGGCAGTCAAGGCTTTTTGAATCCCGGTACGACTCTGTGATGGATGAACCTAGAGCCTCATTTCTGGCATATATGGACCTGGACCAATCAGAAGAAAAGCTAAGCGGCCTTGCACCTGGAGTGTCCAGTGTCACTGGCATATAGGCTGCTTTCATATCCTCATTCATCTGTATTGACTTGTTCTTGGAGAGGTAGCGCACAGTCATTGCGCTCGAGTAGCTGCCGCTGCCATGCTCTCTGGACTTAAGGCTGGTTCCAGGCTCTCCTATGACCCGCACCCTGGCGCTGTTTGATGCCACCACATTGCCATCTGAGCTGACAGTGACGTAGTTTGTCAGGATATACGGCTTTATGGTGGTTGAGTAGTCCCGGGCCACATTGACGAATCCCTCGCCTGAGACGCCCTGGTCCATGGAAAAGGCGATATCAGTCCTTGGTATGCATACTGTAAGAGAGATGCTGAAGCACTCTCCCGGGTTCATGATGCCTATATGCCAGGCGTCATCGGCACCCGGAGGGGGCGATATGGATACCAGATCCACCCTTGAGTCAAAGAGGTCCTTTATCGTGATGTTGGTCGCAGGCAGGCCGCCCCGGTTGCAGACCTTAATCACATAGGACACGTCCTCCCCCCGCCTCACCTCCTTTTGAAGTGCCACCTTGCTCACCTTGATTGCAGACCTGGCCAGGACTTCTGTGTATATTACGCCCGACCTGGCAGAGGACTCATCGCTGGAGATGGTAAAGCGGTTCCGGAGCTTAGTTCCGTTTTTCAGGCTCTCATTTACCTGGGCGGTGATGTTTATGTAATGAACAGCTCCAGGCGGCAGAGGGTCGGGAATGCCGCAGCCAGGCGTCCAGGTGTTGTTGTTTTCATCAGAGGGCACTGGATCTGAGGAGATGAATGTGGCAGCAGGGTCGAGCTCGTCCCTGATCACCACGTTCTTTGCGGGGACTTGGCCCACGTTCTGGTAGGCTATTGTATACAAGAGAAAATCTCCGGCATAGACCGGGTCGGGGCTTCCAATCTTGGATATGATCAGCCTCGGCAGCTTGACCTGGTAGGTGGTGCTGTTTAAGTAATCATTTACGCCACCTGCCCCGTTCCTCTCACCGGGACAGGGACCGGGCCTGCTGGACCAGGTGACTGTGGCGTTGTTAGTCATGTTACCCAGAGGATCGCCGCTGGTGACGTTGTACCTGAGCTGGACGCGCTTGGACTTGGCCTTGGATAGGGGAATCTCATCGAAGTGCCACCTTAGGACCCTGGCATCTGAATCATCGGCACTGCCCTTTGGGCCTGACAGTATCCTGATTGAGCCTGGGACGTAGTTCATGCCCGAGGGGAGGACATCCTTCACATCTACATCATAGGCGGCGGAATGGCTGTTTGGACTGTGGCTAATTATTAGAGTATAAGTCTGGTTGCCTTTGGGCTGGCCTTTAGGAGTTGATGAGGATTCAATTATGCTCAGGTCGGGCTCAATTACGGTGATGGCGCCCCCGCTATCAGAATCAGTCGTCACCTTGCCATCCTTGTCTGCAAAGCTGACTGAGGCATTGCCGTCTTCGATGACCGTCCCGTCCTGGTTGCAGGCAGAGTTGTCCAAGGTGGCATTGAAGCTGATCTTAACCTTGGAAGAGGGCAAGACATTGCCCAGAAGCCACTCGACAGTGGTCCCCTCAGGCTCGCTGCTGGGTAATGTTCTAGATTCGCCAATAACGCTGGCGCCAGTTACATTCAGGCTGCTTGGGTCGTAGGTAAGGCCTCTTGGAAATGTATTATTTATGGTGAGTTTGCTTAGGTCTTCCTTGGGCAGAGTAGCACTCAGAAGATAGCTCGCCTGCTGGCCTATGGCGTACTTTTTATCTGAGCCAGGAGTCTTTGTGATGATGCGCTTGAACTTCACATAGGTCTTCTTGGATGTGTGTTTTGCGCCGCAGCCCCAGTGAACGTCGACCAGGTTGTATAAATAAGAAGTGCCGTTGACTATGGCCTCTACCTGGAAGGTCTTGTTCTGGCCTGGCATTATGGTGGCATAGCTCCAGTTCAAGCTGCTGTTGGGCGAAGTTATTTTTCTAAGTATTACGCCAATGCCAGGGGTCTCGCCAACGTCCACATCGTGGACCGGGTGAGAACCGCTGTTCTCTATACAGACAGTCCAGCGCACTATGTCTTCCTTCTCGACATAATCTACATCCGGCGTCTGGTTGATCTTGAGAGTGCCAAAGTGTAAGGTTATGCGCTTGGGCACGGTTGAGAGAGCGCCCTCTGAGTGGGAAACACTTGCGCTTATATTTTGGCCGCTAACTGAGCCGCAGCCTGTAGTCAGGTTGAACTTGATGGTGGCAGAGCCATCTGGATATAGATCGCCGCCTGCTCCGCCATTGGACGCCCCCCGGACTGCTGGAATGAACTGCCAGCTTCCAATGCCATTTGGGTAGCGGGCCCAGCATCTGTCATCATGCGCCTCATCTACCTCGCTTGGTGTGCCGTCTATCATTCTGCCATGAGAGTCGTACAGTGTCAGATTTGTTGGATAGGTGCCAGAAAGAAATCCCTTATCACAGACGACCACGTAGTATCCACCGCCCTTAATGGTTATGCCGTTAAATGCAGGCAGGGTCTTCTCCTGACCATTGCATCTGCTGGTCAGATGCCATCTGCTCAGGTCGACATCGCTAGAAGATGGGTTGTAGAGCTCAACCCATCTCTCCCCATCAACCTGGGGAGATTGCTCGAACTTGTTTATCACCACATGCCTGCTCATCCCCAGTATGGAGTTCAGGTTCCATACCAGGCAGTCTCCTCTGACCTCCGGGTCCTGTGCCAGGCTCTGTCCAGAGAAGACGAGGGTGGAGTTTCCAGAGGGCCGAAACCCCGCAGGCACCGCAACGCTGGCTATGATATTTCGTGACCTTGCGCCCTCGTCCTTGATGTTCAAGGAGCATTGCTTGGGCTCTGAGTAGTAGAATGAGGAGGATGCCGATAGGCTCAGGCTCATATTTCCTGAGACCACGGGAATTGTATTGATCTCAATATCTTTGGACTGGTAATATGGGATGTCATTAAAGGATACTTCTGCGGTCAGGGGTCGCCCGCTTGCAGCGCTTGGACCGGCCATTATGCCAAAGTCGATCCTGATCTGGCCTCCCCCATTGGACGAACCGAGGCTTGGAGGTCTCCAGGACCAGTTATTTGAGCCGTCTGGCTGGCATGCAAAGCTCATACCCTTTACAGAATTATTGAGTTTTGGGTAGGTCCTACGATCTACCTCTTCACGTTCATATGATGAGCTGTTGAGCAATGGTTTAGAGAGTATGACGTCGTCGCCATCATCGTTGAGAGAATAATGAAGAGCGGGGACCAGCAGGTATGATCCGGGGTTCATGATATACCTGTCGAAGGCCAAGTTGTTTGATATGCGGCGCCCTTTCCGGTCCTCCATGATCCAACCGCTGATATTGACTCCGACAGATCCCGCGTTATAAAGCTCGACGTACTCATTTGGGCTTGGCAGTATCTCGTTGATCACTACCCCTTTGCTGTAATGTACTGCCGATCCCAGGTCGCAGCTGAGATCTCCACCATCGATCTCGGGCTCGACTGAAGTGGCCGCACCTTGGAAGGATACCCGGGCATTTCCCGAGTAATAGAAGCCCGCAGGTATGGAGATCCTGGCCTGGAGGTCATCTCCGGAATCGTAAACAAAGCCAGAGATGTCAAGAGAGCAGGCAGCCGGCTCATTTATATTTACAGATTCTGGTGCAGACAGCCCCAGGCTCAATTCACCAAAGGACGATGACGGCTCTATCTGAGACATTGTGTTATCAGTCATCTTGGACCCTGTGCAGTTCCAGGTAGCATTTGCCCGCACATAGAGGTCATTTGGAGAGACGACCCTGGTGTAGATATTGATTGAAGCGTCTTCGCCTTTCCCCATCCTGACGAAGCTCCAGTTCAGACCATTGCCGAGGGGATCCGTGCTTCTCAGCATAAGACCGCTTCCAAGCATGCACCTGATCCTAAGATCAGTGATTGTGTCTGATCCGATATTCTTTGCAACCACCGTCCAGGAGACATCATCGCCCAGCGCGGCACCAAGCTCTGGTACATTGGGAATGATCTTAAGATCGAGGACTTTTGGCTCTTTTACGGCTATGGGCCGGGAGGTAGCATTTGCAGTGCCACCTTTATAGGAGAGAGTGGCGGATGCTGTCTGGCCGCTGGTGGCATTCTCTCCAGCGATCAGATTGAAATCTATCCTCAGGGAATAGTCTGCAGACCCGCCATTGGTCAACCCCAGACTGGGGGCCCTCCAGTCCCACGACTCCGTGCCGTCAGGTTGGCAAGAGTAGCTCATGTTTTCCTTAGAGTTTGGATAGGTCACTAAATCTCTCTCTATGCGTGAGCCAGATGAGTTGTAATCGTATAATATGGCGGAATCGCCATCGTTGTTCAGGTCCTTGGTGTGCACCGCCAGGAAGCCTCCAGGTTCAATAGAAGTAGAACCGTATACCACATCGCCGGGAATTCGAGCTATGATATTGCCGGCACTGTCTTTCAGCTCCCAGTTGCTGACATCGATCTTATCTGATCCGGCGTTATATAGCTCAGCCCTTTCATAAGTCTTCTCATCGCCCTTTGGGTTTGGGAGCAGCTCGTTTATCACTACCCTGCCAGTGCCGATCTTGCTCAGGTCCCATATCAGGTGCCTCCCCAGGACCTGAGGATCCATGATGCAGCTTGACCCCTGGATAGTGACCTTGGATCTGCCAGAGAGCGAGAACCCTTCAGGGATGACGGCATCTAGGGTAGTCAGGCTTGGCGGTCTTGAGAAGGTGCCTGAGGCAGTTATCGAGAATGGCGACGGAGATTCTGCTTCGACATCTGAGGGAGATGAGATGTCGAGGCTCATGTTTCCGGGAACTATGTCTGAATAGAGTACTGAGGATGATGCAGAGGTCTGCGTGCGAAGGCCAGCTGAGGTCCAGCTCACCTCGATTCGACTGGTGAGGTCGCTTGAGGAGATTACCTGAGAATGAATCTTCGAGATAGCGCTCGCGTTTGGATTAATACTTGAGTATTTCCAGCTAAGGCCGCCTCCTGGTGAATCTGCTCCATTGAAGGCGAGGCCGCTTCCCAGGGTGCCGTTGACCTCGATATCATAGGCCGAGCTTTTTCCGTGGTTCTCCAGAGCGACTGTCCAGACTACCTCTTCTCCCAATGCAGCCTCGTCAATGCTGGGGTAGAGCTCGATAGTGAGATCAGAGCCCTTTATGAGTATGGGACGGGACTCGGCATAGAGAGTGCCGCCACTATAATTCAGTGATGCCGATAACTTTTGGCCGCGGGAGGCATTGCTTCCTGCCACCAGGTTGAAATCGATCCTCAGGGCATAGCCAGTAGATCCATCGTTAGATGACCCGATGCTTGATGCTCTCCAATCCCAGGATTCCGAACCATCTGGCAGACAGGCATAGCTCATCCCATCCGTGGAGCTTGGATAAATTACCAGGTCTCGTTGCTTGTTAGATGAATCGAACAGATACACAGAATCGCCGCCGTTATTCAGGTCTGTAGTGTGAACCACCAGACGAGCTCCTGGATCTAGGTCGGCTGAGCCAGATACCTTATTATCTGGAATCTTGGCTATGGTATGCCCAGAGCTATCTTTTAGATACCAGCCATTAAAATGGGCGACAGATAGACCTGCATTGAGTATCTCAACACGCTCGTCAATATCATCATTTCCACTGCCAGCGGGATTGGGGAGGATCTCGTTTAATACAGCGTCATCAGCGGGAGTTATGCTGTCCAAGCTCCAGCTCAGGTGCTGTCCCTGAATCAAGGGATCAATGGCCTGGCAGGACCCCAGGAGTGTAACCTTGGGGCTGCCAGAAATAGTGAAGCCTTCAGGCAGGACCATATCTAAGGAGGTGAGGCAAAGCGACTGGGTAGAGCTGCTGTAGAAGACCAGAGAACAAGGCGCAGGCGTATCTATATCTACCTGTGATGGCGCTGAGATGCTGAGGTTCAGCGAAGCCGGGTCAAGCCAATAATATGCTATCTCAGCGTTCTCCACAACATTCTGGCATGGGCTTTCGCCCCCCCAGCTGGCAGTGACCTGATTGGTCAAGCCTTCAGAAGAGGCCACTCTAAAATCACGATTTTTGATTTCGTGCTTGCCAGCGTCTATTTTAGGATAGCTCCAACCCAGATCTCCACTATTGCCAATAAAAGATAGACCTGCTCCAGGAATATCATAGATAGAAACGTTATAAGCAGCACCATCGCCTATATTTTCCACAGTGATGGTCCAGGATACTGTTTCTCCCATCTCAGCCCTGTCTTTATCCGGCGATTCTGTAATTCTCAGATTGGCTCTGTTCAGGGTAATGGCGGCAGATGATGCAGATACGGTTCCGTCTCCATAAGTCAGAAGGGCTGATACTTTTTGGCTGCCAGTGGCGTTGCAGCCTGCGACGAGGTTAAAATCAATCTCTATGCTATCAATATCTGGAGGACTGCTCGACCCGTCATCATTATTTGAGCATCTAGTATATGTCTTAAATGTCCAATCCGAATCACTATCTGTATCCTGGCCATTTGGGATGCGAGACCAGGTGTTGTAAGTATTAACTCCATCATTCTTTCCTGGAGTCCGATCAACCAATTTGCTCAAGTTATTATAAAGGGAGAGATACAGGCCATTATTGTTGAGAAGTTCTCCGCTTGTTGAGTTTATTACATAATAACCTCTTCCTGATATTTTGGTTCCTGTGGGTATCATTATGAAAGTATTCCCACTGCTCGCGGTCATGTACCACCCACCGATGTTTGTTTCCGTAGAGCTGGGGTTGAAAAGCTCAACCCATTCATTGAATATGTTCTTTGTTTTACTGTAATCTGTGCCAGGTGGATTGAGCTCGAACTCATTTATCACTATATGCTTGTTGATATTGTCACCTGATGCTATTGGACTTAGGTCCCATGTGAGGTTCTGCCCCACAATTGTGGGCTCAAGAGAAGTGCTGGACCCTGCATAGGTGACCTTGGCACCACTGGTATAAAAGAATCCAGCAGGCGCTGCAGCTGTGACGGAGAGAATGCTTTCATATCCCGATATGCCCTGCAGGCTAATCTGATATGCGCCAGCGCCACAGACATCTGCAGCAACCGGGGCTGCGATAGACATGCTGGGGACGGCCTGAGCGCCTGAGATGGATGCAGCAAAAAAGGCCAGCAGTGCAAACAGCTGGAAGCCTCTGGCTGAATTAGATAGGCTTAGACTTCGCTCTGATGGCCGTCCCTGCCTCGAGCTCATTATATATGTTAATAAATAGGCAGGCAGCGAAAGCCCTGATCCTCTGCTCAATCCTTCACCTCAGCCTCGATACACTCGCACTCAGGACAGCCATACCGCCAGCTATGGCTAGCGTAATAGATATGGCAAACTGCTCAAATAATTGCTTAGTGAGCGCATATTACTAGTAGGGCTAATCTTATTTAATTATTTCTACAAGTGAGGCAACTTGGGTATATTGGGTGATGAAAAACTGTCAGGTTATTCTCAAAAATAGCTGTTTAGAAATCAATACTTCTTCTTCAATCCATATCTAGGCTTGGGCCTGAACCTATTTTGCCCTACTGCAGACATCTTCCTGTTTACGCTGGAGGCAATGACCCTCTCCATGACGTCCTCGCGCCTCTTCTTCTCCGCCACAGCCTTCTTGACCATCAGATAGTTGACCAGGAGGAATGCAGGGAACATCATCAGGCAGATGACAATAATTTGCCAAAGCTCCATAATCTATGAATGCCCTCCATGATATAAAAACCTCACCTGACGGCTTATTCCCAGTCTCCTTTAAGGGTTTTGGGAGGCAGTTCAATATAGTTGAGCTCGACCAGCCTTTGAAGGCGATATTTATTAATTTTCTCAACGAATTTAAAATCCTGGAAAGAGCGCAGCCTTCAGAGCATACTTATTTCATATTCATGCCTCTAACTGGAATAACTGCTTATATATTATGACAACATGCAGGATGCATTATATGTCCAGGATCTTTTATGTACTGGACCAAAAAGACCTGCAAGAAGGAGGGATTGAATTAACTAGGATACTGAAGGAGAATCGAAGTCCTTACTTAGAACTAAATTTACTCTGCACTGCTATAATATTATCTCTAACCTTTGCCGCATTTTTCAGCTTGGCCCTGGCCTCCGAAGGGCAGCCGGAGCAATTAAAGCCGCTGGATCCGGCAGATATGAACCTATCAGCGCGACCTGGAGATGATTTTTATGAGTACGCCAACGGAGGGTGGATCAAGAGTCATCCCGTGCCCCAGACAAAATCCAGCTATGATAACTTCGTGGCTCTGGTGGACAGGAACACTGAGCTCCTGCATATGCTGGTGGAAAAGGCCGCAAACAATACCACATTGGAGAAGGGAAGCAACCTAAAAAAGATCGCCGACCTCTACACAATGGGCATGGATACAGCCACCATAGAGAGGCAGGGCATAGGCTCAATTAAGGAGGAGTTAGACCTCATAGATAGTATCTCGACCCCGGAGGATGTCCAATCGGTCTCCACTCATATGCTCAAGATAGCCATAAATCCCCTCTTCTTCTTCGGTGCAGATTGCGACAAGAAGAACAGCAAAATTATGATAGCCACCCTATCCCAGGGCGGGCTTGGCCTTCCTGAGAGGGATTACTACTTCAGGCAAGACAACGAATCTGCCAGAACCAGAGAGCTGTACCGGCATCACATCTATAATTATTCCATCCTCCTTGGAGACAGCCCAGACAAAGCATCTGAAGATGCAAGTACTGTCATGAGGATGGAGACCAGGCTTGCCAATGCTTCATTCACCAATGTCGATAACAGGGATGAGGAGAAGACCTACAACAAAATGAGCATTGAGGAACTTCAGGCCTTTGCTCCCGGGATAGACTGGGCCAGGTTCGCCTCAGATCTCGGACGGCAGGATATGAAGGAGATTGTAATCAGAAACCCGGCCTTTGTAAAAGAGCTGAGCTCCATGGTCCAGGATGAAAATGCCAGCGACTGGAAAGTCTTCCTGCGCTGGAAGCTGATTGCAGCCACTGCCTACTACCTGAGCTCCGATTTTGAGAGAGAGGCCTTCGACTATCCGAATATGAAGCTTAATGGACAAAAGCAAATTGAGCCTCGCTGGAAGCTGATCACAACCAGGCTGAGCCTGGCCTTTGGCGAGGCCATGGGCAGGGCCTATGTAGAGGAGTATTTTGACCAGGAGTCAAAGGCAAAGATGGATGAGATGGCCTCCAACCTCAAGAGGGCTCTTAGGTACAGGATACAGAACATGACCTGGATGGAGAATTCCACCAAGATCAGGGCCCTGGAGAAGCTGGACGCCATGCAGATAGAGGTTGGATACCCTGACCACTGGAGAGATTACTCAGGACTGGAGATAAAGAACGACTCCTATGTCATGAACACATTCAGGGGAAAGAGCTTCGAGTTCTATCACGGCAACTATGGAGTAGACAAGATTGGAGAGCCGGTAGACCGCACTGCGTGGGACTACCTGGCCTGGGATGCAAATGCAGGGTCCAACCCCCAGACGAATGTGATCTTCTTCCCTGCTGGGATACTTCAGCCACCATTCTTCAATGAGGGTGCAGACGATGCCGTCAACTACGGTGCCATAGGAGCGGTGATAGGGCATGAGATGATACACGGCTTTGACGATCAGGGGAGCAAGTATGATGCAAACGGCAACATGACAGACTGGTGGATAGAGAGTGATAGACAGAAGTTCAATGAGAGCACACGAGCACTGGCTGATGAGTACAGCAACTTCGAGGTCCTTCCAGGCCTGAAGATCAACGGCAACCTGACACTTGGGGAGAACATCGCAGACCTTGGAGGCCTCACACTGGCCTATGAGGCTTATAGGCTATCCCAGGAGACGGACCCTGAGATGATAGACGGCCTGACGGAAGATCAGAGGTTCTTCTTGAGCTATGCCCAGACATTCCGGCAGTCGGTCACTGATGAGAGGCTGAGGACACAGGTGCTGACGGGTCCCCACTCACCCAGGAGGTTCAGGGTAGATGGCGTTGTGTACAACGTGCCCGAGTTCTACCAGGCATTTCCAGAGGTTGGGCCGGGAGACAGGATGTACAGGCCATATGAGGCGCGGATTGCCATCTGGTAGGCCTCTCTATTTTTTCTTTCCGTGCCTACAGGTCGTGCCCCCTTAATAAGTCTTAGTTTTATAATATGGGTAGGTCAGAAGTTCGCTCAAAGACCAGACATGGTCAATTAATCCAGCTCGCTTAGCAGGACAATCAAGCTTAGTCTTCCCCGA
>Ga0074195_1002703_pt1 | contig 18848 bp, 14 predicted proteins | sample EPASupsiteHSE623_FD_64525 | JGI IMG/M metagenome (GOLD analysis project Ga0074195, IMG submission 64525) | Bioremediated contaminated groundwater from EPA Superfund site, New Mexico - Sample HSE6-23 | ecosystem: Environmental > Aquatic > Deep subsurface > Groundwater > Contaminated ...
GTCCTTGTATCCCGTATAGATGATCAGCGGCGTGCGGGCGCCGATCTCGCGGAGGGTCCGGGCCAGGTCGATGCCGGTGAGGCCGGGCATGGTCATGTCGCTGACCACCAGGTCGACCTCGGCGTGATGGCCGCGTAAAAAGTTCATCGCTGCCCGGCTGTCGACGAACTCCGTCACCCGATATCCCAGATTTACAAGGATCTCCCTGCCGATCTCCACCAGGAACGGATCGTCGTCCACGTAGACGATGTGTTCTTCGCCTTGGGCCGGTTCCAACGTGTCGGTGGGAGCACCGTTGGCCTGATCATGGGTTAGGGGCAGGTAAATGGCGAACTCGGTTCCCTGGCCGGGAGTCGATTCGACGGCGATCAACCCATTCAGGCTTTGGACGATCCCGTGCACCACGGACAGGCCGAGCCCGGTCCCCTCATCCTTGCCCTTGGTAGTGAAGAAGGGATCGAAGATCCGGCTGCGGATCGCCTCGGGGATGCCGTGGCCGGTGTCGGCGATGCGGATGCGAATATAATCGCCGGGGGCAAGGGTCGGGTGCTGGGCAATGAAGGCTTGGTCGACGACGCATTCGTCGAGGGTGAGCGACAAGGTGCCGCCCGCCTCTCGCATGGCGTGGCCGGCGTTGGTGCAGAGATTGAGGAAGATTTGGTGGATCTGCACCGAATCGGCCAGCACCGAGGCCGCGGACTGGCAGTGCTCCTCGATGGCGATGGTCGAGGGCAGGGTGGCCCGAAGCAACTGCACCACCTCGCGAACAACGGGTTCCACCTGCACCGGTTGCAGGATGGTTTCGGTTTTGCGGCTGAAGGCGAGGATCTGGTAGATGAGTTCCCTGGCCTTTTCGCCAGCCGCGAGAATTTTTTGCAGATATTCCCGCACCCGGCTGTCGGCGGATTCCTTGAGAAGGATGATTTCCGCATAGCCGATGATGCCCGCGAGGATATTGTTGAAATCGTGGGCGATGCCGCCGGCTAGGGTGCCGATGGCCTCCAGCTTCTGGTTCTGGCGGATATCGCGCTCAAGCAGCACCCTCTTGGTGTCGTCGAAGAGGTAGCCGCGGATGCGCACCAGTTCGCCGCGTTCGTCAAATTCGCCGATCTCGTTGCCGATGCAGTAGAGCGGACTGCCGTCCCGCCGCCGCAGCTCGGATTTGTAGTTTTCCAGCTTGCCCTCCCGGCGAAGCCGTTCGAGGAAGCGGACGCGGTCGGCGGGGTCGGCATACTGGCTGACCACATTGGTCCGCTTGATCTCGTCGACGGTCTCATAACCAAACATTCGGGCATAGGCGAGGTTGCAGTCGACGATCTCGCCCGCGACCGAAACGATGAAGTCGCCGGTGAGGTCTTCGTCGAAAAACCGGCGGTAGCGCGCTTCGCTGGCCCTGAGTTCTGCCTCAGCTTGTTTGAGCGGGCCGATGTCGACAAAGCTTTCGATCAGAAACCGTTTTCCGCCGCTCTCGATGGCTGCCACGCTTTTCAGGATCGGCACGGCGCTGTGGTCGGCCCGGAGCATCAACCCCTCGCTTAGATCGATGCGTTCATTGTGATCGAGCACCGGGCAGTCGTGCATTTCCTGGGGGCAGGCAAAGGTATGGCAGACTTGGCCGATCATCTCCTTGGGTCGACGGCCGAGAAGCCTTGCCCCCGCCTTGTTAATCGCAGAGATGCGTCGATCCTCGGCATCGACGACCATGACGCCGCAGTTGATAGTGTCGAGCACCCTGAGAAGATACTGTTCTTTTTCCTCCTGACTGGCGCTCAGTCTGTGCAGGGTTGCCAGCATGCCATTGATCTGTTCGGCGAGATAACCGATTTCGTCCCGGCCATGCACGGCAATGCCCTGGGCGGTTTCCCCTTTCTCCTTGATCCGTTCGATTTCTCCGGTCATTCGGACCAGTCTGCGCAAAATAATCTTGTTCAACGACAGGACGAGAACAACCACGAAGAAAATACCGAGCAGGACCGCGGAAACGGCATGCTGCTTCCACATCGCATATCCCTGCCGGAACATCGTGCGCGCAAGGGTGACCTGCACGGCGACCGCCGGTCGCCCGGCAATATCGGCCAGGATCTTAGAGGCGCGCAGGGTGTCGCCATCCGCGATTGTGGTGGAGAAAGCGCCGGGTTGCGGCTCTATCGCAGTGGAATCGAGGTTGTCCAGCGACCGCACCGCCAAGTCGAGTTGGGTGACGGTGGAGATGCGCTTGATCTCGGCTGCGTTCAAATACCTGCCAATGAGAAATCGCCCACGGCTCGGCTCGTTTCTCAGGCTGGGAACAATAGGGGCGGAAACAAGCAGCAACGGCGCTGCGGCTGTGGGGAGGATGCCGATATGGACCTCGGAAGAGTTGGGGTCGTTGCGAATAAGTTGCGGCAGCGTCTGGATGGCCTTGACCGTCGAGACATCCGGTTCCGCCGGCTTGGCGTCGATGAGGTCGAAAAACTGCTGATGCACCAACTCGTTCTGGGCGTTGAAAAAGAGCATGAGGTTGAGCCGCTGATCGATGAAGGTCTCGTCCATGAGATTGCTTGCGATGAACTCGGCGTTGCGGTCCGTGACGAATTGAAAGGTATCGTCCCAAAAGGCCCAATCCGTGCAGAAGGCCCGCAGCTTGTCCAGGGTGGAGTCGATCTCGTTCGCAACCCGCTGCACGTGGACCTTCGCGTCGTCTTGTTCAAGGGCCGCAAACCGGCTGAGTACCAGCTGCCGCGAGGTGAGGATCAGGGCAAAGACAAGAACGCTGACGATCGCGAGGATGAGGGCGGCCGTTTTGGTGACGATACTGCGGTCGATGGTGCGAAAAGGATGCATGTCGTTGCAGCCCTAAGTGGCGTCGATGCGAAAAAATGAGGGTGTTGAAGAATCGAGGATTCTCGAACTCTCCGCACGCTGGATACAAAAACAGTATATAACGGCAATAGCTCTCAATAAAGGAGTATTTCGTTCTTGGAATCGTTGGGAGAAGGCAAGCTGGTGGTGACGAATGCTATCAGGATGAGGAACGGTCGATCAGGCCGCGCAACCGTTGGTAGAGCAATCCGATGCCCCGCCAGAGACGCGGCAGGAGCCACAGGGCCGCGAGAAGAAAGAGGGCAAGACAGACAAGAAAGAACCAGGGATGTTGGATCGCGGCCCACACGCCGCCGAACACCGCCAGGTCTTCGCCGATCGACAACAGCCAATTGCTGAACGGTTCGGGCGAGGTGTTCACCATCGCCCTGGTGCCGGCCTTGACCGCATGCGTGCCTGCGGCAAGAGAGCCACCGACGATGCCTGCGGCGAGGATCAGGGGAGGGTCGACCTGGCCCACGGCTCCGGCGGCAAGGATCGCACCGGCGGGAATGCGGATAAAGGTGTGTAGAGCATCCCAGAGCGAATCGACGCCCGGTATCTTGTCTGCGAAAAATTCGATCGCATACATCGATCCGGCGGCGGCGATCACCCAGGGATGGGCCAGCACCTGCAAGTCGGGGGGCAAATGGATCGCTCCATTAAGGGCCATGATCCCGAGCATCAGCACGGCGGCGTAGAGATTGATGCCGCTGGCCCAGGCCACGCCCATGGTCAGGGCGATGCTGTTGGCGATCAGGGCGGTACCGTCCACGTTCGCTCCTGTTGAAGATCATTCTCCGAGGGAGAAGGTAAGGCCGCGGAAGAACCGCGAACCGGAAGGGTGACGGAAACAAGGGGCAATGTACTCGATCACGCCACTGCTGTCTGCCAGGAAATCGCCTGGGATCGACCTCGAAACGCAGGCAAGGCTCGGTCAGTGGCATGTCTCACTCTCGTGCGAATAGACATGAGATAGGGAATATACATGGTTTTCGATCGATTTTTGGGAATACCGGCCGGTGTCGAACGGCCGTCTCAAACCCGGAAGGGCCCCGATCTTGCTTACGGTCTGTTGGGCCGTGACTCTGCCCACGAAAACACCGCCGGCATGACAGCGTTCCGCACGCGTTTCCGGAAGGCAAATGCAACGCCATTGCATGGGTCAGGATGTCCCCGAAGGCAGCCCGAAGAGCATGGTGCCGAGGCAGGTGACAAAAGCAGGGTCAGGCGGTTGCGCCTTGGGTGGAGCATTGTGTTTGCAGTGGAGCAATCCGCGGGGCCTTGCGATCCGATCGGTTGCAAAAGATGGGTTTTTACGGTACATCGGCTTGTTGCTTTGCATGGGTCGGAAGGAAACAGTGACGTGTCGCTTTGGGGCAAAATGACCGGCCCGCGGTCGCAACAAAGGCAGTGGGTTTGTCCATCCCTTAACAGAGAGTGTGTGAGCGCCGCGTACACTCAGCCTTTCCCAGGCCCAGACCCACAAGCGAATCGCCGTGCGCAGCAAAGAAGAATGAACATTGAACGTCCAGGATCATGAAAACAATACCCGCTCCTCTCTTGACCTTGCAGCTGCCTGAAGAGGCTGTGGTCGGTTTTGCCTCGCTCCTTCAGCACGGCATGCTCTTCGCCGTCGACCGACCGGTCGCCATCCTGCCGTTTCTCCTCGCTTTGCCAGGCTTCAGCGCCGAGTATATCGAGAAGACCGTGCAGACCATCTTCGTTAACGGCGTTGCCGCCGACAGCCTCGATCGAACCCTGCCCGCCGGTTCCACCCTGGCCCTTTCGGCGGCCATGCCGGGGTTGGCCGGGGCGATTTTCCGGCGTCAGGGGGTGCATGGTTCCTTGCGCAGCCAACCGGCTGCCCAGACGCCATCCGGCCCGTCCGACTCCGGGTTCATAACCCTGAAACTGTTTAACAGCATTGCCACCGACCGGATTCAAGACCTGCTGACCCACGGAATCCTCCTCACCGGCAAGGCGTTGCACGACTTCACCGCCCGGCAGGAGCATCTTGTGCAGCCGCCGGTGACGATCTCGTTCGATGGGCGCCAGCTCGATTCCACCGCTCTCTTGGCAGCGGTCGCCGGATACCCGGTGGTGAAGGTGCAGGCGAGTGTGCTGTGAGCGGTTGACGCGGACGAAGCGGGAGAGAGAAACTCCGTTCGGCCTGACCGATGGATGTCTTATATCTGGGGCTTGGTTTTCTTGCCCAAACTCAAGAGGGTCGATCCAGCAGGGTGACCGCGTCCGCCGCGAATTGCAGGCTGACGGTTTCGCCAATGGCGGGGCGTTCGTGCCGGTAGCTGGCGCGATCCAGGAGCACCACCATGAGAACCCCGATATTGACCACCACCCGGATGTGCTCCCCTTCGGCCATGAGCAGGAGAACGGTTCCAGTAACCCCGTGATTGCTTTGTCGATCGACAGACCGGCTGAGTGTGATCTTTTCCGGCGCGATGTACACTCGGCTGTTGCGTTCGGAAAAACCGGCAGGGAGAGTCAACTCGCAGGGAATCTCCACCTGGTCGTGCAACGTGCAGCGGAGGCGGCCGTTTTGCCCGGGGAATACGGTGCAGGCGTAGCTGTTTTCGTAGGTTGTCGCCGTCAGCCGCCCCTTTTCCAAGACCAGGGTCTCCTGGGCCAGGGCGGCGGCTTGCAGTCGGTCGTGGGTGGTAAAGAGAATGGTGGTGCCCTTGCTCGCATTGATCGCTTGCAGCAGGGCAGCGATCACCGCCTGATTCTCGGCATCGACGCTGGCAGTGGGTTCGTCGCAGAGCAGCACGCTGGGGGCAAGCGCCAGGGCGCGGGCCAGGGCCAGTCGCTGGGTTTCGCCGCCGGAGAGTTCATGGGCGCGGGCATGCTTGAACTGCCGGAGTCCGACGGTTTCCAATGCCTCATCCACAACCCGCATTCGCGCTTTCCGCTCCATTCCCCTAATCTTCAGGCCAAATTCGATATTACCGCAGACCGTGGTGGTGAACATGATCGGGTGCTGATCCACCAGCACCACCTGGCGGCGCAGGTGCAGCAGGGCCGCGCGCGAGGTCTCCACCGGCTTGCCGCAGAAGCTCATTCGGCCGGTTGTCGGCGTTTCCAGAAAACCGAGGATATTGAGGAGGGTCGTCTTTCCGGCGCCGTTAGGACCGAGCAGGGCATGGATGCGTCCGCTTTCGATTTCCAGGCGATCGATGTCCAGGACCAACCGGTCGTTGTACCGCCGGGTCACCCGTTCGAGGCAGTAGAGGATCATCGGCCGCTTCTCCCCTGGATGAGATTGAACAGGACATTAATCCCCAGGCTGAGGGCCATGAGCACCAGGCCCAGGGCAACGGCCAGTATGAAGGAGCCCTTGTCGTATTCCAGGGCCATGGCGGTGGTCATGGTACGGGTGAATCCCTTGATGTTGCCGCCGAGCATCATCGAGATGCCGATTTCGGAGATCACCCGGCCAAAGGCGGAGATGACCGCGGCGGCGATACCGAACCGCCCCTCGCGCAACACCACCAGAGCGGTCTGCCATGCATTGGCCCCCAGGGTCCTGGCGGTCTTGCGGTAGCGTTCGTCGACCCGGCTGATGGCGGCAATGGTCAGGGCGGTAATCAGCGGCACCACCAGGATGAACTGACCGATGATCATCGCCTGCTGGGTGTACAACAAATCGAGCGGCCCGAAGATGCCGCGCCGGGAGATGAAGACATAGACAAACAGGCCGATTACCACCGTGGGCAGGGCCAGCAGGGTGTTAAGTAGGGTGATGACGATACGCTTGCCCGGAAAACGGCCATGGGCGATGGCGAAACCGGCGGGAATGGAGACCAGGGCCGCGAACGCCGTGGCCAGGCAACTGACCGAGAGCGAGACCCGAACAATGGTCAGCAGCTCCGGATCGAGGGACCAGGCGAGGCGGCAGGCGGCGACAAAGCTTTCCAGGAAAAAGGACATGGCCGGGATGCGGTCAAGGGTGATAAACGAGGGCGGGCGGATGTACTGATTCCGCCCGCCCGGTTGGAAGAAAAGGCCTCTTTACTTGGCGTCGGGGAAGAACAGTTGCTTGCCGTGCAGTGTATAATCGGCGATAATCTGTTGCCCCTTTGGGGAGACCAACCATTGGGCCATCTGCTCGGCCAGCGCGGCTTTGACATGGGGATGCTTCTGCGGGTTGACAGGAATGATCCCATAAGGATTGGCTAACTGGTTGCCGCCCTCGCAGAGCATTTCCAGGTTGATCGGCACTTCCCGGCCGAACTTATATTTGATGAAGGTGCCGCGATCGGCCAAGGTGTACGCCTGTTTTTCGTCGGCGATGGTCAGGGTTTTCCCCATGCCTTGGCCGACCGAGAGATACCAGTCGGTGCTGGCCGCCGGATGGACGGACTTGATCTCGATCTGTTTACCGTCCTTTTCCATGGTGGAGGTTCCAGTTTCCAGGGGCAGGTTGGAGGCCTTCCACAACTCCTGCTCCTTGGCATGGGTGCCGGAATCGTCGCCACGGGAGATGAAGGTTGCCTTGGCGCTCGCGATCTTCTTCAGGGCGTCCGCACCCTCGGGCGTGCCCTTGATCTTGGCCTTGTCGGCGGCCGGACCGACGATGATGAAATCGTTGTGCATCACCGCATAGCGTTTGGTGCCGTATCCATCTTTGACAAAGGCGTCTTCCCTGGCCCGGTCGTGGACGAAAATAACATCGACATTGCCGTCGATGCCGTCGCGGATGGCGGCGCCTGTGCCCTTGGCAATCACCTTGACCGCAATGCCGGTGTCTTTTTCCAGTGCCGGCAGCAGCACATCGAGCAAGCCGGACTCCTGGGTGGAGGTGGTGGTCGACATCTTCACCACCTTCTCGTCGGCCAAGGCCGCTCCACCGGCCAAGGTGGTTAAAATCAGGCTACAGGACAATATCGTTCCGAGTTTCATAGCAGGCTCCTCTTGGATGATTTCAGGTGGGCATCCGCACCCACCTCCTTACTTTGCTTGATTATCTTGGAAGACGATCTTGCCCGCCAGGCTGACATCGTATCCCTTGATCGAACGCGCCGCCTCCTTGAAGGGTTCCGACTGCAACAGGCCGAAGAAGGCCTGGATAGGCTGCTCGAAAAAGACCTCCTTGGACACCAGCAGGTCGAACCGCTCCCAACGCAACGGCAGAAAACCGAGATCCAAGGCACCGGCCACCGCCTCGATTCCCGGTCCGACATCGGCCCGCCCCGCCAGGATTTCGAGGCCGACATCCATGTGTCGCGGTACCTCGTAGTCGTAACCGACGATCTTGTCGCCCCGAATGCCCACCTTGTGCAGTTCGCGATCCAGGAGCAGCCGGGTGCCGGTGCCCAGCGAACGGTTGACCATGCGCAGGCCCGGCCGCCCCAGATCGGCCACGGAGAGGATTTCCCGAGGATTGTCTTTCCTGAGCAGCAATCCCTGGAGGCGGCGGCAGAAATTGACCACCACCGGCATCTTTTCGAATTCCTGGGCAGCAAACTGAAAATTGTAATCGGCCTCGTCGTCCTGGATCAGATGGCTGGCGGCGATATGACAGACGTTGTTGCGCAGGGCCTTGACCCCGCCCAGGCTGCCGAGGTTACCGAAGACGGCCAGATGGCCAGGAAAACTGCGGTTGAACAGGGCGATGGTCTTGTCGAGCAGGATGTCGTTGCTGCCGGCAAGGACAATCAGCCGCTGGTTCGAGGTCAGCGGCCGGATGTTCTCGGGAAAGTTGATGGTGTTGTTTTCCACCCACTGCTCGATCAGGTACTGCGGAAACAGCCATTTGCCGGCGATCTTGGTGGCGGGCATGGCCTTTTCCGAGACTAGGGTGTAGACCATTTTTTCATGGATGTTGAGGAGTGCGGCGACTTCTTTGGTGGTGAGCAGACGTTGCATGGATGATTCCGGGACAGAAAGGGAAGCTGGGGCTGTTGTCCCGTCAAGATGGCACTTATCGTTGCTTTTCGTCAATAGCCTTGCAGTAGTTTGTTTATTTTTTTCCATTTCAAACGAATTTCGACAAATAGCGACACAAAATTTATTACGTCTCCTAATGTGACAAGCATCGGAGTTGTTTCGATGTCAGAAATAGCGTTCTTTGGATTCGGGCCGCTCCCAACCTTGGAGAAACGACCAGTGGCGTAAGCGGCGCGGCATGTGGCTGCCGATGCAGCCGCTGATCAGGATCAGCCAGAGCAGGGGTATGGTCAGGGCGGGCAGGAAATGAATCAGCAGGCAAAGCACAATATGCACGAGGGCAAGCAGCCCCTTGCCCCGATGCGGCCATCTGCTATCGTGGAGGTATTCCAGCGCCACGAGGATGCAACCGGTGGCGATGGTGAGGTGGTGCCAGGGACTCAGGCGAACAAAGGGCACCAGGAGGAGCGAGCCGCCGAAGAGCACCGCCATAACGCCGATATGGCTGGTGCGCGCTGCAATGCCGAGCCAGCGCATGAGGCCGGAGGGTCTGGTCTGGAGGGAGGCATCCTTGGTCGGCTGGCGCGGATTATCCGGTTGTGTCGTTGATTGCATTGCTCTTTTGAATACTGTGCCGGTTGTACGCCATAAAGAAGATGGCTGCGATGCGCAGCGAAGCAATTGACAGCAGCCCCGCTCGCCAGTACCTTGCGGACTCTTCATCCTTTTTTAATCCAGGTTGACGCCATGCCATCCTTTGCCGACTGTTTTGCCCGTAACCAAGGCGCGCTCACCGCCGAGCAGCAACACCTGCTACAACACAAGCAAGTCGCCGTGGTCGGCTGCGGCGGGCTGGGCGGGTATGTGGTTGAGGAATTGGTCCGCATTGGTGTGGGGCAGTTGCGCCTTTTCGACCCCGATGTATTCACCCCGAGCAACTGCAACCGCCAGCTCAACGCCCTCCAGCCCACCCTGGGACACAACAAGGCAGAGACGGCAGCCGCTCGGGCTGCCACCATTCATCCCTTTTGCACCGTCAGTGCCCATGCCGCAGACTTTCGCGTCATCTCCGATGCAGAGTTTCGTGCAACCGACGTGGTGGTCGACTGCCTCGACAACAGTCGGGCGCGGCATGACCTTTCGGCTCTGTGCAACCGTCTGCGCCTGCCGCTGGTGCATGGCGCGGTCAGCGGCTGGTACGGCCAGGTAGGGGTGCAACTGCCCGGTGGCGACCTGGTCGAGCGCTTGTACCCCGAGCGCATGACCCCCGATCCGGTTCCCTCGGTGCTCGCCTTTACCGTGGCGGTAATCGCCAGTCTCCAGGTCGCCGAAACCGTCAAGCTCCTTCTCGGCCTGCCTTCGGCGCTCCACGACACCTGGATGCACATCGACCTCAAAGACACCGATTTTCTTGTGACCGAACGTTAGCTTCAACCGCCGCCAGTATATGGCCGCTTGCAGGCGCGCCGCCCAGCCCCGGAGGCATCTCTGCCGCTGCGATGACTCAGTTCAGCGCCACGAGATTCGCGGTTTCCCGTGTCGAATAGCCACCCATCCCCTCCACCGTCAGCTTGAACGACGGCGTGGCGATCGTCGTCAACACCGCCTGGATCATCGGGGTGTCGAATAGTTCTCCCGGAATGAGCAGGTCGTAGCGTTCCTCGACCAGCGGCACGAAGTCGAGCCCCAGCGCCCTGGCTGCGCTCTTGATGCCCAAACCGGTATCCACCTTGCCCGAGAGCACCGCCACCGCCACCGCCATATGGGTGTACTCGTCCTCTTGGTAGCCGTCGATGCCTTCGGGATCGAGGTCGTGGCGGCTCAACTCGTAGTCGAGCAGCACCCGGGTGCCGGAACCGGCCTGGCGGTTGACGAAGCGGATGTCCTTGCCGAACAGGTCGTGCACCGAATGGATCCCCTTCGGATTCCCTTTGGCGACAATAAATCCCTGTTCGCGATACACCAGAGTGACGATGCGGATATCGCGGCCGGCCAGGTGTTTGCGGATGTAGCTGGTGTTGTAGGAGCCGTCGCCGGGATCGAGCAGGTGCGAACCGGCGAGGTGGCACATCCCCTGCTTAAGCGCCATGATCCCTCCCAGGCTGCCGACATGGGTCGAGGCCAGGGGGTAAGCCGGGTCCTGTTTGCGGAGAAAATCGTTCAAGACATCAAGGCAGAGATCGTGACTGCCGGTACAGAGGAGGGTTCGCTCCACCTGCGGCCGGGGGACGAGCAATTCGATGGCAACCTCGCGACCGTGCTTTTCTCCTTCGGAAGCGGCACCGATGCGAAGAATACCGTTGGCCCTGGTCAAGGTGGTGATCGCCCCGGCCCCCTGCTTGAGCGGCACGGCGACGAACCGCTCGTCGATGCGGCCGACGATCATCCGTCGGAACTCCTCGATACCGCTTCGCGAGGGTAGATCCTTGGCGAGAATCGCCTGAACCTTCTCCGGCGGTGCGACATGCAGCCCCTGCATCCGCGCCAAGAGCGGCACCACTAGCTGTTCCATGGCGATGATCGCCGACACCGGATAGCCGGGAATGCCGACCACCGGCGTATCGCCGATCGCCCCGAGAATGGTCGGCTTGCCGGGCATGATGGTGATGCCGTGCACCAGAACCTCGCCCAGCTCCTCGATGATTCGCACCGTGTAGTCGGCGCTGCCGGCCGAGGAGCCGGCGTTGACGATCACCAGGTCCGCCTCCGAGGCGGCAATCTGCGATAGGTGCGCCTTGATGGTGTCGAAGTCGTCGCTGACGATCGGTTTGATCGCGACTTCGGCTCCGGCCTCTTCGGCCAGACCGGCCAGGACCGTGGCGTTCGACTCGACGGTTTTTCCAGGCGGCACCGCATCCGGGTAGTCTTCCAGGGCGACCAGTTCACTGCCGGTGGGAAGGATGACGACCTTGGGTCGCTTGCGCACCTGCACCGTGGCGCATCCGCCGGTGAGCAGGGCGCCGATGTCCGGCGGCCGCAACAGATGACCGGTGGGGAAGAGCAGCTCGGTGGCGACGATATCCTCACCCACCTTACGCACATGCTGCCAGGGATAAACCGGGGCGCGGATTGCCGCCTCCTTGCCGTCCTCGGCCAGCAGCACGTTTTCGATCATTATTACCGCGTTTTTGTCCGGCGGCAGGGGATAACCGGTGTTGATCGGCACCGCCTGGCCGTTGTCGAGGCGCAGAGTCAGGGGCGCGTCATCGCTGGCGCAGAAGGTCTCCTCGGCCCGGACCGCCAGGCCGTCCATGGCTGCCGAATGGAACGAGGGCGAGGAAAAGCGGGCGGTGACCGGCGCGGCGGTCACCCGGCCACGGGCAATGCGCGAGGCAATGGTTTCCTCGCCGAGATGGCGATGCCCAAAACGCGACCAGAAGACTTGCTGCGCCTCGGGCAGGGAATGCATGTCGAGATAGATTTTTCGTTGCATAGCGGTGTTCCTGACTAAAGTGGAAGGAGACGTTAGGGAAACAACAGCACCCCAACCTCCACCCCCTTGTCCAGCCCCTCCACATCGCGACCGACAGGCAGTAGGCCATCGGCCCGGACCAAGGGGTTGAGTAAACCGGACTTGCCGTAGACGGGCATGGCCAGGGGCGGCGCTCCGTTCTCTTGTGGAACAAGGCGAACCCGGACATAGTCCTCGCGGCCGATCACCGAGGGGATCTGCTGGCCGGTGATCGCCGTGACCGTCGCGAGTCCAAGGGTCGCCCCAAGGCCGCTGTACTGCCGGAGCAGAGGCCGGACAAAGCAGGTGAAGACCACCAGGGCCGAGGCCACGTGGCCGGGCAGGCCGAACAGGGCCTTGTTGTCCCGGCGAGCGAGGATGGTGGGCTTGCCGGGCCGGACCGAGACCCCATGCACCAGCATCCGGCTACCGGGAATGGTGGCAAAGACCCGTTGGGTGAAATCGCGTTGGCCCACGGAACTGCCGCCGGAGAGCAGCAGCACGTCGGCTTGATCCAGGGCCTCGATGCACAGGGCGAGCATCCGGTCGAAGTCGTCGGTGCAGATGCCATAGGGCAGGGGGATACCACCGGCCTCCTCGACCAGGGCCGCCAGGGTAGTGGAATTGATGTCGCGGATCTTGCCCGGCGGCGGGGTCTGGTCCGGCGGCACCAGTTCGTCGCCGGTAGAGAGGATCGCCACCCGCGGCTGACGATAGACCGAAACCTGCGTGATGCCCAAACCCGAGAGCACCCCCAGATCCTGCGGCCGCAGCCTGCTACCTGGCTCCAGCACCACCGTGCCCGGTGCATAATCCTCGCCGGCGCGGATCACGTTCTCGCCCGGCGCCACCGGCCGGAATACGGCCACGGTTTCCTGGTCAAAGGGTTGGGTGTATTCGACCATGACCACGGCATCGGCCTTTTGCGGCAGCTCGCCGCCGGTCCAGATGCGTGCTGCCTGGCTCGGTCGGAGGCTGAAGGCCTGACCCGAGGTTCCCATGGCGATCTCGCCGATCACGGTCAACAGGGCGGTTTCCGATTCGGAGCAGCCGAAGGTGTCGGCGGCCCGGACCGCAAAGCCATCCATGGTCGAGCGGGAAAAGGGGGGCAGGGCTTCTTGGCTCGTCAGCGGTTTGGCCAGGATGCGGCCTCGGGCCTTGGCAAGCGGGATGTATTCGCAGTCAAGCGGAGAAAAATCGGCGAACAGGGCCACGAAATCGGAAGGACTGATCAGTTTGAAAAAGTCGTTCATGCGCAAGGTTCCTCTCTCGAACGTCTCGGAATAACACTCGATCCGGGCCGCGCTCTGCTCTCCGTTCGCGGCAAGGGTTGGAATCGAAGGGGCATGCCAACCGGATCGTATGGCATCGCGCGGGAGTATAGCATGGATTGTTCCCGGCCGCAGAGGAATTCGTCGATGGAGGGAACGCGGGGAGAAGCGATCGGCAGGGCAATTACCCCCCGCCAATCGCCGGAAAGATGGCCACCTGATCGCCTTCGGCCGGGACCTGGTGCAACTCGCAGTGGCGCGAGTTGATCATGGTCACCCCGACCTCGTCGAACGGCACCCCGAGGGAGCGGATGATGGCCTCCACCGTGGTTCCTTCGGGAAAGTCCATCACCTGCTGCTTGAAGCGGTTGTCGCGGAAGTAGGCGAACAGCTTGACCGTAATGTGCATGGAATGATTGCGTGTGCTCGTATTCAGGCAGTGAGCCATAAACAAAAAGCTTTTTCTGTCATTTCGAGTGCAGCGAGAAATCTGGGATGAAAAAGAGCTTTCTCGTCGTTTTACCCCTCGAAATGACAGAAGAGGCTGTAGTGCTCAATAGAAGCCGTTAAAAATTCCAGAACGAGTCGATGGCCTCGTCGGTGATGTCCCAGACCACGTTGTGCGGCGCGATGGGCTCGTCGACGAAGAACTCGGGCAAGCGGTCATCCTTGTTGGTGAAACCGGCGGCCAGGTTGAAGGCCCGTTCGGTCTTGAGGATGGTCATGCCCAGGTTGGTGACATCGTCGGCAACCAGATGGATGCCGTAGCGGGCGTTGATCAGATCGATCAGGGCCGGCAGACAGGTGGCGTCGTCCAGGGCGGCAAAGGCGATGAACAGGCACATGCCGGTGGAATCGATGGCCGCGGTGGCGATTTGCAGGTTGCGCGACAACTCCACCTGGCCTTCCTTGCTCAGCGGGTCGAGCTTGCCGCCGACACCAAGGATGTTGGTGGCGATGGTATAGCCCATGGTATGGTCCGCGCCCTGGGTGGAGGTGGCGTAGGTGATGCCGATACCCTTGATGGCGCGCGGATCGTAAGCCGGTATGGCCTGATTTTTAACCACCGGTACCCGGGTGATGCCGTAGGCTCGACCAACGGCACCAGCGCCGTTACCGATGATCCGGCCGAGCGGCGTACCCTTGGCCACCTCTTCCGTAAGGATGCGGCAGAGTTCGGCGCCGTCGCCGAACTTCAGGACCCCGGCCTCCATGGCCACACCGAAGGCCACCGGGATTTCGATGGAATCCACCCCGATGTCGTCCATCAGGTGATCGGCCTCGGCCACATAGTCGAGGTTGTCGATGCAGCAGTCGGCGCCCAAAGCCCAGATGGTCTCATACTCGAAGCCCGAGGTCTTGTACTGCCCCTTGGCATCGGCGTAGATCTGCGAGCAGTTGATGACGCAGCCGGGATGGCAGTTGTGTTTCGGCTTGCCGCCACGGGCGACGATGGTGTCGTGCATGGTTTCGCCGGAGATGGCCTCATGGCCTTCAAACTGGCCGCTGGTGAAATTCTTGGTGGGCAGGCCGCCCGATTCGTTGATGATGTTGACCAGGACGTTGGTGCCGTATTGGCCCAGGGCCTTGCTGATCGGATTGTCGATCAGGGCCTTGGCAAAGGTGCGGCTGGCGGTCTTGAACGCTTCCGGGTCGGCGATCTCGACCTTGCGGTCGGTCGGCTCCACCGAGATGAATTTGATCTTCTTGGAACCCATGACCGCGCCGAGTCCACCCCGGCCACTGGAGCGCATGTGGTTGTCCGGGTCCTTGATCGATATGTTGGCAGCGCACATCCGCATCTCGCCGGCCTGGCCGATGGTGATCACGCCCACTTTCTCGCCCAGGCGTTGGTTGAGGGTCTGCACCACGGCAAAGTTGCCCATGCCGACTACCTCGGTCTCCTCTTTGATGGCGACGCCGTCTGCGGTCACATGCAGGCTGTACCATTTGGACTCGTCGGCGGGTTTGCCTTCGACGATCAGGGCCTTGACGCCCAGTTTAGCCAACATCTGGGCCGAGGTTCCGCCGGAATTGGCCTCCTTGATGGTGCCGGTGAGCGGGCTCTTGGCGCCGATGGACAGGCGGCCGGAGTTGGCGGCCTGGGTGCCGGAGAGCAGGCCAGGGGCAACGACCAGCTTGTTATATTTGCCCAGCGGGTGACAGGTGGGCTTGACTTCGGTGGCGACAATGGTGGAGGTCAAGCCGCGACCGCCCAATCCAATCCATCCCTCGGGTACAGCTTCGACCTTGGTGCTCAGATCCGACATATTCACACGAAAAATTTTATCAGCCATGCGATGACTCCTCTGCTCTAAAATGAATAATCGGGCTCCGCCGGGAACCCGTACCCGTTGATGATCGGTGGTGCTAATTATTGGTAAAAAAACAAAAATTCAATGGGTTGTCTCGATATGTAGCTCGGTTTTCCGTCTTTGTCAACACTCGTTGGAATCGGGTGCTTTTGTCGCCATTGGAAAACGAGGGGCGATGTCACAAGGAGTGAAAGACAGCGCCCCTCTTTTCCAGGGGGAACGTGAAACACGGGACGCGTTACCGCGTCCCGCAACGCCAACCACAGCGTAACTGATTAATCCATGAATAAAAAATGGTCAAAACCCCGGTGCGGTCCGCTCAGGCCAAGACAGGGATAACAGGGGCGGACGGCACCGGGGAATTTTTTAGGTTGATAGTCTGTAGGTGTGTAGTCTGGAGGCAGCTAGCAACCTACTGACAACACGCCTAACCTCCTCTTTTTACAGGGCCGCGGTGTAGATCGCCTTGACATCGACGTCTTTCGGACAACGCGGATTGGTCAGACCGCAGGCATCCTTCTGGGCATTGGCGACCATGGTATCGATATCCGAAGCCTTGACCTCCTTGCCATAGCGCTTGCCCAGCTCGATGAGGCCACCGGGGATGCCGATGTCGGCGGACAGCTTCTTGATCGCCACCAGGGCCAATTCGGCGGCATCGCGGGGAGCCAGACCAGCAGTGTTTTCACCCATCAGCTCGGCGATCTTGACGAAACGGTCCATCTTGGCGATCAGGTTGAACTTCTCGACATGGGGCAGCAGAATAGCATTGCACTCGCCATGCGGCAGATCGTAGAAACCGCCCAACTGATGCGCCATGGCATGAACGTGACCGAGGCTAGCGTTGTTGAAGGCCATGCCGGCGAGATACTGGGCAAAACACATGCCTTCGCGGGCTTCGATATCCTGGCCATTGGCCACCGCCGGACGGAGATGCTTGGCGATCAGTTCGATGGCCTTCTCAGCAGCGGAGTCGGTCATCGGGTTCGCGATGGTGGAGACATAGGCCTCGACCGCATGGGTGAGGGCGTCCATACCGGTGGCGGCGGTCAGTGCCGGCGGCATGCCGACCATCAACAGCGGATCGTCCACGGCAATGCCGGGGGTAACACGCCAATCGACGATGGCCATCTTCACGTGCCGGGAGGTGTCAGTGATGATGCAAAAGCGGGTCATCTCCGAGGCGGTACCAGCGGTGGTGTTGACGGCGAGGTACGGGGGCATGGGCTTGGAGGATTTGTCGACGCCCTCGTAATCGTGAATCTTACCACCGTTGGCGATAACCAGGCCGACGCCCTTGCCGCAGTCGTGGGAGGAGCCGCCGCCCAGGGTGATCAGGCTATCGCATTTTTCTTTTTTGTAGACGTCGACGCCGTCATGGACGTTCTTGTCGGTGGGATTGGGGATGGTTTCGTCGTAGACGACATACTTCATGCCGGCTGCATCGAGCAGGTCGGTGATCTGCTTGGTGATGCCCGCGCCGGTGATGCCCTTGTCGGTGACGATCAGGGGTTTGGAGCCGCCGAGGGCCTTGATCTTGTCCGGGATCTGCTTGGCTGCGCCGATGCCGATGAGGGTAACGCTGGGAATGAAATAACCGTAGACTTGTTCACGAACTGCCATAATGACACCATCCTTTTTGTATTGAGGGTTGCTGTAGTCAATCCTGCTTCCTTTGGATCCAAATGCGCGTACCCCTCTATAGCAATGACTGTGCCAGCAATAAAATTACGATTTATTGGTATGTTAGCGTTGTGTTGGTCGAGGGACGGTCTTCGTTTGTCCCATGAAACCGGGAGTGAACGAAAAAAAGGCGGCAATTGGGGCGCCTAATTCCCGTAAAACGACTGAAAATAGCAGGCTTTCGGCAGGTCGGGTCATAATGCGCCGGTTTGCGACGATTCGAGTCAAAATGACCCGATCCGTGAGGGGTGTGGTAGGATGCGGTTCGAAAGAGGTTGGGAAAGGGTAGTACGGGTAGAATTGGCCGGGAAAATGGATGGCGGAAACATGCGGGCAAGCCGATGGCACCGTTGCAGTTTGACTCCAGCAAGGTTAGCGATAGCCCTCCAGATCGCACTGGATTTCCAGGTGCTCCAGTTTATCGAGGTAATAATTTGTATCCTCCCGAAGATCGACGTGGCTTGTGGTCACCGCCACCCCTGTTTCCTGGAGGCTGTCAAATACCAGCGCATCGGCCTCAAGGTCAAAATGGCGGGCGGTAATAATCACAAAGTCACGGCCATAGACTCGAAACAGGAGTGCCTCGGGATAGCGGGATTGCAGTTCAGCCGCGATTCTGCCCATGAGCAGGTTGCCCTGTTCCCAGCCCAGCCGCCTGTTGTACTGTTCCAGGTTGTGCACGTGCAGGCTGTGGAGGCAGGAATATTCCCGTAGCCCCTGATTGTTGTGCAGCAAGATCTGCAGGTAGTCTTCGTTGTAGAGGCCGGTGAGCTTGTCGCTGAAAAAGTAGGAAAAACGGCGTTGTTCCATCTGGCTTTTGGGGAGTTGGCTGATGGATGCCGGAATATCGGCATCCCGCAGGACCGCAAGGCCGACAGCGACGACCTCCGGGTCGAATTGGCGGGCGCTGAGCTGCTGCAGCTCCTGCAAAGCTTCGTCGACCGTCTTGCGCGGCTTGTAGATGCGGTTGGTGGTCATGGCGTCGAAGGAATCGGCCACCGTCATGATCCGGGACAGCAGGGGGATGTCCGTGCCTTGCACCCGGTCCGGGTAGCCCATGCCATCATACCGTTCATGATGATGGTGGATGATGTCGGCAAGTTCCCGATACATCGGGATGCCTGCCAGCATGGCGTGGCCGGCGGAGGCATGGAGTTTGATCAGTTCATAATCAAGCGGGGAGAGCTTGCCGGGCTTGAGTAGGACCGAATCCGGGGTGGCGATCTTGCCGATGTCGTGGAGAATGGCTGCCTGTTCGAGCAGGTCGATTCGTTCCGCGGCAAGCCCCATCTTTATGGCGAGCAGCTTGCTATAATGCGCCTCCCGTTGGGTATGACCAGCGGTATAGGTGTCCCGCTGATCGATCATGTCGGCAAAAGA
>Ga0074195_1002704_pt1 | contig 18833 bp, 18 predicted proteins | sample EPASupsiteHSE623_FD_64525 | JGI IMG/M metagenome (GOLD analysis project Ga0074195, IMG submission 64525) | Bioremediated contaminated groundwater from EPA Superfund site, New Mexico - Sample HSE6-23 | ecosystem: Environmental > Aquatic > Deep subsurface > Groundwater > Contaminated ...
TCATCGAAGATACTCTGCTGATGGTGTCGCTCGGCGGCCACTTCTCGGGCCTGCTTATCGTGCGGGCACTCTTTGCGGTCGGAGCGGTCTGGGCAATGGTGCGGCTGACGGCGAAACTCCCGGACGAGCGTTTCGCGCGGCTGCTGCTCAGTCGAGCGGTATCGACAGCGGCCCCTGCTGCGGGGCGATGAACGATTCGCCGGTGAAGGCACTGCGCCCGAAACACTCCTTGGCCGAATGACGGACCAGTTCGGGGCTGTTGTTCTCTTCACTGAGATGGGCGAATATCACTTTTTTCAGTTTGTCGTGCGGCAGTTTTCCAAGCGCTTCCAAACACTGTTCGTTGGAGAGATGCCCTTTCGCGCCGCGGATCCGCTGTTTGAGATCGGCGGGATAGCGCGGGTTGCGGTAGAGCATGTCGGGATCGTGGTTCGCCTCGATGATGAGATATTCGCTCACCGCTATCTGGGCGAAGATCCGCTGGGTCACGATGCCGGTATCGGTCACCAGCGTCAGCCGTTCGCCGTTGGGAAGCGTTACCGTGAAGCCGTACGGATCGCGGGCGTCGTGCATCACCGGGAAGGGCTCGACGGTGAAACGGCCGATCTGTGCCGGTTTCTGCGGCGTCAGTTCACGCGTTTCGAACTCATAGCGGCCGAAATCCTGAAAATAGGCGACGACCGCGGGGGCGGCGTAGACCGGAAGGCTCAGGCGGCGCGCCGTGAGCGGGACACCGTTGATATGGTCGACATGTTCGTGGGTGATGATGATGCCGACGATGCGGGCCGGGTCGATCCCCGCCGCCGCGCACCGGCCGGTGAAGCATTTGTGCGACAACCCCTGATCGATGAGGAGCAGTTCGTCGCCGCTCTCCACGACCACGGCGTTCCCTTTGGAGCCGCTGGAAAGTATGTGGAGTTTATTTTTAGTCAAGGCCGAGGAACCGCTTGATGTCGCCGACGAAGGTGTCGTTGATCCGCTCGATGAGGAAGGTCTGGAAGAGCGCCCGCATGATGTTGTCGATCTCCTCCATCTGGATAAGCCGCAGATGGACCGTCTCCTCGTCGGCCGCCTTGTCGGGGACCGGGAGCTTGATCGACTTCATCGCCAGCGGCAGCGCCGTCAGCACGAACTGCCACTCCGCCTTGCCGCGCGCCACGCGGACCCGGGTAGCGACCGGCAAACGCCCCGTCTGGATGGAGGTGCGGACATCGTCGTGTTCCGCTATCTCGCGGGTCTGTATCGTTTCGCGGTAGCCTTCGCCGTGGAGCGATTCGAGCGTTATCTGCTCCTCGAGGTGCAGATCGACATTGCCCAGCCCGAAGCTCTCCAAGTAGAAGTAGGGGTCGGAGGAACTGCGCCAGTAGAGCCACAGTATGAATTCCTGCCCGAGGAAATGGGCCGCCTGCGCCACTTCGCGTTCTTTACGCTTCATTCTTCACCTCCGAGGTTCCAGAGTTCCCCGATGATGGAGGTGAGGTCGCCCGGTTTGTCGAGCTTCTCGACCGCGTCGACCAGATAGGAGGGCGCGATACTTATCGCGAAGGTCTTCTCGAAGGTGTCTATGAACTTCGATATGATGGTCGACGACTGCGTGAAGAGGTAAAGCTTGTTCTCGCCGAGGTTCCACGCCGCTTCGGTGATGATGGTGCGCGGCAGGGTCTTGACCCGCACCCGCCGCATCGCCCGTTCGCGCAGTTCCTTTTTCTGGTGCGCCGGGATGAACTCCACCTTGTTGTCCTCCTTGAAGCGGTGTATCTCCTCCTCAAGGAAGGGGCGCAGCTGCGCGCCGCCGAGGCTGTAACGGTCTATCCGGAGCGAAAAAAGATAGTAGTCGCGGAAGTAGCAGTTGGGGAATGCCTGATTCTCGAACGAAAGGAACGCGTCGACCCAGCCGACCGATTCGTCGCGCACATCTTCGGGAAGGAGCGGATGGAAGCGGTGGTCGAAGAGTTTTTTGCGCAGGTCGTCGCTGTCGGGCGCCTTTTTTTCAGGGATGAAGGTCAGGAAGCTGACGCGGCCGCCGAGAAGTTTGCTCATTTCTTTTCCTTTTGTGTTTTCGGCGCCTTGGGCGCCTTGGCCGGGATGGGCGGCTCGGGCAGTTCGGCCACCCCGATCACCGCTTTTTCGGAGATGGCGATGAAGATGGGGCCGGCGAGTTTATTCTTTTCGAAGATGCGGCGGATCTCGACATAGAGGAGGTTCTTGAGTTCCTCTTTGTTGTCGGTGTCGTACTCGCCGATCCAAGTGTTGGCGGGTAGTTCGGCGAAGGTCTCTTCGCCGGTTTTGAGGAGGTGGCGCAGGCCGACCTCTTCAAGTTCTTTGATGAGATTGCGGACGCCCACCACATTTTTTTGCGTGAAGTGGGTCGTGAAAGTCGCGAAGTAAAACATGGGTCGCTCCGTCGCTCCGTATCGGTTGGCCGAGCATACGACAACGGGGCGCCCGAGTCAAGGAAACGATGCGGTCAGACACCGTTATAAACAAAGAAAATTGCGGCTAGAAGGTAAAAGATGAAAAGAATGCCCAGTAGCAGTTTTTGTTTCCAACCATGAAAATCTCTCAATATTTTGGGGACCAGATAGCCCCACTGCAAATATCCGGCTGAAAGATATAGGAGAAGCGTGAAAAAAGAACCTGTCACATCCCATATTGTGCTATCGAGAGCCAATATCTCGAATAAAAAAACACAAAGATAAGCGAGAGCAAACGCAAAAACAAAAAGTGTCGGAAAAGTTATGATACTTAGCCAGAGGAAAAGAAGTAGCCCCGCCTCACCATCTATGGTGCCGAATTTGTAAAAACAATAGAAGGATATCGCCATAGAGAGAAATAGCCAGATTATAAAAAGCCAATACCGGTGCCAAAGTTGTTTAGCCGCATCACGCCAACCGCTGTTGGCGGGTCGCGGCGTTGAACCTTCTTCGTGCATGAACCCCCTCCCCCTCATCGGTATCGATACGCCATTGTGCCGAAATCGTTGGTGTGAGTCAAGGAATCGGTGCGGTTATGAGGCAAACAGCAACATTGGGGTCTTATGTTTTGCAACTTTGGGCGCCTTCGTCGCGATACCGTTACTTGAGAATCTTTTTGCGTTTCTCTTCATTCATCGAATTATAGATTCGGCGAAGTCCTACAAAAAGATGATACTGTTTTTTTCTTCCGGAATACTTTGTCCATGAAAAACCCACACTGGTTTCTGCATGAGATTTTCTTTTCTTTTCGGTTAAAGAAAGTAAGGGGTTGGAAGAGACTTCTTCTGCGGGAGCAAGCCCGTTCTTTCGTAGTTTGTCCAAAGCTATACTTACAATCATTTTGACAGCATCCCATGTTATGCCCTGAACAATACCTTCCCACATTATTGCTGCAATAGCTACCAACCATGGATCAGGTTGCATAAGACAGTAATGAACATTCGCTATTCCCTTCCGTGCGTTTTCTGCGTATCTGGCAGGATAAAGAATGTCCATATAGACGATGTATGCGATAGGCAGAAAATGTCCGTCACTGTTGGCAGGAACGCAATATAAATCTTTCCGTGGACTATCTATAACATCGACCGAGAGATTTTTCTTGTTTATTGCTATATAGCGGTGTTTTTCAGAAACTAGTTTCGACCCTTGTTTGCTCAACTTTCGTTTTGTAGCAATTCTTTTTTTGACATCAGCTTTTTGTGGCATTGTTTTTTTCTTTTGCATACTTCCCTCCCCTTTTCTCATCGGTGTCAAACTCCACACCCATTGTGCCGAAATCGTTGGGGCGAGTCAAGGAAACGATGCGGTTATGAGCTACAGCCTTTGATTGTCATAAGGATAATTACCAGAAGGATCGGAACACCGACCAATATCAATGGAAAGACCAGATTTATGATGTGATCGATCCGCTTCATGTGGCGACTTTTTCCGCCTCCTTCTTCGACCGTTCCGGTATCAGGTAGAAGAGCGCCATGAGGAGCGCAATCACCGGGAAGTGGTAGCGGTTGCCCACCACCGCCCACGCCGCCAGCGTGAAGAACGGCATCAGCACCACCATCAGATGGATGCGCACGATCTGATTCGACTTGAACGGCATGACCGCCTTCCCCCACGGATCGGGATCGAGGAAGAGCGCGACATTGCCGACGAGCACCCCGACGATCATCGGCCAGAACCGGTCGAGCAGATAAACCACCGGTGTGTAAAAGTCGGAGTTGATGAACCCGTTGCGGCCGAAAAAGCTCACCGGCTCCATCTCGGCGAAGACCGACAGGAATATCCCGTAGAACCCAAAGATATAGGAATAAAGGTAGAACGAAACACCGCCGATCGCCAGCGCGACGACGATCATCCCGGCCGTGAGCATATTGTCGGAGATCCGCTCCAACTGCACGATCCGGTCACGGAGCCGCGTTATCTCGCGCCCCGAAAAAAGGATGATCTGGAGCGGCGTGACAACGACACAGGCATAGGAAAAGAACAGACCGGCGAGCCACGCGCTCCAGCAGAACTCCTGCAGACTCCACCCGTCGCGGAACGCGAAAAAGGCGCTGATGCCGAAACCGATCACCGCCGACAGGCTGATACCGGATACTTTCTTCTGCACGATCCCCTCTTCAACAAATCGTATCGTTGTCGTGACTTATTGTGCCGATGTCGTCAATACGAGTCAAGGAAAGAATCGCCCGCCATCTTGCTTTTTCATACAAGGTGATTAGAATCGGTCTGCTGAGAGGTGGGATACATGATGCGTCTATTCTTCAGTATTTTCACGGCAATAATGATGCCGACACTCCTCTATGCCCTCAGCCCCGAACGTGAGATCACCCAGTACATCCATGAATCGTGGATAGACAAGGACGGCCTGCCGGTCAACACCATCGTCGCGGTCACGCAGACCCCCGACGGCTACCTCTGGCTCGCCACCGAAGAGGGACTGGTCCGGTTCGACGGACTTCGCTTCATCACCTATACCGAAGAGAACCCCCCGGCGCTCCCCGGCCGCCATATCCTGCGCCTGCTGGTCGACCGCAAGGGACGTCTCTGGATCGGGACCTACAGCGGCGTCGCCTACCTCGAGAACGGCGAATTCAAGCGGCCTGACGCGAAAGAACTTCAGGGGGTCACTATTTTCGGGTTCCTTGAGGAGCGCGATGGAACGCTCTGGATAACGACCTCCAACGGCCTTTATGCGCTGCGCGACCTGACGATCACCCGCTACGGCACTGAGGCCGGTTTCCCCGACAAGGATATCCAGATGCCGCAGGTCGACCGCGAGAACACCCTGTGGGTCGTCTCGGGAAGGAAACATCTTTGCCGGTTCAAACCGGGAACGGCGCCCGAATGCAACGACTACAACGAAATGATCCGTTCATTCCGCATCGACATCCACGACCGCTTCTGGATCGGTACCTATACTCGCTTGCTGATCAAGGAAGGGACGACCCTGCACACCGTCACGATCGACGACGGCACGCCGCTGTTCGCCGATCATCTGTACGAGGACCGCGACGGCAATCTCTGGATCGGATCTCGCGAACTTGAGTTGGTGAAGGTCACTCAACAGGGCAAGCGTTACGAATCGGACCGCAAGAACGACCGCATCGGACCGGTCATGGCCATATTCGAGGATCGCGAACGGAACCTCTGGATCGGCACCGGCGGCAACGGACTGCACCGCTTCTCCGACAGCAAGATAACGGTCTACGGCTCCAAGAACGGGATCGAGTCGGAGATCATCCTGCCGGTACACCGCAGCCGTGACAACGACATCATCTTCGGCTCCTACACCGGCATGCTCTACACCCTGCGCGACCGCCGGATAACGCCATTGCCCGGCGTGCGCGAATTGACCGAACGGGCGATGATCTTGACCGTCATGGAGGATCACGACGGCAGCCTCTGGATCGGTACACAGGGACACGGCCTGTTCCGTATCGCGAAGGATGGAACGCCCGAACGGTTCGAACTTCCGCTGGAGGGAAAGGTCATCCCGGCGGTCTACGAGGACAAAAAGCAGAACATCTGGATATTGGTACGCGGCGAAGGGGCGCTGCGGTGGGACGGGAAGAAGTTCGACCACTTCACGACCGACAACGGTCTGCCCGACAACTATGTCAAATTGTTGCGCGAAATGAGCGACGGCGAACTTTGGGTCGCGAGCCAGACCGGCGGCATGGCGGTCTTCCGGGGCGGCCGGTTCGTGCCGTTCGAACAGGCGGCCGGGCGCGATCTGCCGTCACGCTCGATACAGACGATCTATGGCGATTCAATGGGACTCCTCTGGATATCGACCAACGGCAACGGCCTGTTCGTCTGGGACGGCGAAGCGCTTACGCCGGTCAGATTCAAGGAGGGCATCACATCAAGCCTCGTGTTCGGGATACTTGAGGATCGTGCGGGGAACCTCTGGATGTCGAGCAACCGCGGCATCCTGCGGGTGGAGCGCAACGAGATCGGGATGTTCCTGCGCGGTATCGTGCCGGTGCTCGCGCCGCTTATCTTCACCACCTCGCACGGGCTCAAGAGCGCCGAATGCGTCGGCGGCACCCAGCTCAACGCCGATATCGGGCGCAACGGCAAACTCTACTTCGCGACGGTGGGCGGGCTGGCGGTGATCGACCCCGAGAATCTGCCGACCAACACCGTACGGCCGCCGGTCCGTATCGAACAACTCCTCGTCAACAACGAGCCGGTGACGGCGGCCGACGGCGCCTCCTACTCGTTCGAACGGGGCATCGACCGTCTCGAGATCCGCTATACGGCGCTTTCGTTCATCAATCCTTCCTACATAACTTTCAAGTATAAGCTCAACGGTTTCGACCGCGATTGGGTGGCGGCCGGCACCACCCGGTCGGCCCACTATACGAACCTTGAACCAGGCAACTATACCTTTACCGTCATCGCCGCCAACAGCGACGGGATCTGGAACCAGACCGGCGCCGCGGTGCCGATCGTCATCCGCCCGCTTTTCTATCAGACCGCCTATTTCAATCTGGCGGTGCTGGCGCTCCTCGCCCTTTTGGTCTATCTGCTGTTCCTGCTCCGGATACGGACCGAACGGGCTCAGAATCGCCGTCTCGGGGCGCTGGTGGAAGAAAAAACGCGCGAACTGACCAGCGCCAATGAAACGCTCCGCGAGATGTCGCTGATCGATCCGCTCACCGGTCTGCGCAACCGTCGCTACTTCACCGAGATACTCAAAAGCGAGGCGGCCAGCTATCTGCGGGCACGGTCACGCGTCGCGGTCGGGCTCGATCAGCGCAACATCGACCATGACAAGGTGTGGGGAGTGTTCCTGCTCGACATAGACTATTTCAAACAGGTCAACGACCGGTTCGGCCACGATTCGGGCGATGCGATACTGCTACAGTTCGCGAACCTGCTCAAAAGTTCGGTCCGCGCCGACGACGTGGTGATGCGGTGGGGCGGCGAGGAATTCCTGATAGTCCTCAAGAACAGCGTACCCGACTATCTTCCCGCCTATGCCGAGAAGGTGCGCCTGCTCATCCAGAACGCATTGCTCCGCACCACGCAGGGCGATCTCATCCGCAAGACCGTTTCCATAGGATCGGCCCGCTTCCCGTTCTATACCGTCAACCCCGAACGGATGAGCATCGAACAGACGGTGTCGGTGGCCGATCTGGGACTCTACCACGCGAAACGGAACGGCCGCAACCGCACCGTGCAGATAGAGGCGGGTGGACGGATCGCCGATACCGCCCCCGAAGAGATGCAGAAGATGCTCGCCGACCTCGACGCGTCGGTGAAGAACGGATTTTTCACGATAAGTTGACTTTTCTCTTTACCTCTGCGGTCGTCTCGCCGTCGGCGAAACGGACACTGAAGGGAACGACATCATCGAGCGTCGCCAGCCGTTTGACCGTCCTGCCGCCCTGTCGGACCAAGGCATAGCCCTGTTCAAGCGGCCGTAAGGGACTCAGCGTCTCGACCCGCAGAACGAGTTCGGCAAGCCGCCGGTCGGCGCCACGGTGGAGCCGCAGGGTCTCCTTTTCCAACGACGCGGCCAGTTCCGACAGCCGAAGCCGGAGCCGCTGTATCCATTCGGCGGGACGGGGGAGCGACAACAGGGCGCGGTCGAGCCGCATCCAATGATCGCGCAGGAGCGAGGTGGTCTTCTGGCCGATGAAAGCGGCGATACCGGCCGCTTCGCGCGCGAGTTCGGCCGCCTCGGCGGTACAAAGCTCGGCGGCGGCCGACGGGGTCGGTACGCTGTAACTGGCGGCCAGATCGAGTATCGTCCGGTCGGTCTCGTGCCCCACCGCCGCGACGACCGGCACCGGACAGGCGGCCACCGCGCGGGCAAGCGATTCGCCGTTGAAGGCCATGAGGTCTTCCTTCGATCCACCGCCGCGCCCGACGATGATCGCGTCGATACCGGGCAGCGACCCCAGCAGTTCAACGCCGCGCACGATCGTCTCTTCGGCTTTCTCTCCCTGTACGAGCGCCGGGTAGAGCGTTATCCGGAGCCGGGGATAGCGGTCGCGGCCGACCCGGATTATGTCGTGGATGGCGGCGCCGCCCGCGGCGGTCACCACGCCGATATGTTCCACGAAACGCGGAAGCGGTTTTTTGTGCGATTCATCAAAAAGCCCTTCCTTGGAAAGTTTTTCCTTGAGTAGTTTTATCCTGAGCGCATCCTTCCCCTCGCCCGCCGGCATGAAGAAACTGACGATGAGCGACAGGTCGGCGCGCGCCTCATAGAGCGAGACGCGGCCCCAGACGATATATTCGGCATCCTCGGCGAGCGTCCGTTCCGCTGCCATCCGTTGTCCCTTGAAGATGACGCAGCGTATCTGCGCCGCATCGTCCTTGAGGGTGAAATAGGTGTGACCGGAGAAACTGGCGCGTAGATTGGTCACCTCGCCGCGCAATGCCACCACGCCGAAACCGGCCTCGACGACACCCTTGATGTCGCGGACCAGTTCCGATACGGTGAGGATCCGCTCCTCCATGTTACGCCATCCGCTTCTTGGCCATGTTCTTAATGACCGGCGATATGTTCTTGTTGTCGGCCACCTTTTTGAGATCGGCGCGGCGGACTATCTCCAGGAACTTCATGGCGGTCTTGATCGGGGTCTTCGGATTCATGACCAACGAGAATTTGACGACATAACTTTTCGACAGATTCCGGTTGTTGGCGATATGTTCGATGACATCCTGGAAGGTCGCCGGATTGACGGCAAGTCCCGCGATCTCGCCCGGCGTGATGCCGCCGTTGCCGAGGACCGCCATCGCAACGAGCCGTCGCGGGTCCTTGAGGAGGATCTTACGCGCCTCCATGTTGCCGACGGTGGCGAGTTTGAGCCGCTGCCCCATCGTCAATCCCTGGATGATGGCGGATATCTTCTGTTTATGCTGCGCGATCTCCTCGGGAGCCATGCCCGCGAAGGGATTCTCGGTGATAAGGAAATCGGGGACCTCAAGTTCTATCGAATCGAGATCGACGACCTCGTCCTCCTCGGCGACGACCCCCTGACCGGTGTCGAACAGCGCCCCGGTGACATCCATCTCCATGCCCGGGATGACCACTTCCTCTTCGATCGCCGCCCCTTCGACGTCGAAGCCCTGCATCGCATCGAGCACCGATACGGCCATCTTCTCCCCTTCATCCTCCTCCGAGGGACGGATGAAGGTCGAGAGCTCCTTGGGGGTCACCCATTTGATCTGTTCACGGTAGCTGTCGGCGATGGCATGGTTGAACGAGTGAAGAAATGCCGCTACCGGATCGCGGTTGGGATGGGAGAAAAGGATGAAGTTCTTATTGGCGACCAGCGTCCGCCACAGATCTTCCTGCGGCGTCATCCAATACTGTTTGACGAACGACCACGGCATCCGCTTGGAGTTGAGCAGCCGCGCGATGAGTCCCGGATGCGCGTTGACGACGCAGTAGCGGGTCAGTGTCCGTATCGTCCGGCGCGTGGCATCGGCGACGACCCGTTTGTTCAGGTCGGCGATATCAAAGCTCTTGAGCCGTTCGAAGGAGAGCGAACGGATATCCTCGTCGGCGTCGTCGGCAAAGGCGATGACCGCATCGACATACTCGTCGTGCGTCGTCGGCAGGAGGTGATCGAGTATCGCTTTTTTCTGGAATGAGTTCTGTGCGTTCTGCCACACGGCCATAACGGACCCCCTAGTTCATCGACGCGATGATGTCGAGTCCGCGCAGCGTCAGATCACGGTCGTATTCCTCAATATGGCGCGATACCGCGGCAAGTCCGCCCGCCAACCCGCCGGTCGCCACGATGCGCGGCCTGAAATCGAGTTCGGGCAGCGTCTCTTCGATGACACGGTCTATCATCCCGCCGAACCCGTAGTACATCCCGCTCTGGATACCGGCGGCGGTACTGCGACCCAGCGCGTGCAGCGGTTTGTCGAGGTGTACCCGCGGCAGTTTCGCGGTCCGCGCCGCGAGCGCCTCAAGCGACACCAGCATCCCCGGCATGATCGCACCGCCGCGGTAGCTTTTATCGGGCCCGACCACATCTATCGTGATCGCGGTCCCCGAATCGACCACCAGCGCCCCTTCGGGATAGCGAGCTATGGCGGCCACTGCGTTGACGATCCGGTCGGCTCCCACTTCGCGCGGATTGTCGACCGCAAGGGTGATGCCGCACTTCGTATCGGCGCCGACGAAAAGCGCCTCTTTGCCGAAGTATTCACGGGCAAAGCGTTCCCAGCTGTGATCCCACACCGGGACGACCGAGCTGACGATGACCTTGACGACCGCCTCGCGCGGCACTTCGGCGAGCGTCATGAGCGGATGGAACTTGGCCGCGAGATCGTCGAAGGTGGCGTTGCGGTCGGTAACGATACGCCAGCGGGCCGTTATCGCACCCTTTTCAGCGATGCCGACCACGGTATTGGTATTGCCGATATCGACGCAGAAGAACATGGGCTCCCCCTTCAATGCGCGGTTACGCCCCACTATACCGTGAGGCGGTCAAAAGGCAAGAATCCCCGCCGTATCCTTGACATGCGGGACGTTACGGGCGATAAGGGGTTCCACACTTCGGGGAGGAGCTCAATGCATAACGCCTCATCGGCCGAACGGACCGTCACGGTACGGGTCGACGCACAGGACCCTTCGGGGGCCGGCGTCATCCACACGTTCGGCAAAAAGATACTGGTCACCGGCCTTATCGTCGGCGAAAAGGTCGCGCTCCACATCAAGAACCCGCAGGACACCTATCCCGAAGCGGAGATAAAAAAGATCGTCGAACCATCGCCCCACCGCGTCGAACCGAAATGTCCCGTCTTCGGTCGCTGCGGCGGCTGTTCGCTCCAGATGCTCGCCTACCCCGAACAGCTGGCGCTCAAAAAGCGCGTCGTGAAGGCGGCGCTCCAGAAAACGCTCGAGGACCGGTCGGTCCTCGTCCGTCCGACGCTCGGCATGAAGGACCCGTGGCTCTACCGCAACAAGGTGCAGTATCCGGTCGGCCGTGACGGCAAATTCCCCGTGATCGGATTCTACGCGCCGGTCAGCTATCGTATCGTCTCCAACCGCGGCTGTCCCATCCAGCATCCCGAAGCCGACCTGCTCAAGACCGTACTTCTCTCCCATATGAAAAAACACCGCATCTCCCCCTACGACGAACGGGAAGGAGAAGGACTCGTCCGGACGCTGATGACCCGCAAAGGGTTCGCCACCGGCGAGATCACCCTGATACTGGTCCTCAACGGCGGCAGTATGCCGGCGATGGAGGAATTTGTCGAAGCGGCGCGTGCGGCGGTTCCGGCGCTGACCGGCATCGTCGTCAACCAGAACACGAAAAAGAGCCGCGTCATCCTTTCGCGTGAGAACCGCGTCGTCTGGGGGACCCCGATACTTACCGACAAACTGCTCGGTCACACCTTCGAGTTGTCGCCCAATTCATTCTATCAGGTGAACCACACGCAGGCGGAGGTGCTCTACCGTACCGCGCTGGAACTGGCCGCCATCGGTCCCGGCGATACGGTGTTCGACCTCTATTCGGGAGCGGGCACCCTCACGGTGCCGGCGGCGAAACAGGCGAAGGAGGTCTGGGGCATCGAACTCTCATCCGAAGCGACCGCCGATGCCCAACGCAATGCAAAACGCAACGGCATCGAGAATGTCCATTTCGTCGCCGGTGATGTGGTCAAAGAGGTCGCGCGCCTCATCGACAAGAAAAAGATATCGCCCGATGTGATCATCCTCGACCCGCCGCGCGCCGGCTGCGACAAGTCGCTCCTGCTGATGCTTGCCGGGGCGCGTCCCAAACGGATCGTCTACGTCTCCTGCGACCCGCAGACGCTCGCCCGCGACCTCGGCATCCTTGAACTCCACGGTTACCGGGTCGCCGAAGTACAGCCGGTCGACCTGTTCCCGCACACCGGCCATATCGAAGCGGTGGCGCTCCTCGAACCGATGACGAGAAAAGCGACCGCTGAAAAAAAGCCCGGGCACGAGGCCCGGGCCGGAAAAGATAAGAACCGGTAGGGACTATTTCGCCGCCTTGAGGGCGTCGAGTTCCGCTTTCTGTTTCTCTTTCAGCGCCTTCTTCTCGGCTTCCTGCGCATCCTTGAGCGCCTTTTTCGCATCGGCGTGCGCCTTCTTGAGCTCATCCTTCTTGGTCTTCTCTTCGGCTTTGGCCGCCTTCAGCGCCTCGCTCTGAGCTTTCTTGAGCTCCGCCTTCTTCGCCTTATCGGTCTCGGCTTTGAGCGCTTCGTCCTGCGCCTTTTTCATCTCGTCGATCTTGGTCTTCCACTCGGTGTCGAGCGCCGTCTTCTCTTCCTTCTGCTTTTTGTCGAGCTCGTCCTTGGCGGTCTTGTGCGCCTTGGTGAGTTCGGTCATCTGATCTTTGTGCTGTTTCTTGAGATCGGCCGGTTTCACGGCGGCTTCAGCAGCCGGAGCGGCAGCCGGGGCAGCCGGGGCGGCCGGAGCGGCGGGGGCGACATCGGCCGGAGCCGGGGCGGCAGCGGTGGCCGGAGCGGCCTTGGCCGGAGCGGCGGCGGGCGCCGGAGCGGCCGGGGCGGTCTGCGCCGAAACGATCGCGAAGACGAACGCGACGGTCATGAGAACGATGAACTTTTTCATAGGTACCTCCCATCCTTCGGTTAATATGACACGGAACCTTAACGGGGCCGATAGTACGCCACCCCCATAAAAAGGCAAATTTTTATCCGAAAGGAAAACGCTCTGTTATCTACTGATTGAATACCGACCGGTTGTAGTACTGGATCGCCTCGGCGATGTGCGGCGTGTCGATGGTGGCCGCTCCGGCGAGATCGGCGATGGTGCGGCTGACCTTGAGCAGTTTCGCGTAACCACGCGTCGAGATGCCCATTTTCTCTATCGCCGCCTTGAGAAGAGATTCGGCCGCCGGGGTGAGGGTACAGAACTTCTCTATGTCGGCGGGAGCCATCCGGGCGTTGGTGAGATAAGGGCGTCCGTGGAACCGCTGGGCCTGCGTCGCCCGCGCCAACGCTATCCGGGAACGCATCGTCTCCGACGGTTCGCCGCCGCCGCTTTTCTTCCGCAGGTCGTCGTAGGGGACCGAATTGACGATGACCGATATGTCGATACGGTCGAGGAGCGGTCCCGATATCTTGTGCTGGTATTTCTGCACCGCCACCGGCGAACAGGTGCAGGCGTGTTTGCGGTCGAACAGGTAGCCGCACGGGCACGGGTTCATCGAGGCGACCAGCATGAAGCTCGACGGGAATTTCACCGTGGAAACGGCGCGCGATATCGTGATCTCGCCGTCTTCGAGCGGCTGGCGCAGGACCTCGAGGGCATTCTTCTTGAACTCGGGGAATTCGTCGAGGAACAGTATCCCGTTGTGGGCAAGCGATATCTCGCCGGGACGCGGCGGCACCCCGCCACCCGCGAGGGCGACATCCGACAGCGTGTGGTGCGGACTGCGGAACGGCCGCTCGACCACCAGCCCCTCGCCCGTCATGAGCCCCGCGACGCTGAATATCTTGGTGGTCTCTACCCGCTCCTCCTCTTCCAAGAGCGGCAGGACCGACGGGATGCGCCGCGCGAGCATCGTCTTGCCCGACCCCGGTGACCCGATCATCAGCAGGTTATGGCCCCCCGCCGCCGCCACCTCGATGGCGCGCTTCGCCTGCTCGTGCCCTTTCACATCGGAGAAATCGGGATGTTTCAGCCGCACCTCGGCGGCGCGGTCAGGGACGAACAGGTACGGTTCGGCTCCGCGCAGAACCTCGAGTATCTGGTTGATGTGCGAGACGGCGATCACTTTGACCGCGCTGATGGCGGCCGCCTCGCGGGCGTTCTTTTCGGGGACGATGAGCCCCTTGAGGCCGTGGTCGCGCGCCGCAATGGCAAGCGGCAGAATGCCCGCCACCGGCTTCACTTCGCCGTTGAGCCCCAGTTCGCCGATGATCAGGTAATCGGCCACCGGCGTCACCGGCAACGAATGGACATGGGCCATGAGCGCCACCGCGATGGGGAGATCGAACCCCGCCCCTTCCTTGGGGACGCTCGCGGGGGAAAGGTTTATCGTGAGCCGGCTCTGCGGAAAGGAGTGGCCGCTGTTGATGACGGCGGTACGGACCCGTTCGCGCGATTCTTTGATGGCGGTGTCGGGGAGTCCGACGATGGTGAAGGCGGGCATGCCGCGCGCGATATCGACCTCGACATCGATCAGGAAGCCCGAGATACCGGCGACCGCGCCGCTTTTCAGAATAGACAGCATGAAATCATCCCTCCCAGAGAATGAACCGCGCCGACTATAATAAATGAAAATCGGTTTTGCAAATAATGACCGTCAGAATTGGTAGGCCATGCCGACCAACGCATAAAATACCAGATTCTTCTTGTCGAGATAGATGCGGTCTTGAGATGAACCGGCCGGAGGAAAGAAACCGGTGCTGTCGAAATTCAGAACACCGATCTCGCCGCGGACATCGCCCGTAATGTAGAGTTGTTCGACCGGCAGAGGGAAAAAGACCTCGAACCCGGCGACGACCCCCACGTCGAGCCAGCTATAATAACGGGACACATCGGCGGAAAAGGATCCGGTCAGTTCCTCCGCTTCCTGCAGGAAGGCGACCTCCGCGCCGGCGTAGGGCTGTAATTTGAAATCTTCCACATCGAAGAATCCTTTGAACAGCAGCAGGAGGGAAACGTAATGGAACCGTTTGATCGGGACGCCGTCGTAGGTCAGCGCTTGATATCCTTTCATTTCGTAGGCCAGTTCCGGTTGGAGCGCCAGATAATCCCAGAGTTTGATCGTCAGGAAGGCATTCAGCGACATGATGGGGGCAGGCGCTTCGTAATGGGCATCCGCTCCGTAGATGACGCCGATGCCGGGGCCGATCTTCATGCCGGCATACCCGTATTCTGCATGCAGGGAAGATGAGCAGGCGAAAAGAAGTATCGCCATGAGCGCGTAACGAACCCGTGTCATGTCATCTCCGCAAAGGAATGATCCATGGTGCCGGGAGGGGAAAGGAAAGTCAAGAAAGGAAGTAGGTCTCCGTCGTGGACGGCAGCAACTCGACGATGTCGGTGAAACCGCGATCCATGGCATACAGACGCGCCGTCCTCCCGGTATTGTCGCGTATTTCGGTGTCGGCACCGTATTCGAGGTACAGTTTTATCACGTCGGTCTGTCCCCGCATCGCTGCCTGGATGAGCGCCGTTTCGCCGAGGTCGTTCTGCAGGTTGATGTTGGCGCCGGCGGCGAGCAGGAGGTGGCCGCGTTCGGGGAGGCAGGTGACGGTGTAGTGCAGCGCGGGATTGCCTTCATTGTCGCGGATATCGGGTAGTGCCTGCGCCTCTTCGAGCAGGAACTTGATCATCTTCAGCGTTTCCAGATAGGCACCGTTCTCGAAATGGTCCCGCACTTTGTCGCCCAGCAGGCGCACCCCTTTGGCGCAGGCGATCATGAGCGGCGTGAGTCCTTCGTGGTTCTTTTTGTTGATGTCGCCGCCTTCGCTGAGGTACTTCCGGATGTGGTCGTAGCGATACTCGCTGACGGCTTCGAAGATGTTGAGGGGCGGGAGGTAGAGGATCTTTTTGATGATCCAGAAGATGGCGAAAAGGATCAGAACGAAGATGGAGACGGTCAAAAGTATCTTGGGATCTATGGTTTGACCGTTGAACCACGGCATCAGCGTTCACCTGCGGAGAGCTTGATTTACTAGAACATGGTGCCGGGGGCGGCGGCGAAAGTCAAGAAAGACTGAAGTTATTAATGACTTAGAGTACACGTCGCGCGCGCTACGGAAAATTGATCGATACCGTCAGTCCCACTTCCCCCGCTCCACCGGGAACGACCGTCACCGGGAGATCGCGCTTCTTGGCAAGGAACGGGATAAGCCAGCCGGTGAGAGACCCGGCGATCGCCCCGGCGAGCACATCGGTCGGATAGTGCTTCCCGGCGTAGACCCGCAGGAACCCGACCGTCGTCGCGGCCGCGAGCCCACCGGTCCACACCACCCACCGCCACGGCGAATCGGGATAGAGCTCCTGAAAGACCATCCCGCAGAAGACCGCCGCGTTGAACGCCTGCGCGGTATGCCCCGAATAAAAGGAAAGCTCGGCATCGCGGCTGGTCCGGCTCGCGAGCGGCGCCTTCGTCCCGTAGGTGAACGGCCGGTCGCGCCGCGTTATCTCCTTCACCACATTCTTGACCCCGTCGTTGAGCAGTACCGATTCGAGGTAAAGAACGAAAAAGAAGGCGGGATGCTCCTGCACCCGGCTGTCGAAGTAGAACAGCACCGGCGCGCCGAGCAATGCGTAGTTAAGCACATCGGAGGCGCGGGCCGCTTTGGTGTCCCACTGGTAGGTGGCGATCCGGTCAAGCCCGTTGACCGACGAGCGGTCGCCGATACTCCCGCCGGGGGCGTCGAACTGGAAGTGGAGCGTGTAGTAGAGCCCTTCGAGCGCGAGGCCGGTCCCGAGCAGCAGGCCATCGCGCAGGTCGTCCCTCTCGAACGGGAAGTCGTCGGCCGCGTGCGCCGCGAACGAAAAAAGAAGAAGCACGATGAGGGCGAACCGTTTCATGCCGCCAGAATAGCCGGCGCGGCGGCGAAAGACAATTTTTCGGGGGAGATCACCCTTCGCAGAAGGTCCAGACGCAATTCAGATCGCCGGGACACGGAATGCTGTTCTTGCAATCGAACATGCAGAAGTAGAAAGACCCGGCGCTGGTGCAGACGGCGCTGGTGCCGGGCGCTTTATTGGCGCAGTCGTTGGCGACATTGGGATCGCAGATCGGGTAGCAGTGGCCGATGCCCGACTGACCGGAGATGCAGTCGACCATGCTGGGATCGCCGATGCATTCATCCTTTCCCACGCAGGTCTCGCCCGGTCCCTTGGTCGGCACGACGCTCGACGGCGGCAGGCACATCCCCATGCCGAAACATTCGAGCCAGTCGGGGCAGACGCTCGGGTGGGCGCCGCAGAGGATGAGGCAGTAACTCTCGGTCGTGTTGCACGCCACCTGCATCGTCGTCGGGTCGGGCGGCGGCGGACAGTCGGTGTCCTCGGCACAGGTTTTGGTGCACTGGCCGTACTGCGCGTCGTCGTAGCCCTTCACGCACTCGAGTCCATCGGGGCAGGCATCGGCCGCACCGGGCGTGCACTGCTGGTAGGCCCCTTCGGCGATGACGATATCGGCATCGGTCGCCGTTTCGTCGGGCATCACGGTATCGACCGTCTCATCGGGAACCACCGTGTCGACCGTTTCGTCGACCGTCTCGTCGGGGAGTATCGTCTGATCGGACGGGTCGGTCTGATCGACCGTGGCGTCGGTGTCGGTCACTGCGGTATCGGTGTCGGTGCCCGCGATCTCATCGACCGGAGCCGGTTCTTCCTTGACCGAACAGGCGACTGTCAACAGGATCGCCATAATACACAGATACAGAGCCTTTTTGTTCATTCTCATCCTTTTTTCCTCGCTGTTGAACACGTTACTGTCGGGCAGCAGTATAGCGGCTTGCCCTGCAGGTGTCAACAACTTTCCGGGATGCTGTTTTAGTTCCGTTTTTCGTTTGATTTTTGCCTCTTTTTTTGTTAGCGTGACCGGAGTTAAGAGTCTCTACCCGCCGGAGCCCGATGGAATCAAATCGCCCCGCTGCCTTCGACACCCCCGTTATGGAGCAGTACCGCTCCTGCAAGCGCGAATACCCCGACGCCATTCTCTTCTTCCGGCTGGGCGATTTCTACGAAATGTTCTTCGAAGATGCGGTGACCGCCTCCGAGATACTCGGCCTCACCCTCACCTCGCGCAACAAGGAGGCGGGGATCCCGATGGCGGGGGTACCGTTCCACAGCGCTGAAGGCTACATCCGCAAACTGCTCGACGCCGGGAAGAAGGTGGCGCTCTGCGAACAGATGGAGAAGGCCGACAAAAAAAAGAAGATGATCGCGCGGCAGATAGTCCGCGTCTTTACTCCCGGCACGGTGGTCGAGGAGACGACGCTCGACGAGACGCGGCAGAACTACCTCTTGGCGGCGGTCAAAGGTCACGGGCAGACGGCGCTGGTGTGGAGCGATGTATCGTGCGGAGATGTCTACTACGCCGCGGTAGAGACCTCCCGGCTCACCGATATGGTGCGCACCATCGCCCCGGCCGAGATCATCGTCCCGGTGGAGATACCGGAGTTGACCGCGCAGACGGCCGACGCCGATGATCTGCGCGACTGGGTCCCTTCGGCACAGGCGGCCGATTATCTGGTCCGGCTCCCCGACGAGGCGCGCGACGATAGGCGGCTCTCCGACGCATTCCGCCTTCTCATCTGGTACCTTGACCGCCTCTATTTCGGCAAGTTCCCGCCGCTGCGCGACCCGCTCCCGGGCCGCAGCGATGCCCACGCCCTGCTCGACACCAACACCATCGC